>Ga0315909_10007036_pt1 | contig 12606 bp, 2 predicted proteins | sample LakEriMetagenome_11_FD_203527 | JGI IMG/M metagenome (GOLD analysis project Ga0315909, IMG submission 203527) | Freshwater fungal communities from buoy surface, Lake Erie, Ohio, United States - Buoy 2 MA125 | ecosystem: Environmental > Aquatic > Freshwater > Lake | place: USA: Lake Erie, Ohio...
GGCACCACAGACACCACAGACCGTGCTCGACTAGACGCTGCAACCAACCGAATTGTGGGTAATCCCAAAGTTCCTCAGCTGGTGTATGGTGCTGAGCCAGTGAATCCTGTGCTGGCAGCAGAGTATACCCGCCTGCAACTGGTGTTGACTACTACGCAAAGTTCTGTAGATGTAGTGGTAGCACAAACTACCACTTTGCAAAACGCTGTGTTACGACAGAGTCGCTTGGATAGTCTTCGATCAACTCTAACAACCCTAAGGAATCAGGTAGCCACAGTACGACAACAAGCATCGTCTGTTGCTCCTATATCGCCTGCATTGGTAGCACAACTGGATCTGTTGTTGCAACAAATAGATGATTTAATTGCTAGAATCAACAACAGCATTCAGTTGATTGAACAAGTCAAAGCCCAACTACAACGCCGATAAATATTGCTATGTCTACATTCATCGGCTTCAACACTATCAACCAATTCAAAAAGTTTACTCTCACAGATTTTGAGTTGATCAAACGTGACCTGTTGAATGCGTTCAACATTCGTCCGGGGCAACTACCAGGGCGTCCAGCATATGGCACAACGTTATGGAGCTTTGTGTTTGAACCACAGACACAGGAGACACAGACTTCTATTCAAACTGAAGTTCAGCGTGTGGCCGGAGGCGACCCTAGAATTTTTGTGAGCCAAGTAGATGTTTATCCTCAAGAAAATGGTATTCTATTGGAAATACAACTCACGGTAGTGCCTACCACAGATGCCAAGATACTGAGCATTTTCTTCGACCAGCAACAACGCACAGCCAGCTACGTATAACTGCGCCGTTTTTAGTCTCCATAAATACTTCAAGGTGACAAAAAGGTTCAACGAGCATGGCAAAAACCACTAGACAAACAGCAATTTTCGGTGTAGAAGATTGGAAACAAATATATCAGACCTACAGGGAAGCTGACTTTCAAAGCTATGACTTTGAGACTTTGCGCAAGAGCTTTGTAGACTATTTGAGATTGTACTACCCTGAAACGTTCAACGACTACATTGAAAGTTCAGAATTTATTGCGCTGCTGGATATCATTGCGTTTATGGGACAGAGTCTTGCGTTCCGTACTGACCTTAACACTCGTGAAAACTATCTAGACACAGCAGAACGTCGTGACAGCGTGGTTCGATTGGCCAACCTGGTCAGTTACGATCCCAAGCGCAACACAGCATCCAGTGGCTTTCTCAAAGTGTTCAACGTGACCACTACAGAAAACGTCACGGACTACAACGGTATTAACCTCAGCAATGTCACAGTAGACTGGGCAGATCCCACAAACCCAGACTGGCAAGAACAGTTTACTACCATCATCAATGCCGCACTAGTAGACAGTCAGCGTGTGGGCCGTCCAGGAAATCGCCAAACAATTCTAGGTGTGCGTACAGACGAGTATGCTATCAACTTGCTGCCAGGCTTCTTGCCAGTAGTACCATACACTGCCACGGTTGACGGTGTGTCAATGCCGTTTGAGGCAGTGACTTCTACCAGTGTGGGCCGTGACTATGTGTACGAACCGTCGCCACGTGCTAATGTGCCATTCAATATCTTGTTCCGTAACGATCAGTTGGGCTTTGCTAGTGCCAACACTGGATATTTCTTTGCGTTCAAGCAAGGCACCTTGATCAACACAGACTTTAACTTGGCTGAACGTATCAGCAACCGCACGGTGAACATCAACGTAGAAGGTGTCAACAACGAAGATCGTTGGTTGTATCAGTTGGACAACGTGGGCAACATCACCCGTGAGTGGGAGTATGTGGAAAGTGTGTACACTGCCGCAGCAGAACAGCAGGTAGAATTGCGTCCGATTTACAGCACAACCAGCAGAACCAACGACCAAATTACTCTGGTGTTTGGTGATGGTGTGTTTAGCGAAATTCCAGTGGGTATTTTCCGCTGTTATACTCGCGCCTCCAACGGCCTGGAATACATTATCAATCCTGCTGAAATGCAAAGCGTGAGTATTCCCATCAGTTACACTAGCCGTAGTGGCAATCTTGAAACCATTACGTTTACTTGCGGTATTACTCAGCCAGTGACCAATGCTCAGGCTCGTGAACCCATTGATGCAATCAAACAACGTGCTCCTGCTCGTTACTATACACAGAATCGTATGGTCAACGGCGAAGACTACAACTTGTTTCCTTACACCCAATACAACAGCATTATCAAGAGCAAGGCTCTGAACCGTGCCAGTATTGGTACAAGCCGATATCTGGACCTGGTGGACAACACTGGCAAGTATTCTAGCACCAACAGTTTCTCCAGCGATGGCGCATTGTGGGAAAACAACATACTGCCCACAATCTTGTTTGGGTGGACCAACCGCAACGAAATTGCAGACTTTGTGACCAACAGCGTGCAACCGCAGTTGACTGAAGCCACAATGAAGCAATTCTACTATGACAATTTTCCTCGTGTGTACACCAATGCTGCACCAGCAGGCAGCTTTGTAATAGGTCAGACGTACATTATTGCCACAGTGGGCACTACCAACTTTGTGGCTGTGGGCGCTGGCGACAACAATGTAGGCACAGCATTTATAGCCACAGGTGCAGGATCAGGCACAGGTACAGCCTTTGTAAGTGTAGCTGGCAGTACATGGCAACAAAGCACTACTCTTGCTAATGAAACCACAGGTTACTTTAAAAATTCTGCAGGCACAGCTATTCCTGTTGGCCCCAGCAGCGGAACAGATTTCAAATATGTACAAGTTGGTAGCTTGATCAAGTTTGTGGCTCCGATCATCAACGGACAGCCCTACTACTTTGATCGCAACAATCGACTGCAACCTGGTATTCCTACTCGACCTGATGAACGCACAGAAATCTGGGCCAGCCCGCAGGCTATTGTAGGCGACGGCAACAACAACGGCTTAGGCAACCTAACTTCAGGTGCTGGACCAGTTACGATCAATAACTTTGTGCCCACAGGTGCTGTGGTCAGCGAGATCATTCCGCTGTTTGTTACAGATCTTCCTGTGTCGCTGGAACAGCAAATGGGTGACCAAATTGAACTGTTCCGTGACTTCGGTCTGGGCTACAACAACCTTACAGGCTCTTGGTACATTATTACCAGTACCAACCTAGATCAAGACGCTCCCTGGAGTGACGCCAACGCAGGCTCTACGTCAGGCACCAACAGTGATGCTAGCTGGTTGGTACAGTTTGTAGTTGAAAATCAAAACTATACGGTCACATTCCGCGGCCTGGCCTACTACTTTGGTAGTGTGCTGCAAACTCGTTTCTTCTTCTACGGTGATCAGTTGATCTATGACAGTAGAACAGGAACCATCATCAAGGACTTTATCAACGTGTTGGCCATGAACACACAGCCTGATGATAGTGCTCCGTTGGAAGGTGATGTGATCATGGACATCATTGGACAACCAGTGGAGTCAGATGGTTATGTTGATGACTTCCAGGTGCTGGTCAGCTTCCGTGACAGCGACAACGACGGTGTACCAGACAATCCAGACTTCTTTAAAGAAATTGTAGCACCTGATGTAAATGCCAATCAGAAACTGGTGTTCCTGCAAGAAACTGTGGACTTTGACAATCTACAAAGATATTTGTTGGTAGAAGAAGGCATTGTCAACAGTGACTATGCTACTCTAGATGATATTGAATTAGTCAAGAGTGAGTGGAGTCCTGGACAGATTTTCTATGCCTATGATCAAGTCAACGATGACGGCTCAGTTGGTGCATTCTACTTGTTGAGCATCAACGTTGCTGGTGTACGCACGCTGGTGTCGCAGTCAGGATGGATTGCACGCACTGGTCGTCAAGATCTATACTTCCAGTATCGCCACAATTCACCGCTGACCACACGTATTGATCCAGGTACTACAAACATCATTGACTTGTACGTGGTTACACAGGCCTATTATACAGCATATCAAAACTGGATTCGTGATACCACTGGTACTGTGCCGGAACCCAGTGTACCCACAATTGACGAGTTAAGCACAGCATATCAAGGCTTGCAGGACTACAAAATGATTTCTGACAACGTGGTGTTGAATTCTGTAAACTTCAAGCCGTTGTTTGGAGCCAAAGCAGCAGCACAGTTGCGAGCCACCATCAAGGTGATTCGTGCGCAAGGCAGCACAGCCAGCACCAGCGAAATCAAGAGTTCAGTGATTGCTGAGATGAATACTTATTTCTCAATTGACAAATGGAACTTTGGTGATACATTCTATTTCTCAGAGCTGGCAGCATACCTGCACCGTCAGTTGGGAACCATCATCAGCTCTGTGGTGCTGGTGCCATTGGACCCACAAAAAAGTTTTGGTGACTTGTACGAGATTCGTTCAACCCCCAACGAAATATTCGTGAATGCAGCAGACATAACTAATATAGATGTGATTGAGGCTTTGACCAGCACCAATCTCCGAACAGCCCCTGGTAGCGGAGTAATTTAATGGCAAGAGTACGTAGTGTAGAATTTTTACCTGAAATCTTTCAGACTGATGTCAACAAGCAGTTTTTGGCTGCAACCTTGGATCAGTTGATTCAGGAGCCCAAGTTCAAAAAGACTCAGGGCTTTATTGGCCGCAGTGTAGGCCCTGGCGTAAACCCCAATGACCGTTATGTAATTGAGCCCAACAAAACTCGCGCTGACTATCAGCTAGAAGCTGGTATTGTGAGTCTAGAACCTGACACCAGCCGAGTCAAAGATGTTATGACATATCCAGGTATCCTGGATGCAGTGGCGTACCAAGGTGGTGATGCCAGCCGTCCAGACCGACTGTTTGAAAGCCAGTACTATACTTGGGACCCATTCATCAATTGGGACACTTTTATTAACTTTAGCCAGTACTTTTGGGTTCCTGGCGGTCCTGCATCTGTTGATGTGTCAGCAACTGGTGTGCCAGCCACTGACGATTTCTCAGTGACTCGTGCCAATGGTGCGTACACCTTCTCAGGACTAGCTGGCGCCAATCCCACTATTGACCTAGTACGTGGCGGCAGCTACACATTCCAAGTTGCACAAAACGACAAAGAAACTGTCAACTACCGTGTGAGCAATGCTGGTATCAGCAGCTATGTAATTGATTCTCGTAACAATCCCACATTGACACTGGTGCGCGGCAACACCTATGTGTTTACCATGAACCTAGACGGGGTGTATCCCTTCTATATCAAAACAGCTCCAACCACAGGCTTGAGCAACGTCTACAACTCAGGTGTGACCAACAACGGAGCAGTTGTGGGGCAAATTACCTTTGTGGTACCACAAGACGCACCTGACACCTTGTACTATGCCAGTGCTAATCAAAGCAACATGCAGGGCACAATAAACGTGACCACTGCTGATGCTGGCACAGGTCCTGGATTTTGGATTCAGTCTGCCCCGGGCATTAGTGGCACCGTGCCCATTACACCCAACATCAGTTCAAGAGATGTGTTTGGTGTAACCAACAACGGTGAAGATCTTGGCACCATCACGTTCAACGTGCCGACCAAGACAGCACAAGATTTCTACTATGCCCTGCCCAGCATTGGTACAGTGGATCTAATTACTGACCTCAAGTTTGATCAACTAGACAATGTTGCAGTGGCTGATTTTATTGCTGCGTACGGTGGCATCGATGGCATCACAGAACTCAATGGTCGCACGTTGGTGTTTACTCAGGCTGTAGTTGAGCCTGAACTAGGGGGCTGGTACAAAACCACACTGTATGATCCCTTGGACCGAGATGATGCTCTCAACGGACAGACAGGCAGCTATGACAGTTTGCTGTATTCAGAAACTACAGAAGTCCCGCTAGAACAACGATTTGGTATTTGGCAAATTGAGTATGTCAACGATGACGGTTATGTTTACATGACCTTGAACAGCGTTCAGGCGATCAACAATCTTGAAAAATTCACTGTGCGTTATGGTAACACCTATGCCAGTACACAATGGTACAAAAATGATGCAGGTTTCTTTAGAGAAATTCCGTTACTGACAGCAGCGCAAGACGTCTTGTACTATCAAGACGGCACGGACCCTGAAATATTTGGTCGCATTCGCTTGATTGAACAAACACAAAGCGACACATTGTTCATTGACGAAATACTAGGCAAGACATCGTACACTAGCCCTAATGGTGTGGCATTTACCAATGGCCTCAAAGTGGTATTCCGTGGTCAAGTAGAACCTGCTAGCTACATCAATCAAGAGTATTACATCAGTGGGGTAGGAGCAGCTATAGAATTGCTGCCAGTGACCAACTTCATAACTCCTGAAACCTATGTAGTCGATGGCGACGATAGTACAGAAGCCACTGAACCTGGAGAACTAGACTATCTAACCATTGATCGTGCTGCACTGGATCTCAATGCCTGGAGTCGCAGCAATCGTTGGTTCCATATCGATGTGCTCAATGCCACTGCTACCTACAACAACACAGAAGTAGTTATTGACAATTCATTCCGTGCCAAGCGTCCAATTATTGAGTTCCGTGGCGGTATCCGCATGTTCAACATGGGAACTGAAGGCAAGCAGCCAGTCAACATCATTGACTTTGAAGAAACAGACGCATTCAGCAACATTGAAGGCAGCACTGGATATTCAGTTGGCGGATTTACATTTACACAAACTAACCCTCCACAGCGAGTAATTTTTGCCGCAGACCTTGACGCCAATGTACGCAACAAAATTTGGGAAGTGAATTTTATCACACCTGATTCTATTGCTCCATTTGTAGGCCAACCAATGATACACTTGACATTGGCCACTGACGGTGAAGTACTGGTCGATCAAAGCACTGTCTGTCTAGACGGAACTGAGCTCAAAGGAGTTTCTTTCTGGTATGACGGTGTTGCTTGGATTCCTGCTCAACTCAAAACTGGAGTTCAACAGGCTCCACTATTTGACATCTATGATGCTGCTGGCGTGAGTTTTGCCAACCTTGCAAAATATCCGTCAACTACATTTGCTGGTAGCAAGTTGTTCAGTTATGCGGTACCTGACACAGGTGTACTAGATCCTGTGTTGCAATTTCCTTTGCAGTACTTGAACCTCAACAACGTAGGTGATATTGTTTTTGAAAACAATCTCTACAAAGATACTTTCTTGTATGTGCGAGACAACGTCAGTACCACTGAATCTATCAGCAATGGTTTTGTGAGAGAGTACGAAACAAGAACATTATTCCAGCGACAAATTGGATGGAATACCGCTGCTACAGACACACAAATACGCCAACAGTTTAAATTTACATATACTGGCGAATTGCTGAAGTTGGATGTATCAGCACAGTCCACAGACTCTAACATACCAGCTGTGCAAGTATATGTGGGGTCAGTTTTCCGTGATCCAGGATCCTACACAGTTGCGACTACAGCTAATTCAACCACAATTGCACTGGACGACACATATGCAATTGGGGATATTGTGGAAGTGTTGGTGTTGAGTGATCAGATCAGTCAGGTGGCTTTTTACCAAGTGCCTATCAATTTGGAAAAGAATCCCATCAACGGCAACAGCGACACATTTACACTGGGTACCGTTCGCACACACTACGAGTCAATCTGCGAAAATTTAACCACACTGCGTGGCCCAATCAACGGTGCCAACAACACACGAGATCTTGGCTATATTGGAACCTACGGCCAAGTGATTTTGCAACAAAGCGCACCGCTGGTACTAGCTGGCTACTTCAATAGATCACAAGACTACAACATCTTTGCTAGTTTGCAGTACAACTCTAGAGAATATCAGAAGTTCAAGAACTTGATGTTGGAAGAAGTTACAAGACTCACTATTGGATTTGAAACACCAGGACAACTGTTGACACAGGCCATGGAGAATCTCACTGCCGGAAGGATTGAAATCAATCCGTTCTACTGGAGCGACATGCTGCCCACCGGTTCGGTGTTCATTGAAAATTCCTACACAGTAGGACTGATCACTACCAATGTGTTTGATACTGTGCAAGTGTACAATTATACATCAGCTAACTATCTTGGCCTGCTGGTGTACAAAAATCAACAATTGCTCACACGCGGATTTGATTATGTTGTGGCCACAGATGGTCCACGTATCACAATCACAGTACCACTGGCTGTAGGCGACATAGTAACCATTCAAGAGTATCCTGAGACCTATGGCAATTTTGTGCCCAATACTCCCACAAAGTTGGGCCTGTATCCAGCATACCGTCCTGAAATTGTAGTAACACAAACCACAACAGGCACAGCAGTAGTCATAGTAGGTCATGATGGCAGTCAGACTCCTGCGTTCGAAGACATTAGAGATCAAGTGTTGTTGGAATTTGAAACTCGCATCTACAACAACTTGAAACTGGACGGAAATCCTGTACCGTTGCTGATCACAGATGTGTTGCCTGGCAATTTCCGTGAAACTGGATATTCTTATTCAGACATCAACGACTTGTTGAGCACAGACTTTTTGAGTTATGTGGGCTGGAACAAACTGAACTATACTTCGCAAAACTTTTTGCCTACAAACCAGTTCTCTTGGAACTACAGTAACAGTCAAAACAAACTGAGCTTTGATCGTCCTGACAACGCTAATCTGTTGGGTGCTTGGCGCGGTATCAACCGTTATTTCTACGACACAGAAAACCCTGCACTGACTCCATGGGAAATGTTGGGATTCTCAATCAAACCCACTTGGTGGAACACTGTGTATGGTCCAGGACCATACACCAGCAACAACTTGGTGTTGTGGGACGACCTTGAAGCAGGTCGTGTGGCTGATCCTGCTGGTGCTTATGTGTTGCCAGCATATGTTCGTCCAGGTCTCACCACAGTGTTGCCAGTAGACAGTGAAGGCAATTTAGTAAGTCCTTTTGTAAGTGTAGTAGGCGGCTATGACGAAACTGGTTTTCAAAAGTCTTGGGCAGCAGGCGATGGCGGCCCTGTAGAAGCGTCATGGTGGAATTCCAGTGCTTATCCATTTGCAGTCATGCGAGTGCTGGCTCTGACTCGCCCGGCTAAATTCTACAGCCTGTTTGCTGATCGTGATTTGTATCAATACAACGAAGAATTTGACCAGTATCTATACCAAAATCGTTACAGACTAGATGCCAATGATATTACAGTCTACGGAGATGGAGTCAGCAAAGCTAGTTATATCAACTGGATTGTGGACTACAACCGTCAGTCTGGTACCAACAGCACTGCTGAACTTGAAGCAGATCTAGGCAGCCTGGATGTAAGACTGTGCTACAGAATGGCCAGCTTCTCAGACAAACAGTACATCAAGATGTACACTGAAAAGTCCAGCCCTAACTCTCTAAACTCAACCCTGCTGATTCCTGACGAAAGTTATGATCTATTATTGTACAAGAATCAGCCGTTTGATCGAGTGATCTACAGCAGTGTAATTGTGCAGATTGTAGAAGGCGGTTACGCAGTGTATGGTTATAGTACCACACAGCCGTTCTTTAACATCACAGTGAGTCAAGGTATTGGACGCCTCAAGTCATATACTGCGGGCAATATTACAGTACAAGTTCCTACAGTTTACACAGATACTGTGGTCAAGGTTCCATATGGCTATGTGTTTACCAATCAGACCAGCGTGTGCGACTTTTTGTTGAGTTATGGTAATGTATTAGAAAAACAAGGCCTGACATTTACTGATCGTGCTAATGGTTTTGAGTTGGACTGGTCACAAATGGTACAAGAGTTCTTGTACTGGAGTCAGCAAGGCTGGGAAGTCAACAGCCTGATTAACCTAAACCCACTAGCCAGCGGCCTAACTATTACCAAACCACAAAGCGTGGTTGACAGCGTGGTCACACAGACATCAGAAAATGTATTGCTGAATCAGAACAAGCGTGAATTACCAACCAAGAATTTAAACATTGTTCGCTTGGACAACACCTTGACTCTGCAACCGCTCACTACTGAAGCGTTGAGTTTTGCAGATCTACGATTCACAAACTTTGAACACATGATTGTGCTCAACAACCGCAGTGTGTTTGGCGACTTGATTTACGAGCCTATTACAGGAGCTCGTCAAAGCCGACTAAATTTGGTTGCTGTGACTTCTACTGAGTGGAACGGCACTGTTGATGCACAGGGCTTTATTCTCAACCAAGACAACGTGCAGGAATGGACTGGCCTCAAGAAGTACAGCAAAGGTGAAATTGTCAAGTACAAAGATCAATACTGGAGTGCAGCCACAATTGTGGACCCCAGCACCGAATTTAAGTTTGATCAGTGGTTCAAGAGCGACTACGAACAACTTGAACTGGGCCTGCTGCCCAACATTGCTAACAAAGCTGACCAGCTGGCCAACAGCTACAGCTTGAACACTGCCAACCTGGAACTAGACAACGATCTGTTGAGTTATGGACTGATTGGCTTCCGTCAACGTCAGTACATGTCGGCCCTGAATCTAGATGATGTCAGTCAGGTCAATGTGTACCAGCAGTTCTTGAAAACCAAAGGTACTATTCTATCAGCGGAATTGTTAAGCCAAGCCAACCTTGGAAAAGAATCTGCAGACTACAAGATTTTTGAAAACTGGGCGGTGCAACGTGCAGTATACGGAGCCAACGCTAACCGCAGCTTTGTTGAATTGCGACTAAATCGCGCACTGTTGAATTCTAATCCAAGTTTGGTACAAGTGATTTTACCACAGCAGTCAAGCCAAGCTGATCAGACAGTGTTGTTGAGCAACGTATGGCGCCAAAGCTACAAACTAACATCGCCTGACTTTTTGCCCACTACTACGGCCACAGTCACAGATACTGCGCTACCCACAGCTGGCTATGTGAGCCTAGACGATGCAGACATAACCACATTTAGTCTAGACGACTTGTCGTCCATCCAGGCCAATCTTGACGCAGTGTCAGTTGGGGCAACTGTATGGGCGGCCAAAGTCAACAACTACGACTGGAATATCTATCGTTGTGTACAAGTTCCTGGCTACATTGATCATGTGTGCGACAATCTTGACAGTACTAGTATCTGTAATTTTACTCAACCACATGGTCTTGCAGCAGGCGACAAATTGATCATCAAGTTTTTTGATGTTGAAATTGACGGAGTGTATGAAGTACTAGAAGTCACTGGTGTCAATACTCTGACCATTGCGTACACCTTTACTAGCACACAAAACCAAATCAATGGTACAGGCATTGGATTTACGTTGCAAACACAACGAGTAAATCAACCTAGTGATATTTTGAATTTGCCGTATGCAAATGAAATTCAAACTGGAAATAAGGTATGGGTTGACGACGCTGGTAACGGCCAATGGGCTGTGTTGGAAAAACAAAATCAGTTCTCAGATGTTGTAGAATTAGCACCTGAGTTACTGGATGCTACAGAACAATATGGACAAAGTATTGCACAGGCTCGAAGCCGTCTGGCAGCACTGGTTGGCAGTCCTCGATATGGATTTGCAAGTGGTACAGCCACTGGTGGTATCTATACCTATGTCAAGAACTTTTCTGGCAGTTATCAACCAGTGAGTCCCGCAGACAGCGGTGATGCTATTCTTGTGTTAGGTACCACTGGAGTTCGCGGATATGGTAATGCTGTGGACTTTGGTAATCAGACCTGGGCAGCAGCAGGTGCTAGTTTGAGTTTGGGTCCTGCTAGTGAAGCAGATGTTGGATATGCAGCGGTAATCTATCGTGATCCTGCATTGGGTCAGCCTGGTGTAAACCCATATGCACAATGGCAATTGTTGACTCCTCCTGTCAGTGGCGATCGTATTTTGCCTGGAGAATTTGGATACAGCGTTGCAGTCAGCACAGACGAACACTGGATGTATATTGGTTCGCCAGGGGTGAACAAAGTTCATGCATATGCTCTTGTAGATGTGCAAAATCAGTTCATTAGAACGCTGGGCAATGGTGTTACTACCACTTATCAAATTGCCAATGCTATACAAATTGACAACAATCTTCAGTTGGAAGTTAGTGTCAACAGCAACATTCAGACCCTGGGTGTGGACTATGTCATAAACGGATTCTCTGAAGTGGTGTTTACAACACCTCCGCCTGTGGGCGAAGTGGTAGATATCAGCCGCAAAACTTTGCTGACAATAACCAACAGCGGAACACAACAACTTGCTACGTCTTTGTTCACAGTAAACAACATTGACTCATTCTCAGTGCTGGCCAATGATGTGTTGTTGCGTCCCAACATTGACTATACCTACAACAACGGAACTGGTCTCCTGACCTGGATCAACGCTCCTGCAGGCGGCGTTACTATCGTTGTTCGTGCAGACAAACATTTTGTGTATGTTAACACTCTCACAGTGGCTGGGCTTGCAGCAAACGCAAGATTTGGCCACAGCGTGTCGACCACCACAGATGGACGCCAAGTCTTGATTGGATGTGCTGATCAAACAGTTGACGGCAAGACAGAAGCTGGCAGTGTGTATGTGTTTGATCGCAACGTACAACGATTCATTTACGGTACAGAAACATCGTCTGTGACATTTACTGTGCTGGGCACAGTGACTGCTCCTGTGAGTGTAGTTGTAAACAATCAATTCTTGACCAATCAAGTAGACAGCACTATCAATGCTGATGGTACATTCACTGTGTCTGGAAATGATGTCACAATTCAAGACCCGTTGCAAGCT
>Ga0315909_10007038_pt1 | contig 12604 bp, 13 predicted proteins | sample LakEriMetagenome_11_FD_203527 | JGI IMG/M metagenome (GOLD analysis project Ga0315909, IMG submission 203527) | Freshwater fungal communities from buoy surface, Lake Erie, Ohio, United States - Buoy 2 MA125 | ecosystem: Environmental > Aquatic > Freshwater > Lake | place: USA: Lake Erie, Ohio...
GTACCGGACAACCGCCTCTGCAATGCTGTAACGCTAAGTGACTTGCCCGACTCGGATGAAGTTTCTTTGCCCTGTGCGGGCAAAGTGTGACCATTGGATCTGGATGAATACTTAATCGCTTCGCTCTTTAAATAAAATAGTTGTTGAGCGATAGCGAAAACAACTGATCTACGCAGTAGATCTTATATTGTAGATGTCTGGCACTGAATGTATATTTGGTTCCAGAAGTTTGTGTAGGTCTTGTGCATTGCGTGGAAATTTAGACAATTCCCATGTTTTGAGATTCAACTGATGTTTGTAAATCAACAGATGTTGCACTACAACTTCTTGCATAAATGTCAGCTCACCAATGTCGTAATACCAATTATTAACTATGGATTTCAATATTGTTGGTAATCTATAACAGAATAATATTCTCTGTTGCAGTTTATCTTTCCATTGCTGATACATAACCGTCCAGTGTTCCCAACGAGATTGGTCAATCTCAAGCTCACAAAAAGCCATGACCTGTTTTATTACCCATTCTCCTTGCGTCCAAAGCTCAGAGGTGTTGACTCTTAGATGAGGTAGATCAAATGGCATCATATGCTGCCTAGCTTGTGTGTAGTCAAGGTGATGTCGAAAGTCTAATGCACGCCGTTCTCTGTCATCCCAGATGTTGTTTAGTCCAAGATCTTGCCAGGCTTTTATACTGTCTGAATAAAATATTTCTTGATATTCTTTGTCAATTTCTTCTAGAGTTGATGGCTTAAACATTTTAATGCCACCTTCAGTACTGCGACGGTCCACATGTGCCAAGGACAGATTAGGATCGTCTTCTACGTACACCACTTTGGCTTGTAATGAATGCAAATACAACCAAAGTTTTTTTAAATCCTGAGCCATGGAATCTTCAATCTTGTCAATCAAATCTTGCGTAAGAATTGAAGATTCTATGTCTATACCGTTTTGTTCAGCAGCCTGTGAAAAACGCAAGGTCCAAGGGTACAAGGTCAACAACCCCTGACAATGATTCAAAAATGTTTTGACTTCTTCGGAGTTTCGATCAAACCCACATAGATGATTTTTCTTGTGTCCGTGCGCATTGAGCGGAGTCACTGGATTATGTGTCAATGGTATGTAATCTTGGTCTAAGAATGAATAAAACTCAGTCTGCCCTGACAAATACAACACACTCCAATCAAGAAATGTGCAACCAGTATTTGTTCCAGTTAAAAAAGCAATGATTTTTGTTGTCATGATTTGATATTGTTAGTAAATTTTTTCTTCTACGATATCACTGCCACACAGCTCGTTGATCTTGCGTTTGATGTCAGCACGTTGATCGTTCTTGATATAAACTTGTCTTGCGGCCGTGATAAAACCAGCTTCAAAACTGTCAGCTCGTTCGCATTGGCGTTTGTAGTCTTCAATGTACCACAATGCTTGATTGACCCCGCGTAGCTTGGCTCGTAAATCAGCAATCTCTTCAGTCAGACTCAATGAGTCAAGTATGTTGATCAGCTGTTCTAGTTCACGATCAATGTTGCCACGCTGTTGATCTGTGCGAGCACTGAGTTGTTTGATTTCTAGAATGGTGATTTTGTCAATCAGTTCACCTACTGATATAGGTGCCATGACTTTCATAGATTCTGGTCCGGCCAGTCACGGAACAGTGCATGTTGTATGGTTCCAGAAACAAACTGATTGAATGACTTGTGTTTGGTTTCTAGTTCGCCTTCAAGAGGAGCAACACGTTTAAATGCTGAGTCCATCTGCGCCATGTCTCGGAACTCCATCAGTATCATCCATTCCGGCATGTCTGCGATTGACCTAAAACCCATCTTGCATCTAGTGATGCGATAGTCTTCCATCCGGCCTTCTGATTTCAAATGATCAAAGAAACTTTTCATGCCGTTGACCCAGTCCAAGTCTGAGATGTCGCCTTCTTTGTCTGCCCAAATTGTGTAAATGTCCATTATAGTGGTCCTAGTATTTCAAAACCTTCGAGGTCCTGTTTGTACAAGTGCGCTTGATCCAAATACAAGTATTCAAATCCTCGCTGTCTGTAGATTGCACATTCTGTCTGTAAACTTGAAATTCCCAAACGTAATCGGGGTTTGCGATAGTTCCAGGCAAATTGTGCGGCTAATAAATTTTTGTCATCGTAGCGTTTCATCATTGAAAACGCCACCAGTTGGCCTTGATCCCTGTAGCCAATGAGATCCATACCTGGTTCTGTGAACTGGCTGTCAAACAACGGCATCACACTGCCAAAGTGTTTGTAGATGCAGTAGGTTCGATAAATGTCTTGCAGTTCAGCAATATCAGGCTCAGTGATATAGAACCAATCCACTTGGGGCTGGTATGTTGTTTTTTCTAAATTGATTCTGGCAAACTGGTACGTCACTTTCGAGGATCCTCTCTGTGTTGAAATAGTGCTGTAAGATAGTCTTCCGGCCAAGTATCATAGAAGCCTTTGCGTGCCATCAAGCGTGCTTTGGCATCAAGATCGCTTACACTTTGCACTAGTGCTAGTGCATAAGTGCCTTGATTCATACAAATTCCGTTGACTATCTCTTGATCAGCAGGATGATCTTCCAAAGACAACAAGTCAGCAGCCAGCAAAAAGTCTTGATTGGCCTGATCTATATTTGCTGCAAACTGGTCATGTGGCCATTCCACAGGATCATAAACATATATAACAACTTCTTTGTCGCCCATGCCGTGGCGTGCTTGATTATTGAGATCATAGTAAGGATCTGTGCCAATGATCACATCATAACTGTTTTTAAGTCGTGAACTACGGGCGTAAGGACAAGGCGGAAATCCGCCCAACGCAGGGTGCGGAACTTCTACAAAGTTCACAATCCACTGCTCAATATCTCGTTTAACTTTTTCTATATCTAACATTAGAAGAATGGTAGTTTGGATTTTTGTGTGGTTTCTAAGTTTTCTTTGATCAACTCATTGAGCATGGCACGTTCATGATAGCTCATGTTCATCACATCCTCGTAAGAAGCTCCTCCTCGCATGTACCATGACATTTTGAGTCCTTGTTTGCGCAATGAGTCAGCCTCCTGATCCATTTGTTGGACCAGCTTGTCAATTTCTTCGTAGCTTAAGGTCAGGAGGCGGCTGCGAAAAAACTGGCCATGTCCAAGGTCAATGGTTGACTGTACTCATGGTTGCAATTGTTACACTTGATCTGCAAGGGCTTGAGTTCACTGGCCTGACGCAGTTCAATCACATGATCTCTAATTTGGTTAAACAATGTTCGATCACAGTTGTTCAAAAATTCTTGAATAAATTCTGGTTCAGTGACCAGTGCACTAGGAGTTTTAATACCAGCAATGCTGTGTTTGAGCGCATTTACTGTGAGTTCCGTGATGCGCTTGAGTGCAGCATTGAGTCTCTTTATTTTCTCATCATCTGGCAGGTCTGATCCAGGAATCATTTGAATTGTTTTTTGTTCTTCAAATTGTGTAGCATTGGTTTCCTGCTGATGTCGGTAGCTAATGGGCTGGAAAAATATCTGCAGATCACCGTGATTGACACTGTACTTGAAATCAGGAGTTTGTAGTTGATCCAATACTGTGCGTAGATCTAGTTTGTATTCACCTTCGTTTTGACAGGCCGGGCAAACGGATGCCATTTCCAATTCATGCCCATAGCTGGCAATTCGAATAGCAACCAAGATACTGTTGAGGTCTGATCCGGGAGTGTCCCAGGCGTTGGTAATGCTGGGAATACAGCTTTGAATCACTGACACCACAGCTTCTCCGTTAAACAGTGCATCTGGAGTGCGATATGTGATCTCGTCGATGGCAGTCATGGGAAAAACTGGAAGCTCACCGTTTTGCGTAGAATTCAGCGACTCCGGAGGCCAAAAATCTCCGCCACTGGGCAGTCTGAGATAGATGCTGGGACGACGAAAATATTGACGTAGTGGGTTAGCAGTTTGGTTCATTTGTCACCTATAAATATACTTCTACTTATAGGTAACCAAGCATGGCCGACGTAAATCAGCAAGCACAAGAATTAGCAGACTTAATGAGCCGGGTAAACCGGGAGATGGAATTGTATGGCCGTATGCATCAGAGCACTGCTGACGAAGTGCAAGATGCTGCAATGAAAAGCAAACATGGCATTACAAATTTTACCAAAGGCACAACCGCGGCTGCTGATGCGCTAACCAGTGTAGCCAAGGCTGGCGTAGAAGGCGCCAAGGCCATGTACGAGGGTAAAAAAGGTGCCGCAGCGTTCAACAGTTCTATTGATGAGCTATCCAATGCTGCTAAACTAGCAGGTGCTGCTCTTACACTGCTGATTCCTGGCGGCCCACTAATCAAAGGTTTAATTGCTGGTCTTACCGCAGTTACAGCAGCCACAGCTGAATACATCAAAGCAGCCAATGTCATGGCTGATAAAATTTATGATGGCTACAGCAAATTAGCCAAAGCTGGCGGTGCTGCCAGCGATGGCATGACAGGGGTGTACCAAGGAGCCAAAAAACTAGGCTTGTCAATGAACGAACTTGACAGCTATGTTGGGCTAATAGCAGACAACGCAGGTGATTTGACCCTGTTTGCTGGCAGTGTAGCAGATGGTCGCAAGAAATTTGAAGACATGGGCGCAGCCATGGAGCCCTATCGCAAGAGCTTGATGGCAGCTGGTTACACTCAACAAGAAATCAACGATGCCAGCATGCAGTATCTGCGCCTGCAAAGTCGCATAGGGCAATCACAGAATTTAACTACCAAGGAGCTAGCTGAAGGTGCCAACAAGTATCTTAAAGAACAAGACGCACTGACTCAACTCACAGGTATGAGTCGTAAAGAGCAGGAGCAAGCTCTGGAAGCAGCACGTAGTCAACAGCGTTTCCGTGCCAAGCTGGAGGAAATGCGCAACTCGGGTGATGCCAAACAGATTGCAGCCGCTGACGAAATGGAAGTGACTTACAAGATGCTGTACAAACGCAGCAAAGAAGCCGCAACTGGTTACGGAGATTTGGCCACAGGCATGATGGGCACTGATGCAGCTATGAAACTGTATCAAAGCACACAAGGCGAAGCTCTGAACATCCTAGACAAACAAAAAGCAGGACAACTCAAAGGCATTGAAGCATTTGATCAAACTGGTAAAGCTGTAGGCCGAGTGACCAAAGAAATGAACTACCTATACCAAATGGGTGTAGGTGAAGAGACCATGCTCAAAATCAGTGAAGGCGCAGAGCTAGGATTGGCCACACAAAAAGACAATGCAGCCGAAGCTGAAAAAATTCGAGAAGACATGAAGAAACAAGGTCGTGACGGTGGCAAAGCTGCCGATGGTATCACTGACCAATATGCTGAAAACATTAAAAAACAGCAAGCTCTCAACAAGAAAATGGAAGATGCTGTGTTTGTGGGCATTGACAAGGCTCTGAGCGTGACTGAAAAGCTAGGCAACGTTACCAATGTGCTAGCAGATCAGTTTACTATGTTAAGCAAAGCATTGAACAAAGTACTAGGCTTCTTTGGACTTGGAGTCAAGGAACCAGCAAAAGAACAACCAAAAACTGCACAAGAAACCAAGGCCGCGGCGGCTACTAGCAAAGAAAGAGATGTTGCTAAACCTTTGCAAGAACGTGCAGATCTGTTGGCCAAGCAATTAGAAGCTGACGAAAAATCTCTCAAAGATGCCAAACGTGCAGGCAAGTACGGTGAAGAGCTCAAACCTCTTGAAGAAAAAATTGCCAAGAACAAAGAAGAATATGCCAAGGCTTCGCAGTCGCTGCTAGATCAAGAAAAGAAAATTGCAGACGCGGCTAGAGAAGAACGCAAAGTAAGGCAACAACAACGACTTGATCAAGGAGAGTTGGCTCGCCTGGAAACCATGAATGTCAGCGAAGTTGAACGTCTGGCCAAACTCAATGAAGAAAGAGCCAATCTTGCTGCCAAAGGAGTTAGCACTGCTAAAGTTGAACAAAAGATTGCTGACACCAAAGCTAGTATTGACACAAGATCAGGACAGATATCAACGCTCAAAGGCAAGTTGGCCCCGGTAGCAGGTGGAGGAGCAGTGCCAGCAGGCGGCGGGGGTGCAGCAGGTGGTGGCGCAGCTCCTACTACTGCACCTACACGCAGTTCGACCCCACCGCCTCCGTCAGCAGGCGCACCTGACGGTCAACCAGGGCAACCCACGCCAGCAGGTCAGGCACAAGGCGGGGGCAAAGGTAGTCTCAAAATAGGTCCAAACGCAGACATGTCTGGTCTTAATAATGAAATGATTTCAAGACTGCAAAAATTTGCAGAGTCAACTGGAAAATCAGTAGATGTAAACAGTGCTTATAGATCAGACCAGAAGCAGGCAGAACTCTGGGTCAGGGGCCACATACTCAATGAACCGGGTGTTCACATGCCTGCTGCTCCCAAAGATGATCAAGAAATAACTTACCAAGGCAAAACTTACAATGTCAAAGGTTCGGGCAAAGGCAGTTTGCATGGTGTTGGCAATGCTGTAGACATCAGCGTAGCAGGAATGGGCAAAAGCAAAGGGCCCATGGACGAACTGTTGGCCAATGCTGGTTTATTCCGTCCTTTCATTGCTAAGGATCATCCTCATGTGCAAATGCTAGCCGAAGGCGGTATTGTGCAACCTACTCCTGGAGGTACACCAGCTGTTATTGGCGAAGGTGGCACCGCTGAAGCAGTTATGCCGCTCAAGGGCAACAGAATTCCTGTGGATTTCCCCGATGAAATCAAGAAATATTTTCAATTTCAATCTCAAGTTGACAATTTGAAATTTTTGAAAGGCGACACTGGCAAAGACACTTACCAAGATGTTGATAGTGTAGTAGCTGCCAGTCAAGCCAAGATGTTTGCTAAACTGAGCGACATGAAAACAGAGTTAATGGCCAAAGGTTTTGATCGGGAAATGCTAGAAAACTACGGAGAAGAAGACAAAAAATCCGGCCCCAAAACTGAAGCAGATGTTGTCGATCTACAAAGCAGATACAACGATGATGTGGTAGCAGAATCAATAAAAGAAAACGTAGCACAGACCAAAACATTGATTGACATGATTTCTGAACTGGTACGTGAACAACGCAATGCCAATGACATCAGCACCAAGATCCTTCAAGTCACTAGCAATTAACGGTAAATAACAACATGGCAGATCAAAACAAAACCGGCTGGAAAAAATATTTCAAAGTTGCTGACACTTCAGGTAGTATGAGTCCAATATCGGGCAGATATTCTGATGGATATCCAGGCTACGGAAAAAACGATGGCACCAGCAGCCGTGCTGATCTAGTGTTTCGTAACTATGCCAGTCGACTGCCAGAAGTATACTCAGGACACCCTAATCGTATTGAACGCTACAATCAGTACGAAAACATGGACATGGATTCAGAAATCAATGCGTGTCTTGATATTATTGCTGAATTTAGCACACAGATAAACGAACAAAACAACACGCCATTTGACATTCAGTACACTGACAAGCCCACTGATCACGAAATAGACATCATTCGCAAACAGTTACAGCAGTGGGTCAAGCTCAACAAGCTGGATCAACGCATTTTCAAACTGTTTCGCAATACCATCAAGTATGGAGACCAAGTGTTTGTACGTGATCCAGAAACATTTGAAATGTACTGGGTGGACATGAGCAAAGTGGCTCGAGTGATTGTAAACGAGTCAGAAGGCAAACGTCCTGAACAGTATGTGATTCGTGACATCAATCCCAACTTCCAAAACATGAGCGTGGCAGCAAAAACTACCACAGACTACATGACCAACCCAGTAACAGGAACCATTGCCGGCAGCGCCAACTACACCATGCCCAACGGCGGCACTGGCGGTGGTGTGGGCAACAGTCGTTTCATGCAGGCCATGAACGAGGTTTGTCTGGATGCCAAGCACGTGGTGCATATGAGCTTGAACGAAGGTCTAGATGTGTTTTGGCCTTTTGGTCGTTCAATACTGGAAAACATCTACAAGGTATTCAAGCAAAAAGAACTGTTGGAAGATGCTATCTTGATCTATCGTGTGCAACGTGCTCCTGAACGCCGAATCTTCAAAATTGACGTAGGCAACATGCCCAGTCACCTTGCTATGCAGTTTGTTGAGCGCATCAAAAACGAAATGCATCAACGCCGAATTCCCACTGTAACAGGCGGCGGCAACAACATGATGGATGCCAGCTACAACCCACTCAGTATCAACGAAGATTATTTTTTCCCACAAACAGCCGACGGTCGCGGATCCAGTGTTGAAACACTGCCCGGCGGTCAGAACCTGGGCGAAATTGATGACTTGAAGTATTTCAACAACAAGATGGCACGTGGTCTGCGTGTGCCTAGTAGCTATTTGCCTACAGGTCCTGATGATTCAGACCGTGCTATGACTGACGGCAAAGTAGGTACAGCTCTGATTCAAGAATATCGTTTCAATCAGTACTGTGAACGCCTGCAGGCATTGATTGCACAGAAACTAGATGATGAATTCAAGATGTTCTTGAAGTGGCGCGGCTTTAACATTGATTCTGGCTTGTTCTCAGTGAAATTCTGTGCACCGCAGAACTTTGCAAGTTATCGTCAAAGCGAACTAGACAACACTCGCATTCAAGCCTTCCAAGGACTAGAAGCACTGCCTTATATGTCAAAACGTTTCTTGTTAGAACGATTCCTGGGACTCAGCGAAGACGAAATCAAGAAGAACGAAGAAATGTGGCGCGAAGAACGCGATTCTCCAGAAATGCAGCCTACTACAGGACAGGATCTACGAGCAGTGGGTATTACGCCTGGCGGTTTAGAAACTGACATTCAGTCTGGCGAAGATGTTGCCGGTATGGAACCAGCCACAGCCGCAGGTGCACCAGATGCTGGCGCTCCAGCGCCAGTTGCACCAGGTGGCGCTGCACCTCCTGCGGTATAAATATTGTTATGATACTCAACGAATTTTGGAAAAAAGAACCTGAAGCCTATCAGGATTTACCGCAGGACAACAGCCAACCGCAGCTGGGTGACCTGCGCAAAAGTCGTCTAACTCTGCGTCAACTCAATAAGTTGAGAAAAATGAATGACGTAAGAACCTACGAGTACAAAGAAAAACTAAAGTTGATCCGTCAACAATACGGACAAGTTGCAGCACCGCCTGCATAAACTTGGCATTTATCTTCATTTTCTGTCCTTAAACCACGTCTTTTTCTTCTACTGTGTAAATAACAACACACTTTACCTAGAAGGAGTTTTTACCCTATGAACCGTTTTGAACAACTCATTGAGTACGTCATCAACGACGAAGAACAAAAAGCACGTGAACTATTCCACGACATTGTTGTGGAAAAAAGTCGCGAAATCTACGAAGATATTATGGCCGAAGAAGAGCTAGACGAAGGCGCTGACGAAGAGCTGGAAGAAGCTGCTGACGAAGAGCTAGAAGAAGGCGCCATGGGCGGTGATGCCAGTGACGACCTGATCGACGAAGTCGAAATGGAAGAAGAATCTGACATGAACATGGAAGCCGAAGGCGACGACGATGAAATCGAAATCGGCGGCGGTGACGACATGGATGACGACATGGGCAGCAGCGATGAGCCAGCTACCAAAGACGACATCATGAATCTAGAAGACAAGTTAGATCAACTCATGGCCGAATTTGAAGACCTTATGGGCGACGAAGGCGGCGGCGACGGCGACGACTTTGGTCCTGATGAAGGCGGAGATGCCATCGAAATGGATGACACCGAAGAAATGGAAATGGGCATGATGGAAGGTCTAGACCTTAAAGCAGCCCCAAAGCCAGTGACTTCTGAAGAAGGCGGCGTTAACAAGAAGTCTACAGTAGCCGCTAATGCTGGCGCTAAAGGCCCAATCGGCAGCACAGTAAAGCCTGTACACACAGGTGCTAGCATGGGCGGACATCACGACTCAGCTGCTTATAAGAACACTGTCAAAGACATTGGTGTAACACCTACACAAGAAGCCGGCAAGAAAGCATTTAAGAGTGCTGCTCCTGCCCCGGTTAAAACCCAGGCGTCTGGTGTAAACACCAAAAGTGTAATTCCTAGCAAGCACAACTAAGCATGAAAACCCTAAGAGAACAACTTACCTTCGCTCAAGCCAACATCCAAGTTTTGGAAGAGTCCGACATGAACGGGGGCAAGAACCTGTATCTCAAAGGCATCTGTATTGAGGGCAACAAGCGCAACGCAAATGAGCGAGTGTACCCTCTACATGAAATCACCAAAGCGGTTAACACGATTAACAAACAGATCTCTGAAGGTTATTCGGTTCTAGGTGAAGTAGATCATCCAGACGATCTGAAAATCAACTTAGACCGTGTGTGCCATAGTGTAGAAGAAATGTGGATGGATGGAACCGCAGGCTGCGGCAAGCTCAAGATTTTGCCTACCCCCATGGGTAACTTGATCAAGACTCTGCTGCAATCTGGCGTAAAACTGGGAGTATCAAGTCGTGGATCTGGAAATGTCGACGACAGAACAGGACATGTAAGTGACTTTGAAATTGTCACTGTAGATGTAGTTGCCCAGCCCAGTGCTCCAAATGCTTATCCCAAGGCAGTATACGAAAGTATGATGAACATGAAATATGGTCATCGCCTGCTTGAGATTGCTAAAGAAGCTGGCCAGGACAACAAAGTGCAGAGGTACTTGAAGAGCGAGGTTGTCAAGCTCATCAAGGAACTCAAAATATAAGGAGAACCAGGCATGTTAGATGCTATCAAACCATTGCTAGATAGTAACCTGATCACCGAGGAAACTCGTCAAGAGATCAATGAGGCTTGGGAAAGCAAGCTGAATGAAGCTCGTGAGCAGGCTCGTGCTGAACTTCGTGAGGAGTTCGCACAACGCTATGAGCACGACAAGTCAGTCATGGTTGAAGCTCTTGACAAGATGGTAACAGAAGGCCTTGCGTCTGAAATTCAATCAGTTGCTGCTGAAAAAGCACAACTAGTTGAAGATCGCGTCAAATTTCAGTCTAAAATGAAGGAATCAGCACAGAAGTTCAACAGCTTCATGGTTTCTAAATTAGCTGAAGAAATTGGCGAATTACGCAAGGATCGCATGATGCACACTGAAGGTTTACAGAAAATGGAAAACTTCATGGTGCATGCATTGGCTCGTGAAATTCAAGAATTTGCACAAGACAAACGTGATGTGGTGGAAACAAAAGTCCGCCTAGTTCGTGAAGCTCGTGAAAAACTTGAAACTCTCAAGACACGTTTCGTAAAAGAAAGTGCAGAGAAAATGAGTCAGGCTGTTAGTCGTCACCTCAAGAGTGAACTTAATCAATTGCAAGAAGATATCAAAATTGCTCGCGAGAACAGTTTTGGTCGTCGAATCTTTGAAGCGTATGCTGCCGAATTCGGTGCTACTCACCTCAATGAGAAAGCCGAAGTACGCAAGCTATATTCTGCATTGCAGAACAAAGATCAGCAATTGGCTGAAGCCATTAAACTCAGCGAAAAGGCTCGCGCCGTAGTTGAGTCAAAAGAACGCGAACTGCGTGTAATCAAGGAAAGCAACGAACGTGAAACCACAATGCGTGAATTGCTAAGTCCCTTAAACCGGGAAAAAGCCGACGTTATGCGTAATTTGCTCGAAAGTGTTCAGACTTCACGTCTAAAGAATGCGTTCGAAAAGTATCTACCAGCAGTGCTGGAAGACCGTTCTGTGAAAGCAAAACCCGTGATCACAGAAAGCGTTTCCGCAGTAACCGGTGATAAGACTGTTCCTAAGCAAACAACTGAAGAAGATCGCAGCAATGTGATTGACCTCAAACGTTTGGCAGGACTGTAATTTAATTTTTAGGAGACTTAAATGTCAGAACAATTGTTAGAAAGTCGCTGGGGCGAGACCAAGGAAGCTCTGCTCGAAGGTCTGAATGGCACCAAGCGCAATTCCATGGGTGTGATCCTTGAAAACACTCGCAAGTACCTCAAAGAAAACGCTTCTGCAGGTTCTACTAGTGCTGGTAACATCGCTACACTAAACCGCGTGATTCTTCCCGTGATTCGACGTGTAATGCCAACCGTTATTGCTAACGAGTTGGTCGGCGTTCAGCCTATGACTGGCCCAGTTGGTCAGATCCACACTCTGCGTGTTCGTTATGCACAGAGCTTGACTGATTCTTCTGCTGCCGCAACTAGCGTTACAGCTGGCCAAGAAGCATTGAGCCCATTCACTATTGCTACTGCATATTCTACAGTACCAAAAGACACCGGCACTGCTACAAGCTACACTGGTGGCGCTACAGCAGTTATGGAAGGTAATGGCGGTAAGCAAATTTCCGTGCAAATCTTGAAGCAGGCTGTTGAAGCCAAGACTCGCAAGTTGCAAGCACGTTGGACATTTGAAAGTGCCCAAGACGCACAAGCTATGCATGGTATCGACGTTGAAGCCGAAATCATGGCAGCTTTGGCTCAAGAAATTACAGCTGAAATTGACCAAGAGATTCTCTTGAGTCTGCGCAGCTTGGCTTCTACCGAGTTCACATACAACCAAGCTACCGTTTCTGGTACTGCTACATTCGTTGGTGACGAACACGCTGCTTTGGCCGTGTTGATCAACCGTGTTGCTAACCTGATCGCTCAGCGTACACGTCGTGGCGCTG
>Ga0315909_10007039_pt1 | contig 12603 bp, 10 predicted proteins | sample LakEriMetagenome_11_FD_203527 | JGI IMG/M metagenome (GOLD analysis project Ga0315909, IMG submission 203527) | Freshwater fungal communities from buoy surface, Lake Erie, Ohio, United States - Buoy 2 MA125 | ecosystem: Environmental > Aquatic > Freshwater > Lake | place: USA: Lake Erie, Ohio...
TCTAAATTTGTGAACCTATAGACACTCCTCCCTTTTGGCTAATAAGGTGCTTGGAGGGAGGGTTAGAAAGTGCTTGGAGTTCCAGAGTCTTATACTTTTTGCCTTCCTTGTGGTTCGCCTGGTCCGCACGGCCGTCGATGTATTGATTGCGGAATTGGGATTGAACTTGCGCCAGCAATAGATCTTGCGCCTCGATCTTTTGCTGCTCGGATCCCTCAAAAAGGCGAACCTTCCACGGCCGTTCTGCTTTTTAGGCATCCTTCGGGTTTTGTTGAATCTGTTGACGGCACTGGACGCTTCGCCCAAGTTCATGGAACTGGTCCAGAAAATCACTCTGTGGTCGGTGGATTAGAGGTTGTCCGTTCATTTGCCGGTGCCCTGGTGTGGGCTATGTCTGAAGTACTGAATCTCAACCCTCGATCGTTTCCTGATATCTATCGTCAAACGTTCCAACGGAATCTTCTTAATCAGGGCGAAGTTCGCCGTACAGCAATTGAATTAGCACGTGCTGGTCTCGTTGAGTTCATTCCATATCTTGAATTGACCAATACCGAGATTCAATGGTGGTCAATACTTGCCCATATTCGGCTTGGTCAATACCAAGCCGCACTGGAATTGTTGGCCACACTTCCCGAAAATCGTTATCCACTTCGGATGGGATTGACAAAGGCATTAGAAATTGAGCTTGGAATTCTTAGCCCGAGTGGCAATACGTCAGTGACTGAAAGTGATGATGTCGCCAACAGAAGAATCTCGGTTGCAATGTTTAAATCGTTGGCTAAGACAGCCGGAATTGATCCGCTCACTGTAGAAAAGTTGGCCTCAAATAGATTGCCCACAAGCGCGCTTGAATTTGAAGGCAAGCAGAATTCTTCGACGTTGTTGTTTATTGAAAACATTCGAAGCACTAGTGCTATTGATTCATCTACTCAAATTAACGATGGCTTTAGTCTGTCTCTTCTTGACGATCTCATTGATTCAGGGATAAAGGTTCCACTCTCGGTCTTTGCAGAATTGTCCAGTGCCGACCGCACCTACTTAACCGGTCGACTTCGTCCTGAGCAACTCTCAGAACAAGAAGTTGCTGATCTCAAATTCAAAGCTGAGGAAATTCGCCGTCGAGTCATTGCGGGCGATGTTGAACAGTTAGCTGAGATGGATGAGATACCACAAGACATCAGGGCGCGCGCTCAATTCGCACGTGACAGAACATTTAGTGAAACCATGCGAGATGAGTTACCAGCCTGGGTGGCTGCTATTGAAGCTTTTGAGAATTCAAGTGATCCTCTTCGAACGATTCCCCCCGAGATCACTCGGGAGGGAATTCTCTGGTCTTATGGCGCTGAGATTTTAGGACAAGGAGTCACTGCTTATCCACTTGCAAATGACGACCCCACGCGCCAATTTCTTAGTTGGGCCTGCCTCAATGTGGCTCAGAATTTTCTCTATGAACGTAAGACTGACTTGGCGATAGAAGCCGCGAAAGCGGCACTTATGCAGGCCCAAACTGAAAAACTAAAAGACGAAGCTCTCAATCTGATCGCTTGCGCTCATTGGTTAGATGAAAGAGACAGCGAGGCAATAGCTGCCTTACAAAATGCTCTAGCGGGTAATCGAAATGAATCATTGCAAGTCAATCTGGGAGTAGTTGCTTCAATGTCTAATCCAGAGACGGCTGCACTTGAATTAGCGAGACTTGTGAGTGAGTCTGACTCATTAGAACTTCGTAGTAATGCCGCGATGCGGGCTGCGGGAATGTGGTTGAACGATGAGAAGCCTTGGAAATCAGATGTCAAAGATGGAATGCCGTCGGCAATACGTGATGCGCTGAGAATTATTGTCACCGAGCCGATCCCGATAGAGACTTTTGTATTCGTCGCCCGCGTCCTGAGTCACCAAGACTCAAAATGGTTAGCAAACAAGGGAAACCTCGGACGATCACCGCATGGAGGAACAATTGAGGCACGCGTGCTGTGTGCTCGGGCTGCAGGGTTTGATCAATTCATTGCCGAACTTACTTCGGTGCTTCGACAACCGAATCCGTCACAATGGGTCATTGATGAGAGAGATAACTTTGTCGACGCCCTGATCAATCAGTCAAAATCAGACTTTGAATTGGGCGCCGCAATGTTCCTGGCAGGTGCAATTGACAAGGGACTCCCGGTCATTGACAAGCACCGGATACTTATCTCACCATTATCCGTTCTTGAAATGTGTGCTGTCCTTGATCCTGAAAAGGGAGAACCGCAAGATCGCTTTTTTACAGATTTATTGACTACTCAAAATAGGTTCAGTAATCATGAGGATTACTCGGCTTTGGCGGATCTCTATCAGATGGCTTGGGATCGACTGACTGCAATCCATTGTCTTGCTAATCACAAATTGTTGTTGCGACTTGGCGAAATTCATGACGATGGAGTCAATCAACTTTCAAAAATCCCAGCGAACCAAATCGATCCGGCTGGGGTGCGAAAGTTCTTCGCGCCTTTAGTTGATGATTCACAAGTTATTGAACGATCCCTGCGCCGTTTCGTGGGGAGATCATCAGATACTGATATTCAAACGATGCTGGCAGACGTCATGAAGTTTGCTACTGAGTTGCGGACAATGTGTCAGCAAAACATGCGATAAAAGGAACCACTATGAGAAATCGAAAACAAAGTGTGGAAGAGGGCCTACAAGAAATTGGACAGGTGCTGATAGATCTCCAACGTTCAATTGAACGGATTGATGCTTCGTTGGTGGTTCGCGACCCAGGCAATGTCCGCTCTGCTGATGCATATGACGGATTACGAAAGCAGATCGCAATTTCTGCAGGTGATCGTCGTCGACTCTTAGTTTTGTTAACAGAGCTAGGAGAGGCGATTCGCCGCAAAGAGGACCACCAATCACTTCAGGCTCGTTTTGACGAGTGGTCGTCACAAGCCGGTATCGGAGTGTTGTCAGAATTCAATTCTGAACACTTTGACTATGTAGAAACCGATAGCGACGCGATAGAGATCTCTCAACCAGCCTATGTAGAAATTGAATCGGGACGAACAATCCGTCGTGGAGTTGCCTCCGGTCCAGTACTGAATCAAATAACTGAAGAAGTTCAAAACGTAGAGAATGAAAGCGATGGAGATTTGTCATGACAACTGCTGGAATAGATTTCGGAACAACAAACTCGGTTTTATCAATTTGGACCCCGAGCGGCGTAGAAGTCATTGATATAGATACGCCACCGCTCGAGTGGGAACAAATGGGCTTCGCCAAGGTGATGCCAACGATTATTGCGGCTGATTCGTCGGGCAATACCGAATACGGATGGAAAGCAAAGCAGGGAACGAATCAGGTACTTGAAGCGGTGAAGCGTCTATTGCCCACCGAGGAAACTGTCATGGTGGGGGATCAACCAGTTCTTGTTGAACAATTGGTTGCAACTTTCTTCGCTCATATCAAAAGATGCGCACTCGAAAAAGGTGTCGAGATTGATCGCGTTGTCGTGACCATTCCCGCGAACTCGCGCGGAATCGCCAGGTTTCGAACAAAAGTGTGCGCGCAGATGGCTGGTATTGAGGTGCTTACTCTGATTAATGAACCGACGGCGGCCGCAATGGCAGCGTCATCTCGATTTGCACAAGATGGCAAGATTCTTGTCATTGACTGGGGTGGCGGAACACTTGATGTGACAGCACTTGAGTCAACAGGTGGAGTTTTCATTGAAGAATCGTCAAGCGGAATTCCTAAGTCTGGAGGAAAAGACTTCGATCAACGATTGGCAAATTATTTGCTTGAAGGAATGCCAGACGTGAAGTGGGACCCGGGTTCGCGTCGCACATTTGCACTTGAGGTTGAAATGGCGAAGATCAAATTGTCATCTCAAGATTCTGTAGTCGTGTCACTACCTGGTGGTGGAACTCGACTAGTCACCCGCGCGAAATTTGAGGAATTAGTCAAGCCACTCGTTGAAGATCTCCGTCGTCCGATTGAGCAATGTATGCGCGATGCAAAATGGTCAAACGCAAATATTGATCACGTCTTGTTGGTGGGCGGTACTTGCAATATCCCTGCGGTGCGCAAGATTGTTCATCAGTTACTTGGGAAAGAACCAAGCATTGGGCTGAATGCAATGACTGCAATTTCAGAAGGTGCGGCCATAGCTGCAGCGATTCTGACGGGAGAGCAAGCAGATTTTGATTTCTTTGTCGCCACTGAACACTCATTGGGAACAGTCACTTTTGACAAGGGCTATGAAGAATTCTCGGAAATTATTGCTAAGAATCATCAGCTACCCGCGACTGGAAAGAATTCCTATTCACCAATGTTTGCTGAACAAGAAACTGTAAACATAAAAGTAGTTGAGGGTGACCCAAATCTACCGATGGATCATGAGATCAACTCCCAGCTCATTTCCTGGGAAATAAAGCTGCCAGATCCGTCTCGTGACGACAGTCGCTCTTTCACTCTTGAATACAAATATGACGTCGAAGGAATTTTGCATGTGAAAGCCGAAGACGATTTAACCGGCAACATTCTTTTGGAAGAAACTGTTTCGTTTGGTGCATCGGGTGATCGAAAAAAGATGGTGAAGATTGCCAAAGAAGTGAGTAACACCATGGCGACAGGGTCTATTGATAATTCACTCAGTCGTTCAAGTCTTGATCCTGAGATCATTAAACTTCTTGATCAAGCTCGAAGCAAAGTGATCCCGTTTTTGGAAGACGAAGATGCGGTAGCAATTCGGGCACTAGCCGATGCATTGGAAAATGCAAAAAGTTTGGATGAACGGACCAAAGCCACAAAAGAATTACGCGCTGTTCTTGCTCAATATTCGTATTTGTTGTGAGGTCAAGAAATGTCTGAGAAACGTCGAAACCCCTACTTGATTCTTGGCGTCCCCTATGGGTCGTCAATTGAAGTGGCCACGAAAGCATTCGCAAAGAACACGAAAAAGTCTAGGTACGAGGAAAACTATCCATATTCTCTTGAGGACTTAACTTGGGCTCGTAATCAGATTAAGGCACATCTTGAAAACCCAACTGCAGACTTGTCGACCTATCGAGTGCCAGCAGATCCGGCGGCACTACGACCTCCGCAAAGCTTTACCGGCGTGAATATTCCAGTGCAGGTGCTTGAGCGACGCACACCTGCGGTGACTCAACAAGATCTAGCTCAAGTCATGGATCAGATTAGAACTGAGGTTGCCGAATCAATCATTGACGAGTTGGCGATTAAGTCGCGTGCGCAATTTGAGATCGGAACAATTCATTTACCGAGCAAACCCGTGGTCGAGGGCCGTACTGAGCGCCCTCGACTACGAATTTTTGGTCGTAAGTAACTTCTTTTGGTTATGCGAGATGCCAAGCGTTGTAGGGATCGGAGACAACTAGCGTCCCAGAGACCTTGTCCGTCACGCTTTGATTTCGCTTGTCCCATAGAGGCATAAAGAAGAGAATGTAAAGCGTGAAGAAATATGCAATATTGGCGATGAAGTTGCCGATGATTCCGCGCATGAAGAAATAGCGCGCGAAGCCAATCGGTTGCCCTGTTGTCGCGTCAACTACTCGAATCTTCAGTAATTGCTTGGCGGGGGTTTGACCCTTGCCAGCAGTAATCGCGGCCCAAATCAGCCAACCGATGAAAAGTGTTACGAAAAGCAAGAGCGAGTCAAGAAGGGCGGAACCGATTCGCGACCCAATGCCAGCAACGCTCACACCTTGTGGAAGTCCACCCTGCTGTTGAAGGACCTGAGGCTGTTGGTACGCCATCGGTGCAGGTGGAGGCGCACTTACTTGTGGCGCTGTCGGCGCAGGAAGAGTTCCATCAGTACTTAGGCGGGGTCGTTGACTTCCTGAATCAGACATGCTGTCTCCTTTTCAATTGGGACGCTCCCAAAATGTATTCGCACCTTACCTAACAATGCTGATCATTTTGGACATATAGCAAAGTCACTATTTCTTCTTTATCGGAATCATTGGTCGATGCCCCCGACCTTGTGTGACGACAGGAATGCTTGCTCGTGATGAGTTGGGCGAAGCGGCAGTAGTGGTCGTGCTGATTCGGATTCGAGGTGTTACTGGTGTGACAACCCGAGAATGAACTGGCGATACTGGTCTCCCTAAGGTTTCTTGGAGAAAGGCATCAATATTGCGAACCCTTTGATACCGAGACCACATTTCGAAAAATCCCAATCGGTATACATCAACGGTATTTTTCTCAAGCAGGGTTCGGCGATTATCTCGATGTGCGCCTCCCACATGATCAATCCACAACGCTCGGATGACTTCACAAAACCCTTCTTCTTCAAGTGGAGTCAATTGGTGGTTTCCCAGAAATTCCCAAGTAACCGGATCAACGACTAGCAATATGTGCGCGAATTCGTGAGCAAGCGCTTCTTGGGCGTTGATGGGTGGGATGCCTTCTAGAAGTCTGATTTCGGCCGAAAACTTAGTATTCACGGCCCGCCACGCAGTTTCGGCATATTGACCACCTGAGAATTTGCCAGGCCCAACGAGAGTGAGAGGGACGCGATCAAGTTGGTTCGGCCCGATATGACTCGTCAACCAATTGATGACGGGAGTGGAATATGGGTGAATAGCCGCAGCGGTCCACAGGCCACTTGTTGTACATGGACTACATCTCTGATCTTGTAAAACTGCGACCCGCCCACACCAGCGGCACATTCCTGCTTGTGTATGAGATTGACAAAAGACCTCCCCCAAGGGGGTATATGTGTAGAGACCTGAGATTTGGTGATGACAAAGTGCGCAAGTCTTCATAGGTTTATTTAGAAGAATAGATGCTCTGTGAAAGATAGTTATGTGAAAAAGGCGCTGATAATTTGATGATTGAGCAATCCGAACAATCAGTATGGGGAGATTATGAATACGCCGAATGAGCCAAGGCCACGACCACGATTGTCGGCAAGCGGAGAATACATAGACCCCGTAACCGGCGGGGCGTACATAAGCACAAATAATCCTGGGTCAAACCAATGGTCAGCCCCCACTCCGCCTCCTAATTATCCCCAATATCAATACCCTCAGGCTCCGCAATTTCAGCAGAACGACGTTGCTGGTAAAAAGATCGCGGCAGGAATTTGTGGAATCTTTTTGGGAGCTTTCGGAATTCACAAGTTTATTTTGGGCTACAGCAATGCGGGCTTGATCATGCTGCTGGTTTCAGTGTTGACGTGTGGCGTTGGGGCGATACCAATGTCAATCATTGGCCTCATCGAGGGAATCATCTACCTGACGAAATCGGATCAGGAATTTCAACAGCAATATGGGAATAATCAGAAACCTTGGTTCTAACTTCGGCCTCGTCTGAACACTATTAACAAAAGAATGGCGTTCCAATAAACAAATAGGTGCCTTTCGAAAATACACTTAAGCCATTACGCCTGCGGGTCAAGCACACTGAGGGGAGGGTGGCACAATGTCTAATTTGCCGGCGCTGCCACCAATTGACCCAAGCGCGAAGATCAATAGCGGCGCTTTCGGAACTTTGTATCGAGACCCTCGCAACCCCGCCCACTGCATCAAAGTTCTGAAAACCCCAATGCTTGGTGAAGAGGCTCGATCACTCATTCGCCTAGCTGAAATTGCGCGATGGGCTCGACCGAGCGACGTTGAGCAGTTGGTGACGCGATTTGCGTGGCCCATTGAAATATTTGGCGACGATGATGCGGTACATGGATATACGATGCCGCTGGCTCCAAATTCCTGTTACTTCGAATTGACTGTTGCAAAGCGCACAAAGCGTGAGACGCTTCAAATCAAGTTTTTGACCGACGACAGTTATTGGCGCAGTGCAGCTGTGACTGGTCCAAAGCCGAATGTGAGTTATCAAGACCGATTAGAAATCGCGATTGACTGTCTTGACTCAATGGAAGTTCTGCACCGTCACGGATTGGCCTACGGCGATATTTCTGGAAACAACATCGTTGCTCGAATGGATGCTCGTCCTGGGGTTTTCTTCTTTGATGCTGACTCGATTACCACGGTTGATTTGCGAAATGCCAGCCCCCTCGTTTCACCAGGCTGGGAAACCCCAGAAGATCTTGACCCCTTAGCAATTGACCGAAGCCGTTTTGCAATTTTGGTTTTCCGCCTTTTGGTTGAACAACCAAATGCAAAGCCCGATTGGGACACTATTGAATTGTTGCCTCCGAATGACAAGAACGTCTTTGGTGAAGCATTGGTACGTTGCTATTTCACTGGTCATGAAGATGAATTTATGAACCTGGCGAAGTTAATGCGCGATGTTCGCGAAGATGTGCGTGACCAAAGAGCTTTGCAAACTGCGCTCGACAATGGTTTTGCTCGCTGGGTGCTACGCGAAAAAGCCGAAGCAAAGACAGCACAGGATCGCCGGATTGTTACCTGGGCCGAAGCACAACTTGCATTTGAAATTGAAGTTGATGCGGCTGTTGGTCTTGAATATCGAAAGTTGCTTCGCCGAAATAAGTTGATGCGCAATGAGTTTGTTCTGGATGTTCGTCCAAGAATTGAACTTTCAAAGACACCTTCAAGTTCAGAAGAACTACACCAACTCATTTACGACGCATTGTTTGTAGAAATCACTAGTCACTTTTCTTCCGCGGGCCTTGGCAAGTTAGAGGCTGATCCATGGTTAGAACGAGCAATTCAACATGCACACTACGAAGTCGGTTCGGAGCCAGTTTCGTACGTGACACGACTAGGTGAAGCCGATGTTAAATTCTCTTGGCCAGTATTGCCCTTTGTTAATTGCGCCAAATTGACAATTGAGAGTGGTGGGTACCGTCAAGAGTTGACGCTCCGGCGGTCTGAAGCGGGAGAAGCACCGCTTCGTTTGGTCAAGGCCCCTAACGGAGCGAATTGTCGGGTCGTTCTTTCGTTGGGCTCAGAGTCTCCATCTGGTTTGAGAATCTATTGTCCGCCGAAAGATCCGGTGAATTTCTCGATACCAGCGATTCCGACACCAGTTGTGCCGAATCGAAGTCAGGGTGGTTCCCCGGGGCAAGGCTCACCTCATGGACAAGGTGCCCCTATTTTTGACTTTGTTGATCCGGTAGAGGAAGAGCGGAAGCGGTTAGAAGCAATACGGATACAGAAAACAAAAAGAATCAAAGTTTTTGCGGCAGCCATCGTTTCAACCATTGTTTTGGTCTTTGGTGGAAATTTCGCCTATCACCGATACTTCGTTGATTCAGATCGGTCAATGTTTTGGGGATCAATAGTTCAACTTCAAGTGCCGAAGCTTTCGATGCGGATCGATGAAGCTGGCATTCTTCAAGTAGTAGTAAATGGGACAATTTACGACGGCGATCAAATAGCGGTTTACTCATCACCGAATGGTTCTCGGTGGCGAGGAACAGAAGTTGTTGATTTGGAAGTGGCTAACTCTCTCGCGGTTTCGCTCGGATCACCAACCGATCGTTACGTACGAGTTCGTTATGTGAAAAATGGACGCATAACACAGAGTGACGCTGTTATCGGAGCCTTTGATGATGGCTTTGCGGCTCGACCAGTTGTCTTCATCGAATCGGACAAGGTTTTTGCTCAATGGACTGGTTCTGTTAATGGCAACCGCGGACCGGTCACGATGTTCAACTATCGGACCGGATCGTGGTCAGTTGGGTTTGAGAGTTGGGCTCGGTACTTCACTCTGAAAGAACGTACTCAGCCCTTTGTCATTCCTGATGCTCAAGCAAGCAGAGGGTTTCAAGTGCAAGCAGTTTTTAGTAATGGCAGCGTCGGTCCTTGGGTCACAGCTGTTCCGCAATCGTAAAGAATCTGAAATTTGAGTGAAGGGAAAAAGAGATGAGTAACGACGATCAGTCAAACAACCCAGATCAATCAGCACCGAAGTCACGACCCGTGGTTCGCTTGGCAAAGGATGAGGCGACGGCAGAGCCGGTCGTTGACAATGTGGCTGAACCTGAACCAAAGACTCCTCAGTTGCCGTCTTGGCTACAGAAAGGCTCGGTAGAAACCAAGCCTGAACCCGAAACTGTTTCTGAACCAGAGACAACTGTGGTTGCACAAGAAGAAGCTGCACCCGAGGAAGCGTCTGTAGAAGATTCGGAAGAAAGCGAACCTCAAAGCGACATGGCGAAGATTTTGGATGAAGTCATCGCTGAGGAGAGCAGTGATTCTGAGGAAGTCGTAGAAGTTGAATCGTCAGAAGAAGATCTGACATCAACGCCAACACCGGCTTACGAGCCGCCGTCAGATCCGATTCCACAAGCGCCTGCAGCGCCGTCTTATAACCAAGCGATGCAGACGATGAATGAGTGGGCAACAAAGTGGAATGTTACTGACGATCCATATGTTGCCGGATTGAACGCAGCGGTAGCGCGTCGCGACAATATGACAATGTGGGCCAGTCTTGACCCCACCGACATGCTTCCCGCTGCGGTAATTCAATCGGGGCGTCTATTGAGTCGTATTGCTCGGGTGTTAACAGTGATACGAAATGTGCTCGTATTCGTTCCGGTGGCACTCACATGGTTGGCGATTCAGAAGGCAACGGAAGCTTTTGGTTTTTGGTCTAGTGAAAATCCAGGTGCGGAGATTAACTTCATCCAATTTTGGCAGAATGGCTACGACATTTTGGATGATGAATACCGTATTCAGAATATTGCCAAATTCGACTTCATCTTGATTGCCCTCATTGTTGTGGCGACACTCGTTGCTAGTTTGCTTGAATCTCGAGCGAATGCGACAGCGAGAGCCCAGGAAAAATCAGCCGACCGAGAGCGACTTTTTGTCGGTCTAAAGATCGCCGAGGCTTTGCAAGGAAACAAGACGGCAAGCCCAGAATCAATCACCGAATCATTGGCTTTTGCGCTTAATGATCTTTCACAGGCTGCTCGCGATGTGAGTCTGGCGGCGGCCCGCATGGAAGTTGCTTCGGTAGGCGTTGAATCGTTGACGCCGCGTGTTGAAAGTTTGAACAAGCAGGTGGGTGAATTGAATCAACGATTCGGTAAAGACGTTGTCGGTTCAGTTGATTCGTTGGTCTCTTCAGTTTCAACCCTTGGAGTTACCTTGGGTGGAGACATGCAGAAGTACTTGCTAGATGTTGTTGCGGGTCTCGAAGGCTTGGAAGAGTTAATCAATAAGCGAGGGGTGTCTGTTGAGTTCGGCACTAAACAGCTACGAGATGACGTTGATGCCTTGCACAAACGTATCGGAGATCTTCCTAAAGGTAGGTCGTGATGGTAAATCGTCGAAGGAAAATTCGTCAAAGTAACGATGCAGATGAGTCGGTTGGTCTATCGGGCTGGCTTTACACCGACTTGATGCTCGGGCTCGCGGTCGTCTTTCTCGGAGCAGCGGTAATCAAATTGCCGGATCTGATGACTAATGATGAGGGAGAAACAGTTGTTGCATCTACGACAACAACGACTACAACAATCCCAATTAAGTTGTGTACATCATTGTTTGCTCCTGATGATCAGCGAAATGATGATTTGTTGGTCAAAGTCCATACCAACTATGAGGGTCAGCAGTTGATTGATGAGTTCAAATATGGCTTAACGGTCCTGTATGACAATTTGAATAGTCGACCAGATGTTCAGGAAAGTGGATTCGTTTTTGACGTTGAGACCACAAAAATTGGGCTTGTTTTGGCACGTGCAGGATCGAACCAAAGTGGAAAAGACACGAGTCCGAATGCTAGAGAGACGCGGAACAAACTTGGTCAGCTGTTGCCAGACATTATGGGTGCCGCTCCTGGAAGAGATAGTTACACGACCAAGATTGACGAATCATTAGTAGGTATGGAGATTCTTCCACTGATCGAATTGCCCTGTGGAGCTAGCTGATTCAGTTATTTGGTTGAACGTTCAGCCTCGGCCGAGTTGGCCGATTAATTCCGGCAACCGGAGTTCCGGTCGTTGCGATAGCGGGGCGACCATTAAATCGATACAACTTTTCAAATGTGTCGACCCAAGTCTTTGTATCCGGACGATTATTTGTACCCACGCTCGCCGCTACTAGTGAGATAAGGGCATCGGGAACACCTGCCGGCTTTTTCGCCGTCACAATTGGTGTTGTCACTTGAGTATTCGGGTCATTCCAAAGTGATCGATAGGCAGCCACGCCCAACTTGTAGATGTCACTTTCTTTAGAAGTTTCTCGACCCTGCAAAACTGGGTCAATCCAACCAGGCGATTCTTTATGGGTGCAAACTCCCTTGCGGCCATCAATCCGAAAACTGTCGCAGTCAATGATGATGACTCGATTTGGTTGAGTTGACCAGATCAGATTCTTCCCTGACATATCGCCGACGATGATGTCATGTTGATGCAAGAGATGAACGGTCGTGGCAAGGTCTTTAACAAGTTGGATCTTTTCTTCCACACTTGGCTTTGGTACTTCCGAGATCATGTGCGCAGGAAGTGGTCCGCCCTGATACGTCAGCTGGTTCCAATCACAGAGAACTTGCTTAGGGTTACTGCGCAGTCCGTATCGACGGTAAAAGGTACCTTCAATTGCTGGCATCAGGAAACCCCGCATGTCAGTCCCATGATCAACCAAAGTTTGCGGCCACACTGTCCGACTAGTCAATCGGCTCACGTCTGACGGGTCCCATGATTGGATGGATTCCATGAGTTCGCGGAGGGCCTGA
>Ga0315909_10007040_pt1 | contig 12602 bp, 12 predicted proteins | sample LakEriMetagenome_11_FD_203527 | JGI IMG/M metagenome (GOLD analysis project Ga0315909, IMG submission 203527) | Freshwater fungal communities from buoy surface, Lake Erie, Ohio, United States - Buoy 2 MA125 | ecosystem: Environmental > Aquatic > Freshwater > Lake | place: USA: Lake Erie, Ohio...
TTAGATTATTAAATAGCAGCAGAGGTCACGCCGTTAGAGGACCAAGAACGCAGTCAGACAGAGAGCTTTACAAAAAATATATGCAAGAAATGCTCTTAAACTATTGTAATTTAAGCCTTTTTTATGACCCTGTTAGCAGATTTGAGTTTAACAAAAATAAAATCATTTCAGTTGAAACTCAGTCTGGAAATTTTTTTAGAGCTAAAAAATTTATTTTAACAACTGGAACTTTTCTAAATGGACTAATTCATATTGGTAATGAAAAAATTTCAGCAGGAAGAATAGATGAAAAACCTACCCTTGGATTAAGTGAGCAGCTAAAAAAATTAAATTTTAAAATTGGAAGATTAAAAACTGGAACGCCACCAAGGCTTGATGGAACAACTATTAATTATGAAAATTTAGAAATGCAGTCTGCCGATGAAAATCCTTTTTTCTTTTCATATCTAACAAAAAAAATTAATGCAAAACAAGTCACCTGTGGAATGACCTATACCAATGATAAGGTTCATAAAATTATTGAAAAAAATTTAAAACGAAGCGCGATGTATTCTGGCTCTATTAAAAGTGTTGGCCCTAGATATTGTCCTTCAATTGAAGATAAGATCGTAAAATTTAAAGACAAACAACGTCATCAAATTTTTTTAGAACCGGAGAGTCTTTCAACGAATGTAGTTTATCCAAATGGCATATCAACTTCACTTCCAAAGGAAATTCAGCAAGAAATATTGTTTAAAATCAATGGTTTACAGAATGTTCGAATGATAAAGGCTGGTTACGCAATCGAGTATGATTATGTCTTTCCAACCGAATTAGATTTTACTTTAAGAACAAAAAAAGTAGAAAATTTATATCTTGCTGGTCAAATTAATGGCACCACTGGATATGAGGAGGCTGCTGCCCAAGGTATTGTTGCCGGTCTTAATGCTGCAATGTCTGTTAAAAATTTAGAGCCAATCAAATTTGAAAGATCTCAATCTTATATTGGAGTTATGATCGATGACCTAATTACTAAAGGCGTAAGTGAACCTTACAGAATGTTTACATCAAGAGCTGAGTATAGGTTAACTCTAAGAGCGGACAATGCAGATTTACGATTAACACCTTTAGCTATTAAACATAAATTTATTTCTAAAAATCGAAAAGCTATATTTGTCAATAAAATCAATAGTTTAGATGAGTTTAAACAAATCTTGTCTAAAAAAATAGTTTCCCCAACCTTCCTTAAGAAAAACGGCATTAAGATATCTCAGGATGGTAAAAAAAAATCCTTACTTCAAGTTTTAAAGTTTAAAGATGTCACGTTAGATAGGCTGAGAGAAATTTTTTTAGATCTTCCAAGATACGATAATGAAATTGAAGACTTAATAAAAACAGAATCTCATTATAGCGGCTATATTTTGCAGCAACAAAAAGACATCAACATATTTGAAAAAGATGAAAAGCTTCTAATTCCAAATTCCATTGATTATAATTCTATTTCAGGTCTTTCCAATGAGATAAAAAGAAAATTAAACGATATTAGACCAAAAACTTTCGGACAGGCTTTAAGAATAGATGGAGTAACCCCAGCTTCCATAAACATTTTAATGATTTATTGTAAAAATTCCCTTAAAAGAGCATCCTGATATAATGGATGAAGATATTGATTTTTTTAAGAAAAAATTTAATGTTTCACGTGAAACAATAGAAAAATTAAAAATATATCAAAAATTCTTAATAGAAAAAAATAAAACACTTAATTTAATAGGTAAAAACACAGAAAAATCAATATTTTCAAGACATTTTAAAGATTCAGCTCAGATATATGATTTAATTGATAAAAAATTAGATATAATAGATATAGGTTCTGGAGCTGGATTTCCTGGAATTATCGTTAAAATTCTTATGGAAAATGAAAGTTTAAAGGGAAATGTTATATTATTAGAAAAAAGTCCAAAAAAATCAAACTTTTTAAGAGATTTGTGCATAAAATTAGACTTAAAAGTTCAAATTGAGAATATAAGATTAGAGATTTATGATTTTTTAGAAACTAGTACTGTAGTTTCTAGGGCATTCAAGTCTACTTTAGATACAATTAATATTCTTTATAGAAACATAGAAAATATTAAAGAATTAGTTTTGTTAAAAGGGAAAACTTATCAACAGGATATAGATGATGCTAAAAAAAAATATACTTTTGAATTAGAAAAATTTAGAAGCATTACATCTGATGAGTCATCAATTATCAAAATTAAGAACATTAAACTTAATACAACTTAAAGTTGTAAATGCCTAGGATAATTTCTGTAATAAATCAAAAAGGGGGTGTTGGCAAAACTACAACAGCAATTAATTTAGCTGCAGGCCTTGCCTTAAAAAATTTTAAAGTTTTATTAATAGATTTAGATCCTCAAGGTAATGCATCCACTGGTGTTGGAATAACTCAAAGTGAAAGAGAAAAATCAATTTACGATTTATTAATAAAAAAAGATTCTTTTGCAGAATGTATAAAAATAACAAAAATAGAAAATTTAAGCATCATTCCTGCAAATGCAGAATTATCTGGTTTAGAAACTGAGGTTGCAAATAATTCTCAAAAAGCTTTTTTACTAAAAAATATTATTGATGGTTCAGAAAATATTTTAGAAAAAGAAAAATTTTCTTACATTATAATTGACTGTCCACCATCTCTTAGTCTTTTAACAATTATGTCTTTAGTAATTTCGCATTCATTAATTGTGCCATTACAAGCTGAATTTTTTGCACTGGAAGGCTTAAGTCAATTAGTTAAAACAATTGATCGTATAAAAATTAATTTAAATCCTAATTTGGAAATACAAGGGATAGTTTTAACTATGTATGACAAGCGTAATAAATTGTGTGCAGATGTTGAAAAAGAAGGACGTAATTTCTTTGGAAATAAGGTTTATAGCGTAAATATACCCCGAAATGTAAGGATTTCTGAGGCTCCCTCCTTTGGAATGCCAGTGATCCTATATGATAAATATTGCGCAGGATCTCTTGCGTATAATCAGTTTGTTGATGAATTTTTGGTTAGAGAAAATTTACAGGAAAAAAAAGTAGCATAAATGATTGGAAATAAATTTAAAGGTCTGGGAAAAGGTTTGTCAGCATTGATGGGGGATGTGGGCCCTGAAAATATTGAAACAAAAAATCTAGCAGAAAAAATTCCTATTCATTTTATATTTCCAAACCCATCTCAACCAAGAAAAAATTTTGATCAAAATTTATTAAATGAATTATCTGACTCAATTAAGGAACAAGGTATAATACAGCCTATATTAGTTAGAAAAAAATCAGAGGAAAATTTTGAAATTGTAGCAGGCGAGAGAAGATGGCGTGCAGCACAACTTGCAAAAATTCATGAAGTACCTGTGATCGTTTTAAATATTGATGATAAAAAATCATTAGAGTTTGCAATTTTAGAAAATATTCAAAGATCTGATTTAAACGGAATTGAGGAAGCCTTAGGTTATGATAATTTGGTTAAAAAATTTGGTTATTCACAAGAAACTTTATCTAAAATTTTGGGAAAAAGCAGAAGTCATATTGCAAATACCTTAAGGCTTGCAGGACTGCCCGAAGAGATACAAAAAATGATTGCAGATGGATTATTAACATCCGGACATGCAAGATGTTTGGTAAATGTTCAAGATAATATTAAACTTGCAAAAATCATTGTTAATAAAAATCTCTCTGTTCGACAGGCCGAATTTTTAGTTAAAAAAGAACAAGTTTTTGGAACTCTAAAAAAAATTAAATCTTTTAATAAAGATACCAATATTAAATCATTAGAAAATGAACTTGAACTCAGTATGGGAATAAAAGTTGATATTAAAAATAAAAAAAATAATTCAGGTGAAATTAAATTTTCATATAAAAATCTCGAACAATTAAATAAAATTATTAGTGTTCTTAAAGGATACTTTAGATAGATTTTTAGTTAAAAAATAAAAAAATTGAGTATCTTGGGCCAATTCATCTCTTTTAAAATTTGTCTCGATAATATTTAAATTAATTAGTAATTTTTCAAGATTTTTAGAACTCCAAATTTTTAAGATATTCTTAATTCTGTCTTTATCCTTCCAAAAGATCGGTGGCCTATATCTTTCAAGCCTTTCGTCCGTTGAAAGTTTTTTATCCATTTTTTGAATATCTAAAATTTTCATAATAAACGATCTTAAAATAATTATAATATCTATGAAATTTTTTTCATAATTAGACATGTTGGATATAAAATCATTGATGTTTTTCTCATTTTTAGACAATAAAATGTCAATAATTTCGTCATTTTTTTTAAGATCATTTTCGGTACAAATTTCCTCAATAATTCTATCAGTGATTTTTTTGGTATTTTTATAAATATTTATTTTCTCAATGGCTTCTTTGATCTTACATCTATTAAGGGATGAAAAATTTAAAATAGTCTCAACTTGGTTTTCAGTAAGTTCTAGTTTATGGATTTGAATTTGTTGCATTAAAAACTTCTTGATATCAAATTTTGTCTCTTGGTAACAAGGTATGCAAATAGAGGCTTTATTATATTCACCAAACTGCCTTAACTTTGAATTTTTCTGTAAAATTTCAGAATTTATAATTATTAAAGTATCTTGAATATTATTTTTAATAGAATTTATAATTTCTAAAATTTTATCAGAGCAATTTTTTATAATGGTTATATTTTTGTTTTCTTCAAACAATGATCCATTTAAATAGTAATTAATAATATCATCTGGTTTTTTTAAAATATCATCTTCAAAAATAATTTTCGGCTTTTGGTTTTTAACATTACACAAAGATATGATTTGATCATTTTGATCGTTTATTAAATCTTGATTTTCTCCGTAAAGAACAATGACTTTATTAAGGAAGAAATCTTTTTTCTTTAAAGAGATTTCTTGTGATTTTACAATCATGAAAACTATCTTAACGAGACTCTAGATTTAAATAATATATTTTGAATTATGGAGTCTAATAGTATTCTTTTTTCGTTGTTTTTGATGATAGAATTATTTGATAAATTATCGGTAACTGCAACTCGTTTATCTTTTGAAATAGCATCCTGGTAGATTACCAATCCATTTTTATCTTGAAATTGATAACTGACAGTGAGTTTTATAATTTCTTCAGTGGCTATTCCTCTATTATCAACTAAAGAACTTTCAGCAGTTTCGTAAATTTGTGCTTTAAATATATAAGCATTCACATCTTTTTCATCTTTTCTAAAATTTAATTTTTGTTCAAGATTAAAGGCAAGATTCTTTTCACCTATGATTTCTGATTTTAAGATAACGACCTGCTTTGAACTTCCCATATAAATAGGTGAAAATCCGCAGCTTGCAAGAGTGATAAGAAGTAAAATCGTTATAAATGTTTTATTTTTCATTGGTAACAATGTTTAGTAATTTATTTTTAACAAATATTTTTTTTGTTATAGTAGTTTTTTCTAATATAACTTTTATATTTTTAATTGCTAAGGATTTACTAAAAATACTCTCCTCCGATTCATTGTGGATAGCGTTGATAATTGCTCTTTTTTTACCATTTATTTGAACAACCACATTAAATTCATCTTTTTTTAGCGATTCATTATTAAATTTAGGCCACTCTTGAATAGCAAGATCTGTTTTTTTTGTAATTTTTTCCCAGCATTCATTTGCAATATAAGGAATCAAGGCTGAGATAATTATTAAATATTTTTTAAAAACATCAACTAAATTATTTTTATCAGCCCCTAATTTTTCAACCTCATCATTAATAAGATTTAAAAAGGTATACAATTTTGCAACAGCAACATTCATTTGAAATTTTTCAATACATTCTGAAATCTCTTTTATTAAAACATCAACTTTAATTAAAAAACTTTTATCAAATTTTTCATTTTTTTTTTGATAATTGGATATTCTATCACAGGTGCGAAAAATTTTTTGGATATATTTATAAGCTCCCTGAATACCGCTATCGCTCCATTGAATGTCACGATCTGGAGGACTATCAGATAAAATAAACCACCTTACCGCATCGGAGCCGTAAATTTTTATAATATCATCTGGGTCTACAATATTTTTTTTTGATTTTGACATTGCTTGACTATCACCCTTTAAAACTTTTAACTTATTATCTAAAAAATATTTTCCGTCTTCAAATTTTACATCCTTTGGAAATATCCAGTCTCCTTTTTCAGTTTTAAAGGTTGGATGACAAACCATTCCTTGAGTAAAAAGATTTTGAAATGGCTCTGAAAATTTAAATTTAAATTCATCTTTTAAAGCTAGGGTAAAGAATCTTGAATATAAAAGATGTAAAATTGCATGCTCAACTCCCCCAATATATTGATCAACGGGCATCCAATAATTAACATCCTCTTCATTAAAGGGATGGTTTTTTTCAAGGGGCGAACAAAATCTTAAAAAATACCAGGAGGAGTCTACAAAGGTATCAAGTGTATCTGTTTCACGAATAGCTTTCATTCCAGTTTCTGGGCACTTTGTATATTTCCATGTTGGGTGGTTTTCCAAAGGGTTTCCGGGTTTACTAAAATCAATGTCTTCAGGAAGAGTAACCGGTAAATCTTTTTCAGGAACAGGAATAATTTTACCATCTTCACGATAAAGAATTGGGATAGGGCAACCCCAATATCTTTGCCTTGATATTCCCCAATCTTTTAATCTGTAAATTGTTTTAGAATTTCCAAGTTTTTTATCTTCAATAATTTTTATTATTTTTCTCTTCGCTTCACTAACGCTTAAATCATTTAAAAAATCAGAGTTAATTATAAAACCATCATCTACATAAGCTTCATCTTTAATTTTTATATCTTGCGATTTTACAGGTGATACAACAGGCAAAACCTCTAATTTATATTTCAAGGCAAATTCTAGATCTCTCTGATCATGAGCAGGACAGCCATAAATTGCACCTGTGCCATAGTCCATAAGTATGAAATTGCTTACATAAATTGGCAGTTTTTTATCTTTGATAAATGGGTGATGAACAAAGTAAGGTGTTTTAAGTCCTAATTTTTCATTCTTTGACAATGAAGACTCAATTGCTACATTTTTTAATGCTTCATTTTTAAATTCTAAAAAATTTTCATCATTTTTAAAAAAATGGGTGAAGGGATGATCAGGGGCAATTGCAATAAATGATGCTCCAAAAATTGTGTCAGGTCGAGTTGTAAAAATTTTTATTTTTTTTTCATTATTGGTTAAAAAATCTACTTCGCACCCAATGGATTTTCCTATCCAATTTTTCTGCATTAATTTAACTTTTTCGGGCCATCCTTTTAAATTCTTAAGAGACTCTAAAAGCTCATCTGAGTATTTTGTAATATTTAAAAACCATTGACTTAATTTTTTTTTTTCAACAACTGCGCCTGATCTCCAACCCTTACCATCAATGACTTGCTCATTTGCAAGTACAGTTTGATCGACGGGATCCCAATTAACATAGCTTTCTTTTTTATAAACTAAACCTTTTTTAAAAAAGAAACAGAATAGATTTTGTTGATGTTTATAATAATTTTCATCACATGTTGAAACCTCTTTGTCCCAATCAATAGAAAGACCCAGGCGCTGTAATTGACCTTTCATTACCGCAATATTTTTTTTAGTCCAAACTCTAGGATGTAATTTATTTTGAATAGCTGCATTTTCAGCAGGAAGACCAAATGCATCCCAACCCATAGGATGAAGAACATTATAACCCTTTAGCCTTTTGTAATTAGCAATGACATCACCCAAGGTGTAATTTCGAACATGGCCCATATGAATATTACCTGATGGATAAGGAAACATTTCAAGGCAGTAAAATTTTTCACCTAGATTTTTTTTAGTTTTAAATATTTGATTTTTTTTAAAAAATGATTGCCACTTATCTTCAACAACTAAAGGATTATAATTTTCCATCCTTTAAAAACTATTTTTTTTCTTTTTTGGCTTCTTCAATCTTTAAAATACGAGCTGAGGCAATTATGTTGTCTCTTACGGAACTTGCAAAGTTTGGATCAAGTGTAGAATTTGAACAACGCTCTATAGTTTCGCAAATTTTTTTATGGGCTGTTATTTTAATTGAGTCAGATCTTAGGTCGTTACTTAAAAACTGAACTGTAATTTTTATTTGTTCTTTAGGATTATTAGTTTGGGAATACCAATCATAAATTATGACACCACCATTATAATCTGCATTTAAAAGAGGTAAAAAATCTAATGATTTAAGGGTGGCCCTCCACAATACATTGGAGGATGCAAATTCAAAAGAACTGGCTCCACCTTTGCTAATTTTATTAATATCTCCAAATAAACCTCCTCCTTTATCCCTATATTCAGCTGCTCTTTTGTCAGCGCTTGGTTCAATAAGAATTTTTTCACCAGTTACAGGATCAATTTTTGCGCAACCAATAAAAAAAAATGTTAAAAAAGGTAATAAAATCATGTATTTAATAAAATTTTTGAAAAAAAAATCATTATTATTAATCATATTAAACTTAATTATATTTAAATTTTATAGAAAAATCATGTTGCAATTATACAACAGTTAAAAAAATTTTAATTAATTAACCATAATTTGATTAATATTTTATTGCTACATAAGATAAAAATGCAGTGTCTTAGCATTGTGGCTAAAACAAATAATTAATTAAAGGAAAATAAATGAAAAATAAACTTTTATTAACAAGCGCTTTAGCTGGTAGTTTAATTGCTGGCTCAGCACTTGCTCAAACATCAATTACTGGTGATCTAGTATTAAATTACAGAGCAGCTAGTTTTGATCAATCTGCTGGACAAGCTTCTAAAAGAGGATTTGGAAGAGAGTCTCAAGTAAACGTTCAAAACAAAGGAAAACTATCTAATGGCATGGATTATGCCGCGGGTTTTTCTCTAGAGTTTGATGGTCAAAACAGCGCAGGAACACAAGCAGTACCAGCTGATGAAAGAGGAACTATAAGTAACGAAAACTTATATTTTGATTTTATTAGTGGAAATACAGTTGTAACTGTTGGTGTAGATCATATGCAAAGAGTATATGGTGGCGCAACACCTCAAGTGACTGACAATATCGATGATGTTAACTACTTAGGGACTAAAACAACTTTCTTGGTTGGTGCAAACAGCACAGAGTCAGCAGGTATTGGTATAATTCAGAGAAATGTTGCAGGGTTTAACCTAGGTGCCTATTATGTTCCAACTACTGGTGATTTCGGTGGTTACGACACAGGCCTTGCGAATAATCCTACAGCCACTCCAAGAAATTCATCTTATGAATTGACAGCAATTGGATCAGATGCATTTGGAGTTAAAGGTTTATCTGTAGCTCTTCAATACAACAAAGAAGACAAACAACAGACAGCAAACATTGGAGATACTTCATCTAAATGGGCTGGAATTGGTTATAACGCAGGGCAATTTGCTGTGGGTTATGATAGAATAATTAACGAAAAAATGGATGCGGTTAGTTCATCTGCAACTGAAGACAAAACACACAGATACGGTATAACTTTTGCTGCTGCTAAAGATATAACTATCGGTCTGAATCAGTTCAGAACAGAAAGAACCGTTCATTCTTCTGGAAAAGACGGTGATAAAGAAAAATCAACAGCTCTTCAAATTGGTTACAATTTGGGACCAGTGTCAGCAATAGCTAATATCTCTAAAACAGAGAATATTGAATTTACTAATGGTGCTGATGCAGACATGATTACACTTCGTCTAGCTACAAAGTTTTAATTTAAGTATTTAAAACTAAGTAATTTAAAAGGCCTATCTTAACTTAAATGTTAGATAGGCCTTTTTCTTTTATGAGACTTTGAAAACCAATAAATTTAACCTTCGTTAATTGAATTTTTCTAATAGTAGACTTATTAATACCACATAGAGCTCCTAAGTTTATTTTCCATTCAAGACTGATTAATCTAAATTTATTAGTTCCATATATTTTATTGGGAGAATATTTTTTATTGAAAAATAAAGGTGATAAAAAAAGATTATTGCAATCTTGGATCTTTTTATAATAATACTCGAGCTGGTTATGTACAGAACCGACTATCAAAAAATTTCTTTTAACTATAATTGGTTTAAGGATAATTTTTTTATTAGAATCTATAAAAATGCCATTTGCTTTAAATTTAATACATTTTTTAAAATCATTTTTTATTAAAAATAAAATATTATTTTTTTTAGCAAAATTAATTATAGACAACTCAATTTCTGAGTTTTTATCTTCTTGAGGATTAATATTAACTATAATGATTAAATGCCTTAATTTGAGCAAATTCTCTTCAACTATTTTGTTGATTTGGTCTATAAAAACATAATGTTTATAAAATATTTTATTCATCATATATAAATATAATGTTTATCATAAAAAATTATAATCACATTTATAACTCTATACAATCTCTTGATAAGAATTCGAGATTAATTGTTGTCACTAAAAATCAAAATCTTGATAAGATCAATTTGCTTATTAATTCTAATCACTTCGATTTTGGCGAAAATAAAGTTCAAGAGGCTAGTTTAAAATGGAAAAATTTAATTTCACGCAATTCTAAACTTAGGCTTCACTTAATTGGTAAACTTCAATCCAATAAAGCAATAGATGCTTTTGAAATTTTTCATTATATTCACACATTAGATAATGAAAAATTAGCTAAAATTTTTGCAAATTTAGAAAATAATTCGTTAAAAAAAATTAAATATTTCATACAAGTTAATATTGCAAATGAGCCTCAAAAAAATGGAATTTCTATTGAACAGGTAAATCAGTTTATCAAGCACTGCATTTATGATTTAAAATTAAATATCATAGGTTTAATGTGCATTCCGCCAGCAGAGGGTGATCCGAGTCAATACTTTCAAAAATTAGCTGAAATGAATAAATTGAATAACTTAACTGATCTAAGTATGGGGATGAGCAATGATTATGAATGCGCAATTAAAAATGGCGCAACTTTTGTAAGGATTGGGTCAAAAATTTTCAGCGAAAATTAATTAATAATAATTTTAGTTTTTTTATTAATTTCTTTTATTAATCTTTTTAGATCAGTCTTTTTTAAAGCAATACATCCAGCCGTTTTATTAAAATTTTTTCTAGCAACATGAATAAATATAGCGCTACCTCTGTTTTTAATAGTTGGTTTCATATTGTAATCCAATACAATTATTAGGTCATAGATATTTTCCTTTCTGAATAATTTTTCATGCCTAAAATTTGTCGGCAGTTTTATTAGTTGATTATAACTTTCACTCCTAGGATCATCACACCAAACCATGTTCCTTTTAATTTTAATTAATTTAATCTTAGAAGTTATCTTCTTTACCCTATCATTTCGGTAATAAATCCTGGTTATTTTATAATTACCCTTAGGTGTAATATTATCACCTTCTCTTTTTTTATTTCCAACTCCAGCTTTTCCAAGAGCGCATCTAAACTTAAGATCTTTATATTTTAAAACTCCCGATTTATTTATAATAATCATGTTTTATGTATTATATATGCTTTTATGAATAGTATTCATTTAAGCATTTTAGGATCTACTCCATTTTCAAATATTTTAAATGAGCTTGAATTTAATAATATCTTAAATTCATACAAAATATCAAATAATAATGACAAAAAAATTTTAGTTAAAATTTTATTTGCTGAGAACTTAAAAATAAATGAAGTTAAAAACCACTTATTAAATAATGAACCAACCATATTATTTTTCTTTAATAAAGATTATGTAAAAAAAAATAATTTAAAGTTGCTTGATTTTCATGTGAGCTTAGAGCTGCCCATTGAAATTTTATCATTTAAAGAAATCTTAAATATTTTAATTACAAAATATAATTTTTTCAAAAAATCTAAAATTATTATTAAAGATTATGAAATAGATTCTAATGAACGGTCTATTACTAAACAAAAAGTAAAAGTTAAACTTACAGAAAAGGAATTAGAGTTAATTTTAGCACTAAATAATAAAAATGGATTAAATAAATCTTTTTTACTTAAAAGTATTTGGAAACACAGTCTTGACTTAGAAACCCATGCTTTTGAAACGCATCTTCATCGTCTAAGAAAAAAAATTAATAAGTATTTTAAAGATAAAAATTTTATAGTTGAAAGAAATTCTCAGTATTATCTAACTCATTAATTAAGTCTTGCGCCAATTTTTTGAATAACTTGTGCTGCAAGTTTTGAGCCTGCTTGTAGACATTTTTTAATATTAGATTTATCTAAGTACTCTTTTAAAAATCCAGCCGCAAACAAGTCGCCTGCCCCTGTTAAATCTAAAACTTTATCAACTTTATTACTTTCACAATTTGTAATATCATTATTTAAAATAGCCACACTGCCATTTTTACTTCTTGTAATGATAATAAGCTTGTCAATTTTTTTGAGTTCATTAATACTATCTAGTAAATTATTTTTTTGCATTAACTCATTTATTTCATTTTCATTTCCAATTAAAATATTTAAATCATTTTTAAGCAATTTTAAAAAATCCTCTCGATGTCTAGTAACACAAAAAATATCAGATAAACTCATTGCAACTTTTATTTTATTTTTCTTTGCAAGACTGATGACATGTTTAAACATTTCTTCACTAATTCCTTTAT
>Ga0315909_10007043_pt1 | contig 12599 bp, 3 predicted proteins | sample LakEriMetagenome_11_FD_203527 | JGI IMG/M metagenome (GOLD analysis project Ga0315909, IMG submission 203527) | Freshwater fungal communities from buoy surface, Lake Erie, Ohio, United States - Buoy 2 MA125 | ecosystem: Environmental > Aquatic > Freshwater > Lake | place: USA: Lake Erie, Ohio...
TATTATCTCTCAGATACCAGACCCCTTATTAAAAGCACAAATAGAAGTTCAGTGGGAATATGCTCCTTATGTAGAGCGTGATCATCCTATGATAAATACTTTGGGTGCCTCGTTAGGACTTAGTAGTCAACAAATAGACCAAGCATTTAGAGAAGCTTCAGTATTGCTCTAAATCTATAAGGATAATTTATGGGAAATTTAATTCCATCAAATAATAATGATGATAATTTAGACTTTAATCCTAAGCAATTGCCAGGATGCAAAGTTTGGATAGACGCTACTGATGAGTCTACTTTGTATTCTACAGAATATCAAGGGTCTGTTAGTATTCCAGATGATTTTGTTCCAATTAATATTAGTGGATGTGCTACCTGGTTCGATAGTTCAGACGCTTCTACTTTATACGCTACCAGTTCTGGTCCTGTGGTTGCTGTAGACAGTCCTCTGGATATCAATGGCTGTGCTTTATGGTTAGACTCTAGCGATGTATCTACTCAAAAACAAAATTCTGACGGAACAGTTCCTATAGTTAATAATGGAGACCCTGTTGGATACTGGGGAGACAAAAGTGGCAACGATAGACACGCTATTCAAGCAACAGCATCAAGCAGACCGCAAAAATTAGGATCACAAAATGGATTAGGAGTTATTACTTTTGATGGCATAGATGACATACTAGACGCCCCCTTACAGGATTCTAACACCCAGACAATATTTTGGATAGCTAAAAGTAATAATGCTCCTGATTATTCTTATCTTTTAAATTATAATGGTAGTGCAGGAAATAGAGCTATTAGTATAGGTGGAGGTTTTTGGAAATGGTATGGTCCCAATATAATATCTTCTCAATCCGCATCTTCTTATGCCGTAATGAGTGTAGTAATGCCAAGCGCTTCATCGGTTTCATTATATCAAAGTGGCGTAGAAGTAGGTACAGCGGATCCTACCAATCAGATAGGAGGGTCTCCCAATAATTTAAGCATAGGTAGCGTAGGCACATATCCGTTCAAAGGAGAAGTGGCAGAAATTATTATCTATAACAGAGCACTTAGTAGAACTGAAAGAGGAAGAATAGAAAAATACCTATCCGTTAAGTGGAATTTACTAGATAATCATACTGCATCTGTTACTAACGGACCTATTGGTTATTGGCAAGATAAAAGCGGTAATAATAAACATGCATATCAAGATAGAGGAATATATCGTCCGTCTTTTAGTGGTAACGTAAATGGATTATCCGCTATTACTTTTGATGGTTCTGATGATCATTTTTATATGGGTGATTTATCATCTTTGTATCCTAATTTTGGTGAAGTTTTTATTGTTTTTGAACCTAACAATGCTGCCACCTATGAACTATATTCAACTATAAGTAATTATCCTATTTTTAGATATGCTGATAATTCTAGTGCATTTGGTGCATTTACCTCCACCAGAGCTACGCCCGGTAATATCTTAGCCCCTACATCTGGACTACATATTACTTCTATGAGGGCTAACTCTTCATCTATGACTGTTCGATTGGACGGCCATGTATGGCATACTCAAAACGGCCTTGGATATAATGGCGGATGGTCACATTATATTGGTTATAGTTATCAAGGCACTGGTGGTGTTGGTGGGATTGTTATGAATGGCAAGATAGTAGAAATTATTAGCTATAACAGAGACATAGGAACAGAAGACAGAATAAGAGTAGAACAATATTTAGCTAAGAAATGGGGAATAGATTCAAATTTTCATAAGCCATCAAGCAAACTAGGACAAAAAGTTGGATATGTCAAAGATAAGGGTAATGAGCAAACCTATTTTACTCAAATTAATCAAAATAATAGACCAAAAATAGGCACACTATCTAATAAACGAGCCTTAGATTTCACGCAATCATCGGCTAATAGTTATTTGCAAACTCCTTCTTTAACCACAATAAGTAATGGCTTTAGTTTTTTTGTTGTTTATAGTACGACAGGAGCTGGAACTCTTTTTACTTTAGGTGTTCAAGATGGATTGAGGCTGATAGCAAGATATGCTGGCAATACAGTGACATATGGGGGTACAAACACATTATACTATAATAATACTCCATACCAACTATCTGTTCCTAAAATAGAGAGCTTAATAAAGACCGCCGGAGGCACAAACTCCTCTTTTACAAAATTATATGTAAATGGACAATTAGCAACACCAGCTAGTAGTGCGGGATTAGCTGCTGATATGAGTTCTTCTTATGGTTGGTTGGTTTTAAGCGGATATAATTCCCCATATACAGCACAAGGACATAATAATTTTATTATTGGAGAATTTATTTACTATAACAGAACACTATCAGATCAAGAAAGACAGCTAGTTGAAAAATATCTATATAATAAATGGAATATTGATAATCTAACTTATAGTATATCCTCACCTACAGATATTAAAAATTGTATTTTATGGCTCGACGCTAACGATCCCGATACTTTATATCAAGACACAACTGCATCTACTAATATTACAGCAAATGGACAAAGTGTTGCATATTGGACAGATAAGGCCGGAGGACAAGATGTTGCTCAATCTGTAGTGTCTGCCAGACCAACATATAGAACAAATATTTTTAAGGACAAACCAGCGCTATATTTTGATGGAGGAGACGATCTATTATCTCTGGTAAATAGACAAACTACAGGACCATGTACCATCATAGTGGTATGTAGAATTGATTTACATAGTGGGGATATATCTGGAATTATGTGTTATGGTGATACTACAGGAGGCAATAGTGGACCTGGTATTATATATCAGTCAGCATATACTCCTTTTTTAGATGGATTGGGAGCAGGTCCTACAACCTCTAGTAAGACTATACAATCGACATTAGGCAAGCCGTCGATTATTACTGGAATATATACTCAAAATAGAACTACTAATTCTTATATTTATATAAATGGATTTTTTCAACAATATTATACTGGTACTGGTGTGGCATTGGCTAGTAGTTCACCAAGAGTTCAAATAGGAGCTAGAACAGGAGGCGGATTTAATATTAGAAGAATGATAGGACATATTGCAGAATGCATAGTTTATGACAGGGCGCTAACAGATGTTGAAAGAGCCGCTGTGGAAAATTATTTATCAGACAAGTGGGGCATAGGTTCTGAAAGTAGTCCGTCAACCATTGGATCACAGATTAAATTACATAATATTAAAGTATCAAATAAAGAAGCACAAAATTGGGTTGATAGAGTATTTCAAAACGGAGGAAGCGTAAGTCAAAAAACTGCTGATAGTGTTAACGATTTTTGTAATAAGATAGATAGTGCTGGACTAAGAAAGAAATTTTATCGACTAAATCTATTTTGTGGTAATGATCTAAATGCTTGTTTGACTCCACTATATTTGGGTCCAGATAATCAAACGTTTTATGGAAGTAGAACAGAAACGAACAATGGATTTGTAGGTAGTAACTATGATGAAACAAATGGATTAATCTCGCCATCGCAAGGCACTCATTTATTAACTGGCGTGTCTTTGGCTTCTATTAATTGTTCCGATACTGGTCACATGTCTTTTTATCAGACACAATTTAATATCGATGACAGCAAATATCCAGCAGGCAATAGGTCGATTATGGGAGGCGGATCTATCAACATTTCTTTTCATGATTACACTGACGGACATTACATATTAGCGTACTATAGATCTTCGACATACACATCAACTGCTTATTTTGGCGGTTTATTTGTTGCTAGTAGAAGTAGTAATTCAGATTTTAAAACATATGAACAAGGAAGCATATTAGGACAAAGTTCATTAGTCGTCACAGATACGTCTCAACAATCGTCGCAGTTCGGAATATTTACTAACACTTCCGGGTCTGTGTCTTATGGATTTACATACACTTCTGGATATCTGAAAGGATATAGTTTTGGAAGCAGTATGTCGGAACAAGAAGTTTCCACATATAATTCAATCATGGAGGCTTTCCAATCTTCTTTAGGAAGAGGAATATCAATTAAACCATCCTCGCAATTTACCGCTGTTACTAATAACGAAGCAAAAGCTTGGATAAATGCAGTATATGCAAATAGCGGCACGGTTAGTGCTAACACGGCATTGGCCGTTAATGATTTTTGTAATAGTATAGATTCTGCTGGACTACGTAATAAATTTTATAGGCTCAATCTATTTTGTGGAGATAATCTGAATAGTTGTTTAGTGCCTTTATATACAGGTTCCTCTAGACTGGGTATTAGATATGGAAATACAAAAGATGTAAATATTTTGCATACCGTCGGATCAGATGATTTTAACTATACTGAAAATCAAGGATTACTTGGCAATACCCAAGATATTAGCGGCAATTCCTTTATTTCAAGAAGATATCTCAATACCGGATTCAACCCTGGATCGTTATCTATACTCAATAATAACATGCATTATTCTGTATATAGCAAAAACTTAACTAGTGGTGGATATGTGATGGGAGCATATGACGGAGCTAGTACAGGATTTACTTTACAAATTGGTTTAGGTGGATATAATGTAGGAGCATTTGCTAATAGTTTACTTAATCATACCAATACTAGCACTACGAGAATTTTTCCGTCTAGAAAAGGATTATATGTTGGTAACTATTCTAATTATATATTGAATCTATACGAAGGTAGAGCTAGTGTGGTCGGACAACGCGACTTAACATCGACCTATGCTTTGAATCCTACTACGGTTGGTACTGTTGCAATTTTTGCGGAAAATAGAGTAGGTAACGGCATTGCTCTATTTAATTATTTAGATAGATTACAAGGTTATTCTATAGGAACATCATTGACATCTACTGATGTACAGAATTATTATGATATTATACAAACTTTCCAAGCGGCACTATCTAGAGCAGAACAAACTGTTTTAAGCTCAACTTTTGATAGCATTACTAATCCTGACGCCAGAAACTGGCTTACCAGAGTATACGAAAATGGAGGAACAGTTAGTTTAGCCACGGCAACAGCAGTACAAAATTTTTGTAACACTATAGATTCTGCCGGACTAAGAAGCAAGTTCTTTAGACTCAACTTATTCTGTGGAGATAACTTAAATGCTGCTACTGTACCTCTCTATAGAGGACAAAGTGTTAATGGTATTCAACACGGCTTCTTAATAGAAGGCAATACCAACTTTGTTAGTGCTGACTATAATGAAAGCGGCAGTTTTGCTGGTATTAAAGGAAACGGGTCCAATAAGAGGCTAGATACGGGCCTTGGAACAGATTTTACTAATAATTCTAGTTTATCTTTTGGAGCATTTATTTCGGAGCCTACATCCACAGCATTTAGTACCTACCTAGGAGTTGCCCAAAACACTAATGCAGATACGACCGTTTTGTATTATAGAGATGGATTTACTAGAGGGTTGGATGGTGTTACGTTCTATCCTGCCGAACCAACCAACTCTACTCTTTTTGGTTATCACGCATATTCTAGAACAGCTAGTAATAACTATTTTCATTCTTGGAATGGTATAGCTGGAGCAGCTTCTACTGCTGCGTCTGCCGCTAGAGGCTCCGATACTTTTATGATTCATGCGTTAAATAATAACGGAATAGCAGCAAGTCATGGAGATGGTCGTATTTCTATGTATCATATAGGTTTGGGCTTAACATCATCCGAAGCCACAACCCTATATAACGCTATTGATACATTTAATACTGTTATGGGTCGTACTAGACCTAGTACTTCTTTTGCGTCAGTAACTAATGAAGATGCTAAGATATGGATCGATAATGTATACTATAATGGTGGCACCGTATCTAGTACTACAGCAAATCTTGTTGATACATTTTGTAATAGTATAGATTCTGCTGGTTTGAGAAGTAAGTTTTATAGAGTTAATCTATTTTGTGGTAATAATCTAGCTGCTTCTCTCGTTCCTCTTTATAGAGGACCTAATAAAACCACAGTATATGGTGGAGTTAAAACTGACACTAATAATAATTTCGTATCAGCCGACTATAGTGAAAATAGTGGATTAATAGGCAACGCCTCAAACAAGTGGCTGGATACTATGTTACCACAAAATTTTGCAACATATAGACACTTTGGCGCGGTTTTACACAAGATACCTTCTATAGTCTATAGAATGATTATGGGAGCACGCTCTAACTCTACAGAGAATGATTGGACATCTGATACTAGACTACAAACAGATGGAAACATTAATGTGGCGAGTTTTTGGACAGCTAATGCATCTGCCCAACTCACCGGCATTAGCTTAACAATGCAAGAAAAAGTATTTGTTATTGGTTTAACAGATAGCGATGGATTAAATAAGATATATGCTGATAATTTTGTCGGCCCTACATCTACAACCATCAGCGCACCAGACTCAACATCCATAGGAATCTTTGCACAAAAAATCGGACAAACAAATAGTGGATTGGCCCACACAGATGCTAGATTATCATTGTATACTATAGGTATCAATTTAACTAGTTCTGAAATAGCAACTTTAACCTCTATTATTGATGCATTTAATGATGGTCTTGGCAGAGGCAAACCAAGCAACACATTTGCTTCGGTAGACAACACAGAAGTTAAACGATGGATTAATAATGTATATACTAATGGAGGTAGTTTATCTAACAATACAGCGAATGCTGTTAATACATTTGCTAATACTATAAATAGTACAGGTATTAGAAGTAAAATTTGGAGATTGAATTTATTTTGTGGAAATAATATTAATGCTGCACTAGTACCCCTTTATAGAGGATCATCCGCTGCTGCTTCATCATATGGCAGTTCTGTCGATGGTAACAATAACTTTAATAGTGCTGATTATAATGAAAGTGGAACTAATGCCGGATTAAAAGGCAACGGAAGTAATAAATATTTAACTACCGGATTAGGTATGAATATCTTTGGAACATCCGATAGACATCTTATGGTTTATGAATCTAGTGTAAGTACTAACGCTTATGCTACTCTTATCCAAGGAGGTTCAGATTATACCGCACCATTTGGCACATGGTTTTTATCTTATGGTTCGCCAGCCGGTGCTCCTAGATATGGAGCCTTTGGCGATTCGTCATATGCACAGTCTCCTAATTATGGTGTTCCGGGTATGTTTTTAGGTACTGGCACATCCACAAGTTCTGAAATGTATCGTAATGGAATTTTAGTTGCTACAGCATCTACATCAACTCCTGGAGAACTCGATGCTTCTGCTATGATTGTGGGAGCTGGCTATGCATCCGGAGGTTCTGTTGTACAACACATTAATGGGTCAATTTCATCTTATTCTATTGGCAATAAACTTACCTCTCAACAGGTACTAGATTTTTATAATGCATTAGAAACATTTAATCAGACAATTGGTAGAGGTAGGCCAAGCACTACTTTTACTTCTGTAACAAATCAGGATGCCAAGCTATGGATAGATGGAGTATATGCTAATGGTGGTACTGTTTCAGCTACCACAGCATCTGCCATGAATACTTTTTGTAATAGCATAAACTCAGCCGGTTTACGAAATAAAATATATAGATTAAATTTATTTTGCGGAAATAACTTAAACGCTTCATTAGTACCGGTATATAAAGGCCCCTCATATAATGGTATTGTTTGTGGTAGTCCTTTTGATACTAATAATAATTTTATAGCTTCTGACTATAACGAGACTGGTATTAATGCGGGACTAAAAGGTAATGGATCTAATAAGTATCTTAATCCTGGAATGACCGTATTAGGAGCTACAGGAAATGAATCTATGAGTTGCTATATAATAGAGGAATCAAATACAGCGACCTTTTATCTAACGGGTTCACACGCTACCTCCAACAACAATAGAACTTTAGGAATAACTTATTATAATGGAGACTATAGATTAGAAGATGGACATACCGGAGGGGAGTTTGCTGCTAACTTATATCAAAAAACAATAGGCTTCCGGGCCGCTTCAAGCTCTGGACTTTCTCTTAGAAAAATGTATTTAAATGGAGATATAGTCTTTACCTCCACAGACACCACAGTAGCATCTACTGGCGTTATCACTCCTTATGTGTTTTGTCGTAATAATAATGGTAGTCCATTTGGTATCGGTAATCAAAGAATTGGTTCTTATCATATAGGTATTAGTATGTCAGATTTAGATATGTATAAATTATACCTTATTGTTCAAGAATTTCAAACATCCCTAGGAAGAAACGTATAGTAGTGTATATAATCATGTGTCACAAATTATTTATTTTATTTAAGTGATCAAATTATGCCTAATTCTACCAAAGCCTATAATGCATCTATTTTAAGTGATTATATTAATCCAACAGGATTGGCCATATTTCCATCCGTGGTGCGTGTGTCTGGTAGTCTGTTAGTTCAAGACGTCCCGGTGAGTGTTAGTGGACACAACCATGTTGTTGGTGATATTGTTAATTTTGATAGCACAGTTAGTGGACTATTACCTAACAATATTGTGACCGGAGTAGGCACCAGCGGATACTCTGCACAATGGAATTCTAATAATAGTCTAACTAGTGGTATTATTTTTAGTGATCAAAATAATGTTGGTATTGGTACTACCACCCCGAATAGCACACTTCATGTAGTTGGTAGTGGTATATTTACTAGTGGTGTTAGAGTAGGAGATAGTAGCACTAATGGTTATATATATGGTCCTAGTGGGAATATGTATATACAAATTAATGGTGCCGCAGGTAACAGAATAGATTTTGGATCTAATACATATAGTAATTCTAATGTTTATTTTGGATCTCAGTTTACATATCTTAATAGTCAAAGTACTTACGTTAATGGCTCTCTAACTTTTCCAGCAGCCGGAAATAATCCTACCAGCACAGCCACCCAACAAGACTCAAACTCTATTCGTTTATTTAATAAGTTGTGGGATGGATCGGCCGTAATGAGTCCCGCCAATGAAATTGTGTCTAAGGCTTCAACGACAAGCAATCTATCATCTCGTTTAGCATTTTTAATGCAAAATGGTGACGGCACACAAAATAGAACAGAAAGAGTTAGTATATCTAATAATGGGAATGTTGGTATCGGAACTACAAATCCTCAAAATTTAATACATATTAGTGGATCTACAGCAAATGCTGCTGGCATAAGAATTGACAATGCTGATGGACATGGCGGTAGTATTAATGCTGATAATGGAGCATTATATTTAAATTCATCCACTGCTACTGTTTGCAGGATGCAAGCTGCTAAAATACGCTTAGGAGATGGTGTTACAGCAGCTGCTATAGAACTAACTACCAATGGAACTATTTCACAAGACGGCAATGGCGGAGGATTAAGTTTTAGCGGTACCACTGCACGATTTAGTAATGGTTTACATGTTACTTCTGGAGATGTGGGTATAGGAACTACTTCTCCAGCAGCAGCGCTTAATATTATAGGAAATGCTCAACTAGGCACAGTGGCTTCCTCCGCGCCAGATAGAACGCTATTGATTACAGGATACGATAATCCAATAATAGAAATGAATTGTCATAATAATTGGGCTCGACACAGACTTATTGGGCGAGTCAACGGCGGTTTAGAGTATGTTAATGCCGGAGTACAATCTCAAAACTCTAGTTTTACACTTGGAAGCACCTCATCATCAGGCTCACTAAGATTATATAATAATAATGATTCTATTATCACTATGGGTATGAACCCTGGTGCTCCAATAGCATATATAGGAGCATATGAGGAAGGAGATAATTTTGTTGGAGGTATTAGATTTAGAACTAGATCTGGTTCTGGAGCTGGCCAATTAAATGATGTTTATATTAATCGGTTGGGCTATCTTGGTATCGGCACATTGACACCTGCCGCACAGTTATCCGTAATAGGTAGTGGAGTTTTTTCTAGTGGTCTTTTTGTTAATAATGTTCCCGTTAGCGTGAGTGGTCATAATCATACCACTTCAGAAATTACTAATTTTAATACTAGCGTTAGTGGATTGGTAAATGGTATCTACGCCACATTAGATAGTCCTGCTTTAATAGGTACTCCGACCGCTCCAACAGCAGCTAGTGGGACTAATACTACTCAAATCGCCAGTACACAATTTGTAAGAACAGAAATTAGCAACCTGGTATCGTCCGCACCATCAACACTAGATACACTAAATGAATTAGCAACAGCTCTTGGTAACGATTCTAATTTTAGCACCACAGTTACTAATAGTTTAGCCGGTAAAGCGAATTTAAGTGGTGCAAGTTTTACTGGTGCTATATCTGCTGTTAGTGGTAGTTTTGCTTCTGGAATTAATGTTGTGAATCAGGGCGGCGGCACGTTCTCTATGCCGAGTAATAGCAATAATATATTCTTTACTAATACTGCTGGTAGCGTGTTTTTTATTGGGGATGGAGCCGGAGGATTTAATGTCTTGGCTAAGTATCAAGAGGCTACTACCGGACCAATATTATTTTTTAGAAAATACAGAGGATCTTATGCTTCTCCATCCCCAGCTATGTCTGGAGACATACTAGGGGCTATAACATATAACACAAACAATTTTGCTGGGTCTTTGGCCAACCCGGCTTCTATTCAAGTTGTGACAGAATCTAGTCCGGCCAGCGGACAACCTAATGTTTCCGCAGAGATAAGGTTCTTTACCGCACAAGACTCAGACACCAACCCACTCAGAAGATTAACAATCAAGTCTAACGGGTTTATAGGTATTGGTACCTCAAATCCAAGTGGTCAGCTACACGTTGTTGGTAATGGTGTTTTTAGTAGCGGTATTTATGCTACTAATGGTATTTTTGATAATACTTTAACAGTAGCTAATATACCCGTTAGTGTTAGTGGACACACCCATACATCATCTAATATTACTGATTTTAATAGTAGTGTTAGTGGATTATTGCCCACTATAGCTAATAGCGGAGATAATAGAATATTAACTAATACAGGATCCCCATTTGGTATTAATGCTGAATCTAATTTAACTTTTGATGGACAAAATTTAAGCTCACCATATTTTTTAGCTACTTATGCTTCTGGCGACGAAGGAGGAGAAATACAACTAGCCAAACCACCAAGCGGAACATTAGCTGGCGGAGTAACTATTGATGCTTATCAAAATAAATTAAGATTTTTTGAGCAAGGAGGTAGTGCTCGTGGATATTATTTAGATCTGACAGAAGCAGCAAATTCTGCTGGAACACCACTAATTAACAAATCTCTAGCATTCTATACAGCGTCGGATGGTCAACCGCCAGCTAGCAATTTTGCTACATTAGATACTCGTAATTCTATCATGGTATTAGATTTTGACGCAGCTAGTACGGAATATACTGTATTTGCAGGGGTGATGCCTCGAAATGCGAACTTAGCTTCTGGTCTTAAAGTTATAATCAACTGGACCGCTACTTCAGCCACAACAGGCAATTGTGTCTGGCAGGCTGAATTTATGGATATGGATCACGATTTGGATAATATCACCTGGGGTACCGCTACAACAGCCACCGCGACTACTAATGCTACGTCTGGTATTTCGAATGTTACCACAATAACACTATTATCATCAGCACTTGATGGGCTGGTTGCAGGAGAGTTTTTCTTACTAAGAATAGCTCGTTTAGGAGGAAATGGTAGCGATACTATGCTAGGTGACGCTGAGCTAATTTCTGTATCAGTGGAGGCGGTATGAGCTATTCATTTGATGGATCTACGCAATGGATAGGTAATGTAGCAGCATCGTTCTCTTCTAGTATTCCGTATACTTTGGCTTGCTGGTTTTTATCTAATAATGTCGGCATAGCTACTAATTTGGTTCAACTTTCTGATTCAACAGGAAACGAGTCTTTTCAATTGAGAACAGGAACCTCAGCCCAAATATTGGCGGGAGTCACCGCTGGAGGCACAACCAACAATGCTTCATCTGCAAATAGTGTATTATCTACTGGAATTTGGTACCACGGATGTGCTGTGTTTTCGTCATCAACTTTACGTACTGTTTATTTAAATGGTACCGGTGTTGGTACAGATACAACATCTCGAACGCCTACTGGAACTTTTACTAGACTTCATATAGGATCTAGAAGAGCAAGTAGTGCGAACACAGCGTTTTTTAACGGCAGAATATCTGATGTGGGTATTTGGAATGCAGAACTAACAACGGATCAAATTTTAAGTCTTAGTAAGGGCATGTCATGTAGATTAATTCGTCCACAAAATTTATTATTTTATACATCTTTAGCTAGAGAACTTATTGATACTAGTAATAACTTAACTTTAACCAATAATAGCGGAGCAACAGTATCAGACCATACAAGGATATATATATGAGTTTATATTATAATACAGATAATTATATTTTACAGGAAATAGATGATGCACTATACGCATCCTGGATAGACAATAATAATCCAAAAGCCCAATACTATATATTAGCACCAGAAAAACCATCAGAGAATGCTATATGGAACAATGGAGAATGGTTGGTCCCACAACTGTCTGTACCGGAGAGTATAAGTGCTAGGCAAGTACGTATATGGTTGATTCAACACGGTATTAGTTTATCCCAGGTAGATGCAGCCATAGATAGTATAGGTGATCCTGTTACAAAAGAAATTACTAGAGTTGATTGGGAATATGCTCCTT
>Ga0315909_10007044_pt1 | contig 12599 bp, 10 predicted proteins | sample LakEriMetagenome_11_FD_203527 | JGI IMG/M metagenome (GOLD analysis project Ga0315909, IMG submission 203527) | Freshwater fungal communities from buoy surface, Lake Erie, Ohio, United States - Buoy 2 MA125 | ecosystem: Environmental > Aquatic > Freshwater > Lake | place: USA: Lake Erie, Ohio...
GAAGGAACCCGAGAAGACCGACATGGTGATCTTTCGCGAAAACTCCGAAGACATCTATGCCGGTATTGAATATGCGGCAGAGTCCGCTGAGGCCAAGAAGCTCATCGATATTCTGCTCAAAGAGTTTGGGGTGAAGAAGATTCGCTTCCCCGAGACCTCGGGCATTGGCATCAAGCCTGTCTCGCGCCAAGGTACCGAGCGGCTGATGCGTAAGGCCATGCAGTACGCGATTGACAACGACAAGCCGTCCGTCACCATCGTGCACAAGGGCAACATCATGAAGTTCACCGAAGGCGGCTTTCGTGATTGGGCCTATGCCCTCGCACAAAAGGAGTTTGGGGCTAAGCCCATCGACGGCGGACCCTGGTGCAGTTTTAAGAATCCCAAGACCGGCAATGAAATTGTCGTGAAGGATTCAATTGCAGACGCCTTCTTGCAGCAGATTCTTCTGCGTCCTTCCGAGTACAGCGTGATCGCCACCCTGAACCTCAATGGCGACTATGTCTCCGATGCCCTTGCGGCCCAGGTGGGGGGGATCGGTATCGCGCCAGGCGCGAACCTGTCAGATACCGTGGCTATGTTCGAGGCGACCCATGGCACAGCGCCGAAGTACGCCGGCAAAGACTATGTCAATCCTGGCTCATTGATTCTCTCGGCCGAGATGATGCTGCGCCATATGGGCTGGGTGGAGGCGGCTGACCTTGTGATTACTGCGATGGAGAAGGCAATCACGACCAAGAAGGTGACCTACGACTTTGCCCGACTGATGGATGGCGCTACCCAGGTGTCCTGCTCGGGCTTTGGGGATGTGATGATTTCCCAGATGTAGGGCACCATCGGGCGCCCATAAAAAAGCCCCGGCATTGCCGGGGCTTTAGATTGTTCTGTTCGGGATTAGCCCTGGGGAACAATGTTGGATGCCTGCTTCCCTTTGGGACCTTGCACGATGTCGAACTGCACCTTTTGGCCTTCTTTGAGCGAACGGAATCCGCTGGTCTGAATTGCCGAAAAATGTGCAAAAACATCTTCACCGCCTTCGTCGGGGGTGATAAAGCCAAACCCTTTGGCGTCGTTAAACCACTTGACAGTACCTGTAGACATAAAACGTTTCCTACCTTCACAAAAAAACACTAACTACAAAAACCGCACGTCAAGAAGGCCAAAGAACTGTACTGAAACCCGTGCAACTAATGCAACGGTCTTCGCGCACCACGCGCCAGACCTTTTGGGCATGCGAGCCGCAAAACCACCTCCGAATATAGGGCATGCCGAAGGTTTTGTCCAACGCCTTTCTCCCCGTAGAATCGGGGCATGTCTGACAAGACTCCCACCCTGGCATCAAAATCGCCTGTATCCCCGCAGCAGACGGATCTTCCGGTCTTAGAGCGGCAGCCTGCGAAAGTCAAGCCTCCCCCCCTGTTCACGGTGTTTTTGTTGAATGATGACTACACCCCGATGGAATTTGTGGTCATCGTGCTGCAAAAATTCTTTCAGATGGACCGGGATAGGGCTACGCTGGTGATGTTGAAGGTGCACCGAGAGGGTCGCGGTGCCTGTGGTCAGTACCCCAAAGAGGTAGCCGAGACCAAGGTCGAGCAGGTCAACGGCTTTTCGCGGATGCACCAGCATCCGCTGCAGTGCACGATGGAGGAAGCATGATCTCTCAGGAACTCGAAGTCAGCCTGCACATGGCCTTTGTGGAGGCGCGGCAGCAGCGACACGAATTCATCACCGTAGAACATCTTCTGCTCGCGCTCCTAGACAACCCCTCTGCCTCCGAAATACTGAAGGCCTGCGCGGTGGATTTTGATGTCCTACGTAAGAGCCTTACAGGCTTTATTTCTGAGAACACGCCCGTGATTCAGGGCTCCGAAGAGGTAGACACGCAGCCCACGCTGGGATTTCAGCGCGTCATTCAGCGGGCCATCATGCATGTGCAGTCAACCTCTAACGGCAAAAAGGAAGTCACCGGCGCAAATGTTCTGGTGGCGATTTTTGGCGAGAAAGATTCGCATGCCGTCTATTACCTGCATCAGCAGGGCGTCACTCGGCTCGATGTGGTGAATTACATTGCCCACGGCATTACCAAGGCGCCGCCGGCGGCGAATCAGCCTCCCGAGGATCAGGCCACCGAGACTGAGGCCACCGCCAGCAGCGGCGCACAGGCCCCTAGCCAGCCGTCGCCACTGGACCAGTTCACCCAGAACCTCAATAAGCTGGCCCAAAACGGCAAGATTGACCCCCTCATTGGGCGCGAGCAGGAGGTTGAGCGGGTCATTCAGACCCTCTGCCGTCGCCGTAAGAACAACCCGCTCCTGGTGGGGGAGGCCGGTGTGGGCAAGACGGCCATCGCCGAAGGACTAGCCTGGCGCATCACCGAAGGCAACGTGCCAGAGATCCTCGAGAAGGCCACGGTCTATTCGCTCGATATGGGTGCGCTCTTGGCGGGCACCAAATACCGGGGAGACTTCGAGCAACGGTTAAAGGCCGTGCTCAAGCAGCTCAAGGCCGACCCCCATGCCGTGCTCTTTATCGATGAGATCCATACGCTGATCGGCGCCGGGTCTGCGTCGGGCGGTACGCTCGATGCCAGCAATCTGCTGAAGCCCGCGCTTTCGTCAGGGCAGCTGCGCTGTATCGGCGCCACCACCTATACCGAGTACCGCGGCATCTTTGAGAAAGACCATGCGCTTTCCCGTCGTTTCCAGAAGATCGATGTCACAGAGCCCACAGTGGACCAGACGATTCAGATTCTCAAAGGACTGAAGTCGCGGTTTGAGGAGCACCACGGTGTGCGGTATCAGGCCGGCGCACTCACCGCGGCGGCAGAGCTTTCCGCGCGGTATATCAACGATCGGCATCTGCCAGACAAGGCCATTGATGTCATCGATGAGGCGGGCGCCGCCCAGCGAATTCTTCCCAAGAGCAAGCAGAAACGCACCATTGGGAAGGCCGAGATCGAAGAGATTGTCTCGAAGATTGCCCGCGTACCGCCACAGACGGTCAACACCGACGACCGGAAGATTCTTCTGAATCTCGACCGCAATCTCAAGAATGTGGTCTTCGGTCAGGATGCTGCAATCGAGGCCCTGGCCACCGCCATCAAGATGGCGCGCTCGGGGCTGGGAAAGCCTGAGAAGCCCATTGGCTCGTTTCTCTTTAGTGGGCCCACGGGTGTTGGCAAGACTGAGGTGGCCCGGCAGCTGGCCTTCTTGCTCGGCATCGATCTAGTGCGGTTCGACATGTCGGAGTACATGGAGCGTCATGCGGTATCGCGGCTTATTGGCGCGCCCCCAGGCTATGTGGGGTTTGATCAGGGGGGGCTACTCACCGAAGCCATCACCAAGAAGCCCCATGCGGTGCTCCTGCTCGACGAAATTGAGAAGGCCCATCCGGAGATCTTCAACATCCTGCTGCAGGTCATGGACCACGGTACCCTGACAGACAACAACGGACGCAAGGCCGACTTCCGCAACGTGATCATCGTCATGACGACCAACGCTGGGGCGGAGATGCTCAATAAGCGCACGATTGGCTTCTCTAACAGCCGTGAGCAGGGCGATGAGATGCAGGAAATCAAGCGGCAGTTCACGCCGGAGTTTCGCAACCGGCTTGACGCCATCGTCTCGTTCCGTTCGCTCGATGAAGAGATCATTCTTCGTGTCGTTGACAAGTTTCTCATCGAGCTTGAGAACCAGCTGCAAGACAAGAAGGTGGAGGCCTCGTTCGATGATTCCCTGCGGAAGTATCTGGCGAAGAAGGGCTTCGATCCCGCTATGGGCGCGCGGCCTATGCAGCGAATTATCCAAGACAAGATCCGCAAGGCCTTGGCCGATGAGTTGTTGTTTGGCCGGCTTGTGCAAGGCGGGCGTGTGGATGTGAGCCTTGCCGAAGACGGTGAAACCGTGACGCTGCAGTTTGATGAGGAGCCCACCATGACCCCTCCCGCGGTCCCGCCCCCTGCGCCGGCTAAGCCCGCCGCACGGTCGCGCAAGCCCAAAGAAGCGGCTGAGGCTGCCTCGGATTAAGCCGGGTTGTCGTACTTTTGGGGGGCCTTCGGTCGCCCGCGTTTCGGGGTGTTGTGGGCTTTTGCGTCGCATCAATGCGGGCACTTGCATAAAGGCATGAAGTCGCTGACACTGGGGCGTGTGTTTTTATTATTTGCTGGAATAAGAGTTCTAGGCGGTTGTTTATCACCATGAAAGGGAGACCCCATGCGAAAAGTCGCATCCTTGCTGGCTGTGCCGTTGTTGGTTCTGACTGCCCAGGCGGCCCAAGCCAATACCCAACTTGCTGGTCGCTATCTGGCGGCTAACTGCGCCAACTGTCACGGTACCAATGGTCAGAGTGTCGGGGGTATGGAGGCGCTCGCTGGCTATGACCGTGGTAGGTTCGTCCAGACCATGAAGGCGTTTCAGTCCGGTGAGAAGCCTGCGACCCTCATGCACCAGATTGCCAAGGGCTACACCGATGAGCAGATCAATCTGATGGCGGACTTCTTTGCGGGTCAGAAAAAGGCCCGCTAGGCCACGTTTCCACGAGGGGAGAAAAGAACATGACAAGAAAAATTAATGCGTCGCGCCGCAGCCTGGTCAAGGCCGGTGCCGGTGCCGCGGTGGTGGCCGGTGCGGCTGGTCTATCGGGCTGTGCCTCTACGGGGCCGTCAATTGGCTCGGGCGGTAAGAAGCTTGGGCGGGTGGTGGTCATTGGCGGTGGTTTTGGTGGTGCCACAGTAGCCAAGTACATCTCCATGTGGAGTGAGGGGGCCATCGAGGTCACCATGATCGAGCGCGAGCCCGAGTTCGTTTCCTGCCCGATTTCCAATCTGGTGATTGGGGGCAGCCGCAAGATGAACGAGATTACGCGCAGCTACAACACCCTGGCGGGTCGGGGCGTGAAGGTCGTACAAGACGAAGTGACCCTCATCGATCCCGCCAAGCAGACCGTTACCACCCGCAAGGGGCAGACCCTGCAGTACGATCGGCTGGTGGTCTCCCCGGGCATCGACTTTCAGTTTGAGAAGATCAACGGGCTCAATGCTGAGGCGCAGAAGGTGGTGCTGCATTCCTGGAAGGCCGGTGCGCAAACGGTGGCCCTGCGCGCCCAGCTAGAGGCGATGGCGGATGGCGGTACCTATATTTTGTCGATTCCGAAGGCGCCCTACCGCTGCCCCCCGGGGCCCTATGAGCGGGCCTGTCAGGTGGCTAGCTACTTTAAGCAGGCCAAGCCCAAGAGCAAGGTCTTGGTACTTGATGGCAACGCCGATATTCAGTCGAAGAAGGGCTTGTTTACGAAAGCCTGGAACGAGTTGTATCCCGGCATGATTACCTACACCCCCAACATGGTGGTGAGCGAAGTCGATGTGAAGAACAAGACGCTCATCACCGAAGTCGGTGATCGGGTGCGGGGCGATGTGCTCAACGTGGTGCCGGAGCAGAAGGCGGGCAACCTCGCCAGTGCGGCCGGTCTAGTGAACGTGAATAACCGTTGGTGCGGTGTCGACTGGACCACCCTAGAATCGACCGTGCACAAGAACATTCATGTTCTGGGCGATGCCACAGCGTCTGCACCTGCCATGCCCAAGTCGGGCCACATGGCCAATCAGCATGGCAAGGCCGCTGCCGCTGCCATTGTGGAGATCATGAATGGACGTCAGCCGATGGCGTTGACCATGGCCAATACCTGCTACAGCTTTGTCGATGCTGCCAATGTGGTGCATGTGGCGAGTGTTCATGCCTACGATGCCGGGCAGAAGACGATGGTGTCTGTGAAAGGCGCAGGAGGCCTCTCGAGTGCGGCCAGTGAGGTCGAGGGCAAGTATGCCTTGGCCTGGGCCCGTAACATCTGGGCAGACATGCTGACCTGATGGGTCAGTGCGGCAGGACATGCGGCCCCACGGGCCTTTGTCCTGTCGTGGCCGCAGCGGTGCTGGAGACGTCAGCATCACCGTGCGGAATCGGGCATGATGCAAGGCTATTCCTTCTTCATGCCTTTTTTATTTTATGAACGCGTTGGATGCCTTAAAGCGAGTCACCACCGTGGTGGCCGACACCGGAAGCTTTGCCGTCATGCGGGCCTTTGCGCCCCAAGACGCCACGACCAACCCCAGTTTGATTCTCAAGGCAGCGGTAGACCCGCAGTACGAGCCCTTGTTACAGCGAGTACGTGGTACGCCTGACGCGGTTGACCAGCTGCTCGTGGCCTTTGGCCTAGAGATCTTAAAGATTATTCCGGGGCGGGTCTCGACCGAGGTCGATGCCCGGTTGAGCTTTGATACCCAGGCCACCATTGCCCATGCCCACGCTTTAATCGAACTCTATGCGACCCATGGTATTGCGGCCGATCGGGTATTGATCAAGATCGCAGCCACCTGGGAGGGTATTCGTGCGGCCCAGGTACTGGAGAACCAGGGAATTGCCTGCAACCTCACACTCTTGTTCTCCGAGGTGCAGGCCCAGGCCTGCGCCGATGCTGGGGTGACGCTCATCTCGCCCTTCGTGGGCCGCATCACCGACTGGCATAAGGCCCGTGGGGCGGTCTGGTCTTCGGTAGAAGACGACCCGGGTGTGGCCTTTGTGCGTCGTGTCTATCGTGACTATCAGTCGCGGGGGATTCCAACAGAAGTGATGGGCGCAAGCTTTCGGTCGGCGGCCCAGGTATTGGCCTTGGCCGGCTGCGACCTACTCACGGTAAGCCCCGAGTTGCTTGCGGAGCTGCAGGCTCTGCCCTCCGAGGCGCCTGGGCCTGACGCAGACGCACTGCAGACGCCCCTCATGCCCCTCAGACTCACACCTCGCACACTGGGGTCGCGCACGCCGGTGCGTCTGGGTACCCGCGGTGCGTCGGCGCTTGAGGAGCCAGATTTTCGGTTCGGACTCAACGAGGACGCCATGGCCACCGAGAAGCTGGCCGAGGGAATTCGTCTTTTTGCCCGCGATGGCGAGAAGCTGCGAGCACTCGTTACTGCATAGGATTGGCCATGTTGACGATCAAACTCCGCGTACTCGACCCGCGACTCGATGCCGCGATGCCGGCCTATGCCACCCCAGGATCTGCAGGCCTAGACCTGAAGGCGGCGATCGAAGCGCCTCTGATGCTGGCCCCTGGCCAGACGACACTCATTCCCACCGGGCTGTCGATTTTTATTGCAGATCCGGGCTATGCTGGTCTCATCTTGCCGCGCAGCGGCCTGGGGCATAAACACGGCATCGTGCTCGGTAATCTCGTAGGGCTGATCGATTCTGACTACCAGGGCCCACTCATGGTCTCGGCCTGGAACCGCAGTCAGACGCCCTTTACCATCGAACCACTGGAGCGGTTGGCGCAACTGGTTATCGTGCCCGTGGCGCGGGCTGCTTTTGAGAAGGTGGAGAGCTTTGATGCAACCGCCCGGGGGACGGGGGGATTTGGCAGTACGGGACGGGTGGGCTAAGCCAGCCCCGTACCAAGCTGGGGCGCAGACTAAGATTTAAGATTCGGCTTTGCGCAGGGCGCTGGCAATCGTGAGAATAATCTGATGGGCCTGTGCAGATTTTGTGTCCGACGCAAGCGGCGTGTAGTGCTCGCCGTCGAACAAGACCATGGTGGCCCGGTCTTGCCCCAACGTAGGAATGGCCAGGTTGCCCACAATAAGATCGGCAGCCTTGCGGGCCCGCTTGGGCGCAAGCAAAGCGCGTAGGTCTTCTTCTGAGCCGGTTTCGGCGGCAAAGCCCACGGTGTAGGGGCGTTGCTCGGGTGGTAGGTGTCCCACGGTAGCGAGAATATCGGGGTTCTCTACCCAGCCAACGGTATCGAGCCCACCGCCCTGGTCTTTTTTAATCTTTCCGTCGCGTACCTGTGCAGGCCGCCAGTCGGCCACAGCAGCCACACCGATGAAGACATCTTTTGGGAGCAAGGGAAGACAGGACTCTACGGCGTTGGCCATGTCTTGGGCCGTGGTGACATCGATGCGGCGCAGCCCCTGCGGCGTCGCCAGGGAGACGGGCCCAGCCACGAGGGTCACCTCAGCGCCTGCGGCTGCAGCCGCCTCTGCCAGGGCAAAGCCCATTTTGCCGCTTGATCGATTGGTGATGCCCCGTACCGGGTCGATCGGCTCGAAGGTGGGCCCCGCGGTGATCACCACACGACGCCCATCGAGCAGGCCACGCAGGGGTACCCGTCGGCTGCCCGGAGGAAGCGCGTCACGGAGGCGATCCACGCTGCTCGCAGGACCCGTCTGGCGGTCCATCTTCTCGGCAGCGGTATCTCCGAATGCAGCTTCTAGTCGCATGATGAGATCCGCCGGTTCCAGCATGCGCCCATCGCCGACCTCGCCGCAGGCCTGGCTTCCTTGGCCTGGCCCCCAGAGGGTGACCCCATGCTGTCGGAGCCGTTCGGCATTCTCCTGGGTCGCGGGGTATTGCCACATCTGGCGGTTCATCGCGGGGGCAATCCAGAGGGGTACTTCCCGGGCCAGGCAGAGTGTTGTCAGCAGATCGTTGGCCTGCCCCTGGGCCAACCGGGCCATAAAGTCTGCGCTGGCCGGTGCCACGAGAATGCCATCGGCCTCGCGGGAGAGGTCGATATGGGGCATATGGTTGGCCACACGCGGATCCCAGGCGTCGGTGTAGACCGGGCGTCCTGAGAGGGCCTGAAAGGTCATGGCCGACACGAAGCGGGTCGCGGCTTCGGTCATGACCACCTGCACGCTCATGCCGTGGTCTTGCAGTCGTCGTACCAGTTCGCACGACTTATAGGCAGCGATACCACCGGTAATGCCGAGTACGATGTGTCGGTTGGCGAGCGGGCTCATGGCGTCGCCTCCCGGGGTTTGCGCATCCGCAGAAACTCATCGGCGATGATGAGAAAGGCGCCCACCGTAATACCGCTGTCAGCGATATTAAAGGCCGGCCAATGCCAGCCTTGCCAGTGGAAGTCGAGAAAGTCGATGACCTCGCCGAACACCAACCGGTCAATGAGATTCCCGATCGCACCCCCAATGACCAAGGCGGCTGCAAAGCAGAAGAGACGTTGTTCCGGGGCCCGACGCATCATAAAGATCAGCAGGGCCGAGACGCCAATAGCGAACACGGCAAAGAGCCAGCGCTGCCAGCCGCCGGCGTCGGCAAGAAAACTAAAGGCAGCGCCGGGGTTACGCACATGCACGAGGTTAAAGAACCCGGTAATGGGAATGACCTCGCCCAGGGGCATGGCCTGCAGCACCAGCCATTTGGTGGCCTGATCTGCCAGCAGCACGAGGGCCGCAAGGCTAAGCCATGGGCGCATGGCTAGTTGTCCTGGAGGTTCTCAACACAACGTCCACAGAGTGTCGGATGGGCCGCGTGCGACCCGACATCGGGCCGCAGATGCCAGCATCGCCCGCATTTGGGGTCTTCTACGGCCCAGACCTTGATCTGGGCCGTGGATTGGGGGGCGTTGTCTTTTGTGACGATGAGGTGGGCCACCGAGGTGATCATCACAAACCGTAGATCATCCTGCAGGCTCTGCAGGGCGGCTGCCTGGTCGCCGGCTGCCTGTATCTCAATGCCCGCCTGCAGAGATGATCCTACGCGTCCAGCCTCACGTTCCTTTTCAATGGCCTTGAGCACGTCGCTGCGTACGGCACGAATCAGCGCCCATCGTGCCAATAAAGCATCGTGATCGGGCAATGGAGTCAGTGCTGCCGCGGCATGCTCAAACACCGTATCGCTGCGGCCGGGCCCCCGGAAGATTTCCCAGGCCTCATGGCTGGTAAAAGAGAGGATGGGGGCCATCAGGCGAAGCAGGCTGTCGGTGATCTGCCAGAGGGCAGTCTGCGCCGACCGCCGAGGCAGACCCTTGGCCCGCGTGGTGTAGAGGCGGTCTTTGAGAATGTCGAGGTAGAAGGCGCCCAAGTCTTCCGAACAAAAACTCGTCAGCCGGGCGACCGCAGGATGAAAGCTAAAGGCGGCGTAGTCTTCCAATACCGCTCGTTGCAACTGCGCGGTGAGGGCCAAGGCATAGCGGTCGATATCGAGCATCTGCTCGGGCGGCACGGCATCGATGGAGGGGTCAAAGTCGTTGAGGTTACCCAGCAAGAAGGTGAGCGTATTGCGGATACGACGGTAGGCCTCCACCACGCGTTTCAGAATGGTGTCAGAGATCGAGAGCTCGCCTGAGTAGTCGGTCGAGGCCACCCAGAGCCGAAGAATTTCCGCCCCAAGCGACTCGGAGACCTTCTGCGGCGCCACCACATTGCCCATCGACTTCGACATCTTGCGGCCCTGACCGTCGACGACGAAGCCATGGGTGAGCAAGGCCTTGTAGGGGGGCACGCCATTGATCATGCAGCTGGTGAGCAGAGAGGAATGAAACCAGCCGCGGTGCTGGTCGCTGCCTTCGAGATACAGGTCGGCCGGGAAGGCCGACTGCGCCGCATGCGATCCACGCAGCACGGTGGCATGAGTGGTACCGGAGTCGAACCAGACATCGAGGGTGTCTCTGTTCTTCTCCCACTGATGCGGATCAAAGGCCACGGCAAGCAGCGCCTCGGCAGACGTACCCGCAGTGGTACGGGCCATCACCACTGTAGACAACGGGGCAGGGGCCTGCGGGAGCGCCTTCATTGCATCGAGAATCGCCTGCACCGAGAGTGACTGCCAAGACTCAATGCCACCTGCCTCGACGGCCGTGGCCACGACGTCGAAGATGGCGGGGGTGTAGGGATGCAGCGCGCCCGTTTCTTTGTGCAGGAGAAAGGCCATGGGCACGCCCCATTGCCGCTGGCGTGAGAGCGTCCAGTCGGGCCGATTTGCAATCATGCTGTAGAGGCGGGCCTTACCCCAGCCCGGATAGAAGGCGGTGGCCTCAATACCCGCCAGGGCGCGTTCGCGCAGGGTTCCGCCGCCTTCGGCGGGGGCAATGTCCATGCCTGCAAACCATTGGCTGGTCGCGCGATAAATAATCGGAGTCTTGTGCCGCCAGCAGTGCATATAGCTGTGATCGTATCGGGTCACCCGCAGCAGGCTTCCCACCGAGGCCAGGGCCTGCACCACCTGCGGGTTGGCCTTCCAGATATGTTGGCCGCCAAAGAGGGCAAGACTTCCCGCATAGACACCATCGCCCATCACAGGATTGAGCACTTCCGACTCGGGCCGGCCATCCGACTTCCACGCAGTGAAGTCATCCACCCCGTAGGCCGGTGAACAGTGTACGATCCCGGTACCGGAGTCGAGCGTCACATAGTCGCCGGGAATCACCCAGGCCTGCCGGCGATAGCCCTCGTGGGCCGCGGAGAGGGGGTGGTCAAACCCAAGGCCCGTGAAGGCCGTACCCGGTGCCTGGGCCACGATTTCTCCGGTGAGGCCCCAGTCGTTGAGACAGGCCTCTACCCGCGCGGCCGCCAGCAAGAGCCAACGGGCCTCTGTGGCCTGTGGGCTGGGCCAGGTGGGCAGCGCCTCTGTCGCTGCCGCCGGCGCACCGCTGGCTGGGGTCGCCGCCGTCTTCTCTCCGGCCGAAGGTTTCTTGGTGGTGAGGGCTGCGAGGCTCGGAACCGCCACTGGACTGGTGAGGCGCACCAGGGCCAGGGGTGCTTCGGGGTGCACATTGAGAGACTGGTTGGCGGGCAGGGTCCAGGGGGTGGTGGTCCAGATCACGGCCGCACCCGGCCCCGCGAGAACCTCGGTGATGGCCGCCGAGCGGACTCCATCGTTGCCCGCAAGACCTGCCCCAGCCTGGGCTGTCTGCGTCTGTTCGAGAAAGACCTTACGGAGTGCCTGCCGCGTGGCCTCAGAGGCGGGGAAGGCGACTTCGACCGCGAGGTCAGACTTGTCTGCGTATTCCACTTCGGCCTCGGCCAGCGCAGAACCACAGTCGAAGCACCAGTTCACAGGCTTTAGCCCTCGAAAGACAAAGCCCTTCTCGACAATGGTCTTTAAGGCCCGAATCTCATCGGCCTCGTTGCGAAATTCCATCGTCTTGTAAGGCGTCTCCCAGGCACCAAGCACGCCTAGGCGTACGAAGTCTTTCTTCTGACGCAGGATCTGTTCTTCCGCATAGGCCCGAGACTTCGACTGCACCTCGGCCGTCGGCAGGCCCTTACCAAACTGCTTCTCGATCTGAATCTCAATGGGCATGCCATGGCAGTCCCAGCCGGGCACATAGCGCGCATCAAAGCCCGCGGTGACCTTGGACTTCACGATCATGTCTTTGAGAATCTTGTTCACCGCATGGCCAATATGGATGTCGCCATTGGCGTACGGGGGGCCGTCGTGCAGCACAAACAAAGGCTTCCCAGCGGTCGCGGCGCGTATGCGCTGATAGACCCCTTGCTCGGGCCTGCCGCCCTGCCACTGGGCGACCCATTGGGGTTCGCGCTTGGCCAGGTCACCGCGCATGGGAAAGGCCGTCTCGGGCAGATGCAGCGTCTTTCGATAGTCAACGCTGGCGTCAGTGGAAGCGGAGGGAAGGTCTTGATCGGCCGACATGGTTTGAGAAGATGCTTTCTGCGGTGCGGGGGTAAGGGTGTCCGAGGGGGGCGTAGGCGTGATGGATGTAGGGCTTAGGCTGCCTGCTGCCCAAAAAATGCGCGGGCTTGGGTAAGGTCGTTGTGCATCTGCAGGGTCATGGCCTCAATGGAGTCA
>Ga0315909_10007048_pt1 | contig 12595 bp, 12 predicted proteins | sample LakEriMetagenome_11_FD_203527 | JGI IMG/M metagenome (GOLD analysis project Ga0315909, IMG submission 203527) | Freshwater fungal communities from buoy surface, Lake Erie, Ohio, United States - Buoy 2 MA125 | ecosystem: Environmental > Aquatic > Freshwater > Lake | place: USA: Lake Erie, Ohio...
TGGAAAGCACCTGCGTAGCCCTGACGGGTGTACTTGGGGTTAGTTGCTGAAGGTGAAATTTGTGGGATACCGGCCGTGTTGTAAAGCTGTGATGCAGGGATTGTGGTGCCGGAATTCAGGTGACCAATCACGCCATTGACTTTGGCATCGACCAGTTTTTGTGCTGCAGCAGTTCCCTGCTTGGGATCGGCAGCGTCGTCTTCAGCCAAAAGTTCGAACTTGACAGGCTTATCACCAATTTTCAGACCTGCAGCATTGAGTTCTTCAATGGCCATACGGGCACCGTTTTCGTTGTCTTTACCCAAGTGAGCAATGGCACCGCTGACTGGACCTACGTGACCAATTTTGATCACCTGCATTTCAGAGGCAGCTTCTTTTTTACCGCATGCAGCCAATACCACTGCAGCAACTGCCACAGACACCAATGTCAAAGAACGCACACCAGAAAATTTCATGGAATCTCCGAATAATAAAATTGCTTCAATTAAGCAAGCCGTGAAGATACTGCAAAATTGATGCTTTGGATAATAGGGAAAACCAAAAGATGCACAAAATTAGGGTTTTTTCAGTCCGAATTTGACTTTGACCTCTTTAACCAAGCCAATTGCAAACTGTCCCTTACCAATTTGGCGGTCAACTTCTCAATTTCCGGGCGAATTGCCGCCATCAAATCTTCGGCAGACGCCATGAAATCCGCTTTTTGGCTTTCTAAAGCATTAAATTGAGCTTGTAATTCTTCGGAGATTTCCGTTTCTGGGACAGGCAAAGTCAATACCGGGATAACCGGTGAAAGGCTGTCAAAGTTAATTTCGGAGACAGTTCGAGTCATGCTTTGTTGATTTTCGATAAATCATGTTGTTTCAAGTCATAGCCTTGGTCAACATAATGCCGCCAACGCTTTCTGGCCATCATTTTTTCGTAATCATCGCCAGCCACAATCTCAATCAAACGTTCAAATTTTTCAAATCCTTGGGGTACATCCTCCCCCAAATTAATCAACACATCAAGGCCTGCGAGGGGTACAGGATCAACGTCAAGCCAAATAGGCGATGCCAGTTTCACCGCATGGGTGTCTGACGTGGTGCAGTGAGGCAGAAAGGCGACATCGGAAAACTTCCAAAGCGCAGCATCCAATTGTCGCAAGGTGGCCTCAGCACCCACCACCCCCGAACGCGCGCCTTGAAGGGTGGCCTTTCGCAAAAGCCTGCAGACATATTGCAAACGATCCGGTGCATTGAAATGAAATTCAATGAGGGTCATATCGGCCCGCTCACTGACGGCGAAGGGTCTTGGCTTTCACAGGTTTTGGAACCACATGGCTCAACAGGTAATGCAAAAGCAAGCCCACGGGTCTGCCAGTCGCACCTTTAGCGGCACCACTGCGCCAAGCGGTACCGGCGATGTCCAGATGCGCCCAAGGGTATCGGGTGGCAAATCTTTGCAAAAACTTGGCTGCCGTGACCGAACCGGCCTGACGACCGGCCACGTTGGCAACATCCGCAAACCGGGACTTGAGGCCCTCGGCATAGTCATCGTCCAAAGGCATGCGCCAACAGCCGTCACCCGACTCTTCGCCTGCCTGCTGCAAAGACACGGCCAGCGCATCGTCGCTCGAAAAAAGCCCTGAGCGAATGGCCCCAAGGGCAATCACACAGGCCCCCGTCAGGGTTGCAATATCAATGACCGCCTTGGGCTTGAACCGCTCTGCATAGGTCAAAGCGTCGCACAGCACCAAGCGTCCTTCGGCATCGGTATTCAAAATTTCAATGGTTTGACCACTCATGCTGGTCACCACATCGCCGGGTTTAACGGCCAAGCCATCGGGCATATTTTCTGTTGCAGGAATCAGGCCCACCACATTAATGGCTGGTTTGAGTTCGCCCAGCGCCTTGAAAACACCCAGGACACTCGCGGCACCGCTCATGTCGTATTTCATCTCGTCCATTTCTGGCGCGGGCTTGATGGAGATTCCCCCGGTGTCAAAAGTAATGCCTTTGCCCACCAGCACGACAGGCGCCTGGGTAGCAGGCGCCCCGTTGTAACGCATGACGATAAAACGCAGGGGTTCAGCCGACCCCTTGGCGACAGCCAAAAAAGCACCCATATTCAACTTGGTCACTTCTTTGGGTCCTAACACTTCACACTTGAAAGACGCGCCCTTGGCAATGGATTTGGCGGCTTCGGCCAGCATGGCGGGAGTTGAGTGGTTGGCGGGGCGATTGGCCCATTCTTTGGCCACCTCTACACCTGAGACCAGGGCTTGAGAGCGTGCGAGCGCAGCGCGAAGTTCGGTGTCAACTTGGGTTGCACTGATCACAGCCTGCTTGAGTGTTCTGGGTTTGGGCTTGCTGAGCGTGCTGGTGTAGCTGTAACTGGCATCGGCAAGGGCGCAAACCGCAGCGTTGAGTCCAACTGAAGAGATTGGGCCAAGCGAATGAATGCCGATTTTCTTGATTCTGGCGGACTTTAGGGCCCCCCATGCGGCATGAATAGCACTTCTGACCTGCCCCGGCCTGCCTTCAGCGGTACAAGCCACCACCAAATGGCGCGCCTTGATGCCGGAGTGGGCATACAAAGACAAGACTGCACCTGCTTTGTGCTCAAAATCACCGTGTTGCAAGGCCGCCTTGACCAAGCCGACGACCGGGTTTTGACCGGTCAAGGCCTCCGTGTCGTCAGAGGGCCATAAAACAATGAGGGCATCCAGATCATCACGAATAACCGTAGACAGGGCGCGTTTTTGGATTTCGAAGTTCATAATTCAGTTTTTCCTTCCCAGCGATGTTATTCCATTCTTCCTTACGCAAAGACCTTGCGCGCAATTTCGGAGCAACCTTGGTGGTTTTGGTCACGATCGTGATCACCATCATTTTGATCCGTACTTTGGGCCAAGCCAGCCGTGGCAGCGTGAACCCTTCCGAGGTTTTGCTGGTCATGGGCTTTAGCGTGCTAAGCCAGTTGACCACCATCATTACGCTGAGTTTGTTCATCACGGTGGTGGCCACTCTCTCGCGCATGTACAGCGACAGTGAAATGGTGATCTGGTTTTCCAGTGGGCAAGGTTTGGGCCATTTCGTCCGGCCCTTGTTCCGTTTTGCATGGCCTGTTTTATTGATTGTGACCCTGCTTGCACTTTTCGCCTGGCCCTGGAGCAACCAGCAAATCCAAGACCTGAAGCAACGTTTTGAAAAGAGAAATGACATTGAGCGTGTTGCCCCAGGGCAATTTCAGGAGTCTGCCGGAGGGCAACGGGTATTTTTCATCGACAAAGACACACCTGACAATCGATTCGGCCGACATGTCTTCATTTCAAGCCAAGATGGTCAAACTGAGAGCGTCACCACGGCGCAACAAGGACGCATTGAACTGACAGGCAATGACCGTTTTCTGATTCTTGACAAAGGTCAGCAGTGGCTGACGAACCGGGAAACGGGTGAAACCCGATTGACCCAATTTGAACACTACGAACTGTTGATTGATGCCGATGTGAACCTCCCGGCCTTGACCCTTGCCAGCCGCATTACCCCCACTTGGGAACTCCTGAAACAACCAAGCCGCGAAAACTGGGCCGAACTTTCCTGGCGACTGGGACTCGGCTTGGCGGGAATTAATTTGCTGCTGATCGCTTTGGCCGTTTCAGCGGTCAATCCTCGGGTTGGCCGCAGTTATCACCTGGGACTGGCCTTGTTTGTTTTCATTGCGTACTACAACATGCTGAATGTTGGCCAAAGCTGGATCAGTGCGGGCCGTTTTAACTTTGCGCCATTTATGCTGAGCTTGCATGGCGGCGTTTTCTTGTTGGCCATGCTTTGGCTTTCGGCGCGACATTTCAACTGGTCCTTGCGTCACCTGATCCCCAGCAAGCAACCCTTCAACAAGGCGTCTGCATGAAAACAGTGCGCAGTTTGCTGCATGGCGAAATTATCCGGGCAGTGACCTTTGTGGTCGTTGGCTTTTTGGCCCTGTTTTTATTTTTTGATCTGGTCGACGAACTGCAAAACCTCGCTCGTTTAGCCGATCAGGGCTACAAACTTCAGCATGCCGTGATTTTTGTGGCGCTGAAGACGCCTTCCCACATCTATGAGTTGCTGCCCATTTCGGTCCTCATCGGTTGCATTTTTGTCATGGCGCGACTGGCGCAAAGCTCTGAATTCACCATTTTGCGAACCGGTGGTCTGGCGCCCCTGAAGGCGCTGGGCACGCTGCTTCAATTGGGCGGCGTCTTTGTTTTACTGACTTTTTTAATCGGCGACTATGCGGCGCCATGGGCAGACCGACAAGGCTTACTCATCAAGGCCAAGTTTCAAGGCAACCTGACCGTTGGACAAACCGGCGCTTGGCTCAAGGAAAGGCAAGGCGCTCGGCATTTTGCGGTCAACGTTCGCAGCTTTGATGGCGTCAGCCAAATGCAAAACATCAGGATTCACGAGTTCAATGAAGCAGGACAGTTGCTCAGCATCACCATCGCGCCGGTGGCAGAGATCGGGCAAGGGGCATGGCTGCTGCAAGAGGCGGAGCAAAAGTCGATCAAAAATCTAGGGGCATCCGAAAATATTCAATACCGCTCGGAAAAGCGCCCCAAGCTGGATTGGCCCACAGAAATCAGCGCAGACATGGTGGCCGCTGCGGTTCTCAGTCCGGACCGGATGAGAACATGGGAGTTGTTCAAATACATGTCGCATTTGTCCAGCAACAACCAAAATGCCCAGCGCTATGAAATTGAGTTTTGGCGCAAAGTGTTCTACCCCTTGAGTTGCCTGGTCATGTTGGTCATGGCTTTGCCGTTTGCCTACCTGCACTTTCGCTCGGGCCAAATTGCCGGACATGTTTTTGGTGGGGTTTTGGCTGGCATCAGCTTTTCTTTGCTGAACAACCTCTTTGGCTTCGTTGGCAATTTGCAAAACTGGCAGCCTTGGCTCACTGCTGCGGCCCCTGCGTTGATCTACAGCGCAATTTCTTTGTTAGGTTTTTGGTGGATGGTGTTACGACAATGACAACAAGCTTTAACCCCCAATCGGGCGTGATTCTGTTTGCCCACGGCTCCAGAGACCCCCTTTGGCGTTTACCTATTGACGCCGTAGCCCACCAAATGCGCCAAAGCTGGCCCGATTTGAGTGTTGAATGTGCTTTTTTGGAGTTGACCACCCCTGATTTGGCCACCACGGTCGAAAGCTTGATGCGGCAAGGCAAGTCGCATCTTCGAATCGTGCCCATGTTTTTAGGAGTTGGCCGCCATGCTCGGGAAGACTTGCCTCAACTTGTAGAGGACTTGGTTGAGGCCTTCCCACAAGTTCACTTTGAGCTCGTACCCTCCATCGGAGAGCACCCCGCCATGACCCAGTTGATGGCCGAGATTGCCGCCAACCAAACGGTCACGCCATAGACTGTATAAAGCATAATATTGCAATTCAATATGATAAATAACATATGAACCTGCATCAATTCCGCTTTGTCCAAGAAGCCGCTCGCCGCAATCTGAACCTGACCGAAACAGCCAAAGCCCTGCACACCTCTCAACCTGGCGTGTCCAAATCCATTATTGAACTGGAAGAAGAGCTAGGCATTGAAATCTTTGCGCGGCACGGCAAACGCCTGAAGCGAATCACCGAACCGGGCCAGCATGTGCTTCAAAGCATTGAGATCATCTTGCGCGAAGTCAGCAACCTGAAAAAAATAGGCGACCAATACAGTGCCCAGGACAGTGGCACCCTGTCGATTGCCACCACCCACACCCAAGCGCGGTATGTGCTGCCCCACCCCGTCGCCAAACTTCGCGAAAAATACCCCAGGGTCAACATCAGCCTTCACCAAGGGGCCCCCGACCAAGTGGCCAAGATGCTGTTGGATGACACGGCCGAAATCGGCATCGCCACAGAATCCTTGTCGGCCTACGAAGAACTGGTCACCCTGCCCTGCTATGAGTGGCAACATGTCTTGGTTTTGCCGCTGGATCACCCCTTAGCGAAAAAAGAAAACTTGTCGCTCGAAGACATTGCGGGTGAACCCATCATCACCTACCACCCCTCGTTCACGGGTCGTGGCCGCATTGACCATGCCTTTGCCGCCAAAAAACTGCACCCCCGGATTGCACTGGAAGCAATTGATTCCGACGTGATCAAGACCTATGTCCGGCTGGGCTTAGGAATTGGCATTGTGGCGGAGATGGCCATCAAAGACGACCCGATCCACGACTTAGCGATCAGACCACTGGCCCATTTGTTTGGCATGAACGTGGCGCGTGTCGCGTTCAAACGAGGCGCCTATTTGCGCCATTTTGTCTACCACTTCGCTGAACTGCTCAGCGACCGCCTGACCGCACCGCTCATCAACAAGGCCATGACGGGCCACGTCAACGATTACGAACTTTGAGCGCGCCACAAAGCACTTAGACAATTTCAACTTCAAATCATCCCGACCCGCCATGAACGCACGATCGCCTCACCTTGTTTCCAAAGCGCCCCATATGGGCACCACCATCTTCACGGTCATGTCTGCCTTGGCAACAGAAAAAAATGCCGTCAATTTGGGCCAAGGCTTTCCGGATTTCCCCTGTGACCCCAAACTGCTGGATTTGGTGAACGATGCCATGCGCGAAGGGCTCAACCAATACCCACCCATGACAGGCATTGCCCCACTGCGCGAAGCCGTGTCGCGCAAAATTCAAACACTTTATGGACGCCACTATGACCCGATCAGCCAGATCACCGTCACCGCCGGCGCCACCCAAGCCATCCTCACCATCGTTCTGGCAATTGTGCATCCGGGTGACGAGGTCATTGTTTTGGAGCCCTGCTACGACAGTTATGTCCCCAACATCGAGTTGGCTGGCGGTGTGGTGGTTCGCATCCCCCTCACGCCGGGCAGCTTCCGACCTGACTTCGACAAAATTCGGGCCGCTATCACAGCCAAAACGCGAGCTATCCTGATCAACTCACCGCATAACCCCAGCGGCATGATCTGGTCCAGAGAAGACATGCTCACTTTGCAGGAAATATTGGCTCCGACCGACATCGTGTTGATCAGCGACGAAGTTTATGAGCACATGGTTTACGCGCCCAACCAGCATTGGAGCGCGGCACACTTTGACGGCCTGGCAGCCCGTGCCTTTATTGTTTCGAGTTTTGGAAAGACCTACCATGTGACAGGTTGGAAAATTGGCACGGTCGCGGCTCCCGTGGCATTCACGGCTGAGTTTCGCAAGGTTCATCAATTCAACGTGTTCACAGTGAACACGCCCATGCAACACGCACTGGCACGCTACATGGCCGATCCGGCCCCTTACCTAGACTTGCCCGCTTTTTACCAGCGCAAACGGGACTTGTTCCGACAAGGACTGGCACAAACCAAATTCAAACTTCTGCCCGGAGAGGGCACCTATTTTCAGTGTGTCGATATTTCCGGCCTTGAAATACCGGAGAAAAACCTGAGTGAAGCGGACTTCTGCAAATGGCTGACCACCGACATCGGTGTCGCAGCCATCCCCCTGTCGGCGTTTTACGGCAACGGCTTTGACCAGAAAGTCATCCGTTTTTGCTTCGCAAAGAAAGACGAAACGCTGTTGTCTGCCTTGGAAAAATTGAAAAAGATATAAGTTTTAACGTCTGATGGTGCAGGTGCCCGACAGCTCAGCGCTGCGGCAAACACTGACACTGACCATAACCACCAGCCAATCAGAGGGGCACAGGCTAAAGTGACTTAGATGACCCTGTTTTAAGGGGTCATCTAGAAGCCGATGAGGGGTCTAGGGAGAGGACCAGCTTCAAAGCTTTGAGCCTGCAGGAGTAAGTGCAAATAAAGGCCATAGCCACCCGAGTGCTTGGTCATCTTCTCACCCAGCTTGATCACCCTGACCTTGTGGTCTGTCAGCTTATGGGTAGCGGCCATTGTTGGTATCGGTTTGTTGGTACGGGGTACGACACCAACAAAATACCAACAATTCGGTGTGCACCTTGGTGATATTCGGTGCAACTCAGATTGACCCAATCGCGGGGTAAGGCACGAAACCCTCGATTTTTGCACCCGAAAATGAATTAACCCCACCGAATTGTTCGACTCGGTGGGGTTTGTTTACGGAACCTTGGGGTGGCTGATGGGGCTCGAACCCACGACAACAGGAATCACAATCCTGGACTCTACCAACTGAGCTACAGCCACCGTAGAGAAATATTATAACGTGAAGCTCAGCGGTTTTTGGCTCAGGGTGCGCTCAACTTCTTGGGTTTTTCGGCCAATATTTCAACTTTGAACTGCGCCTTCAAAATGGCCAAATAAGCCTGGGTTTGGGCTTGCCCCCACAAACGGGCAAATTGCTGGCGGCTCTGTTCTGCCTGGGCGCTGGGGGTCTCTGGGCGCGGCACAATTTTGTTGACGCGCACAACGGCATAACCTTGATCGGCCAGATCCACACCCACCAGGGCCGGAAGTTGCGCCGGATCGGCTCGCAAAGCGGCATCTATTATTGCTTGCGGCTGATTTTGTGCTTGATCACGGGAAACGGTCACAGCAGCCGCCAAACGGGCTTGTGCAGGCTCTTTTTTCCAAGTTGCCAGTTGAGCTTGGCCTTCGGTAGTGGCCAATTTGGCAGATTGAGACTGAATCCAAAGCAGCCGAACATCGGCCTTGACGTCTTCAAAAGGTCGCACGGCTGAGGGTCGGTGGTTCACGATGCGGGCCGAAACCAAGGTGTTTGCTGCCACTTCAACGGCCGCCGTATTGCGTTTTTTGGCTACCGCGTCTTCAGAGAAAACGGCTTCCAGCAGCTTGGGGCTGCTCAAAACACCCTGGGAACCCACTGCGGGGTTACGGGTCAGGCCTTGCGCTTTTTGAACGGTCAATTTGAGTTTTTCGGCGACCGGTGTCAGGCTGTCGGACTGTTCATAGACACTGTTGCTGAAAGTTTCAGCCAATTCTGCAAATTGGCGTTGGGCTTGTTGTTTGCGCAAATCGATTTCGAGTTGCGGACGCATGGCCTCAAAAGAAGGTGCTTGGGGCTTCTTAATATCGGTCAATAAAATAATGTGAAAACCAAAATCAGACTCTACGATGTCGCTGATTTGATCCTTTTGCAAGGCAAAGGCTGCGTCCTCAAAAGGCTTCACCATGGCGCCACGCGCAAAGAAATCGAGGTCGCCACCTCGGGTGGCAGAGCCGGTATCGTCGGAATTTTTACGGGCCAACTCAGCAAAGCTCTTGGGAGTCTTGCGGGCCGATGCCAGCAAAGCCTCTGCTTTTTCCCGCGCTTTTTGCTTGACGGCCGCAGGCAAATCTTTTGCGGCGTTGACCAAAATATGGCTTGCACGGCGCTGCTCTTGACCCGCCAGTTTTTGCAAGTTTTGCTCGTAATAGGTTTTCAAGTCTTGTTCAGGCAAAACAACCCGGGCTTGCAAGGCGGCAACGTCCAGCACCAAATACTCGATGTCGGCACTTTCTATTGAACGAAAACGCTCTGAATTTTCTTTGTAATAACGCTCCAGATCCGCATCAGCAACCTGAACCTTGGCCGCGAAATCTAGCGGTAACCAACGTTGAACCTGAATTTCCCGGCGTTGCAAATAGGCGTCCAGGGCCATATCCGTCTGTCGCTGGGTGGCAAAACCAGAAGCTTGCAATCCAGCCAACACCTGCTGATTGGACAGATCTTGACGCACACGGGCCTCCAACATCTCAGGCGTCATGCCTTGGCTGGCCGCCAGTTGTCGATAGCGGTCCATGTCCAACTTGCCATCTGCCCCACGCAAACCGGCAATCGATGGATCTTGTTGAAGGTATCGGGCCAGGCGTTGGTCACTGGTCATCAGCAACTGTTTTTCTGAGACACGGGCAATCAAACGGTCATTGACCATCTTGTCCAAAGTGGCATAACGCGCCTCGGGTGAGTCCAACAGCTTGGCGTCCAGATTGGGCATAGAGGCACGAATGCGTTGCACCTCGGCCTGATGGGCGGCATCCCAATCGGTCTGGTTGATTTTCTGTCCATCGACCTTGGCCACCACAGCGCCCTTGTCTTCAAAACGGCTGTAACCCTCCATGCCAAACAACACAAAGGAAGGAATAATCAGCAAAAACAACAATCCCATCAAGATTTTTGAATTGTTGCGAATCGAATCAAACATGTCTGAAATCTCGTGTTGTCAAGAAAAAAGGCGAACACGGGGTTCGCCTTTGCTTGAGTGGGTGGTGGGTGCTGACGGTCTCGAACCGCCGACCTACTCCGTGTAAAGGAGCCGCTCTACCAACTGAGCTAAGCACCCCACTCGAAACTGTGATCAGTTCAAAGCATCCTTCAGGGCTTTACCTGGACGGAACTTTGGAACTTTGGCTGACTTGATTTTAATCGCAGCGCCAGTGCGTGGATTGCGACCGACCCGAGCAGCCCTCTTGCCCACGGCAAATGTACCAAAACCAACCAACGAAACCGTACCGCCTTTTTTCAAAGTGGTACGCACTGCACCCATGGTCGCCTCCAACGCACGACCGGCAGCGGCTTTGGACAAGTCAGCTTGTTTTGCAATGTGTTCGATCAGTTCTGTTTTGTTCACAAGAAACCTCTTGAAGTTACAAACCGGCAGCGCCGGCAGTGGACTGAAAATTGCGGCCATAGCCATGGCTATAACCTTGTATGGGGTTGAACCGTCAAGGGCTTATGACATGAGATGTGGAGCATTTCATGAACTTGAAACCAACTGTCCGGACTCGAGCAGGGGTGAATTCTAGCCTTGAATTTGCAACAGGAACACGACAGAAGACAGTTTTTTTTATCCCCAAAAGATGTGACCGTTGTGCTGGAAATCACTGCCGATTAAAGGGCACTGGCAATGGCTTGGCCCACATCAACGCTGCTGGCGCGCCCCCCCAAATCGGGTGTCCTTGGCGCCTGATCACCCGCTGCAAGAACCTTTTCTATCGCAGCCAAAACAGCATCGTGCGCCTCTTTGTGGCCCAAAAATTCCAGCATCATGGCACCGCACCATATTTGGCCAATCGGATTGGCAATACCTTTGCCGGCAATGTCGGGGGCAGAGCCATGGACTGGCTCAAAAAGTGAAGGGAATTTACGATCAGGGTTGAGATTGGCGCTGGGCGCAATTCCAATGGTGCCTGTGCAGGCGGGTCCCAAATCGCTCAGGATATCGCCAAACAAATTGCTCGCCACCACCACATCAAAGAAATCAGGCCTTTGAACAAAGTGTGCGGTCAGGATGTCGATGTGGAATTTGTCCACTTGGATACCCGGATAGGCCTTGGCCATTTCGGCCACCCGTTCATCCCAATACGGCATGGTGATGGCAATGCCGTTGGATTTTGTGGCACTGGTCAGGTGTTTTTTGGGGCGCGTACTGGACAAGTCAAAGGCAAATTTCAGCACCCTGTCCACCCCGATCCGACTCATGATGGACTCCTGCATCACGATTTCACGTTCGGTCCCCTGGAACATCCGTCCGCCCACGCTGGAGTATTCACCCTCGGTGTTTTCACGCACGATGTACATGTCAATTTCACCAGGAAGGCGCGCACTGCCATCGCGACGCACCACCGGGGCAATGATGCCGGGCATCAATCGGGCCGGTCTTAAGTTGATGTATTGGTCAAACTCACGGCGAAACAACAAAAGTGAGCCCCAAAGCGAGACATGGTCGGCAATTTTTTCGGGCCAGCCGACCGCACCAAAATAAATGGCATCGTGCCCGCCGATCTGGTCTTTCCAGTTGTCCGGCAGCATTTGACCGTGCTTTTCACAATAGTCCCAACTGGAAAAATCGAAGTGATCAAATTGCAAGTCGATACCAAACTTGCGTGCCGCAGCGTCCATGACGCGCAATCCCTCGGGCATGACTTCTTTGCCAATACCGTCCCCAGGGATCACTGCAATGCGATGTCGAGTCATGGGAAGAATCCTTTATTAAAAATGTATCTGACAAAAGAATACAGGCAAGCAAGCCCGCAAGCTTTCACCGAGGTGACCGCAGCACCAGGCTCACACCCACAGCAGTCAAGGCCGTACCGGCCAAGGTCATGGTGGTGATGCTTTCGTCAAACAACAGCCAAGCCAGAACAGCCGTGGCCGGGGGGACCAAGTACATCAAACTGGTGACCGCGGCCGCCGCACCCCGCTGAATCAGGATGTAGAGCAAAGAACTGCCCCCCAGCGTCAAGCCCAAAACCGACCAAGCCATGGCCCCTGCCAACTGTGCATTCCAGACCATGGCCTCAGATTCCAGCCAAGCCAATGGGCATGTGACCAGGGCCGCCGCCAGCAATTGAACTGAATTGGCGCTGCGCACATCGCAAGATTGCACAAAGCGCTTTTGATACAAAGTGCCCACGGTGATGGCACCCAGGGCCGCCAAAGCCATCGTCATGTTGCCGGGGGTGACGTGGTCCAGAGGGCTGCCCAGGGTCAGCTTGCGCCAAACCACCATCAGCAATCCCATAAAACCCAGCGCCAAACCCAGCCATTGGCGCGGCGACACAGCAGGCGATTGAAGGTCGGAATTGCCCTGCCCGCTCTGGCTGCGTGAAATCCATGACAACCAGACCGCTGTTAAAACAGGCTGTATGCCCACAATCAAAGACGACAAGCCTGAGCCCATGCCTG
>Ga0315909_10007049_pt1 | contig 12593 bp, 2 predicted proteins | sample LakEriMetagenome_11_FD_203527 | JGI IMG/M metagenome (GOLD analysis project Ga0315909, IMG submission 203527) | Freshwater fungal communities from buoy surface, Lake Erie, Ohio, United States - Buoy 2 MA125 | ecosystem: Environmental > Aquatic > Freshwater > Lake | place: USA: Lake Erie, Ohio...
AGCTTCAGCAATTCTTAAGAAGTCTTGTATAATTTGAGCTTTAACTACACTCTTCTTATCTGACTTAGGAAGTTTACTTTTTGAAATTCTTGGGGTTGTAAGTGATGAATATTTATTTCTATCAGCCTGTACAGATATAAATGTCTTAGCTGTATCCTTTCTTCCCCCATTAAGATATGCATTTATTCTTACAAGGTATGAGTCTATCTTAGAGATATCTTCATATGTAAGTGCATCGTCAGTCTCATCTTCTTTCCATGCATCTAGATCTTGAACATTGAAGTCTGCTAGATACTCTGGAGATTCAAGCAAGTATCTGAATAGAATAGATTGGTATTCTTTAACTCCATGAGCCCCGATAAACGGATCATTCATGTAATCCTGTAGAGTTTGCAGAGGTCTTTCTCTAATGCTATTTACAATCTCAACCATGTGTGATTGAGTGTTTGTAGCATACCTAGCCTTACCATCAGCTCCTACGTGACTCTCCCCAGCTATGCTTAGTACTGGAGCAAACATATCAGCTAGAGTAAGAGCTACAGATGTATTATTAACTATAAAGTTAGAGTTATCCTTTATCCCAGTACTTAGGTTCTTAAGTAATCCTGTTATAATGTTTGCTACAGCCTCCCCTTTATAGAAGACAGTCTTTCCATTTGGATCAGTGTAATATGTACCATTAGCTACTAGCTTATAGATATTATCATAAGTATCACTGATATTAGAATTACTCCCAATATTCAATCCCATCTCCCACATAGCATCCCCTACAGCTTTTACTAGCTCAGGGATATTATTTCTATCGTAAGGAACTACAGGATTAGGAATTCTAGGAATTTTAATATTATCTAGAGCTTTTTTAATGCTGTCTACTTTATCCTTCTTAGCTGTAAGAATCATTACAGGTTCTTCCCCTTCTTCTACTGTAGTAGGTACTTCTTCATACACACCTCTAGAGTTAGTTGCTCCAGTAGCAATTACTTGCTTTCTCCACTTATCAACTACGTTTTCAGATTTACCCTTTCTATTAGGGTTGATCATATCTACATATAACTTTGATCCTACTTGTCTATTCTTCATAAGAACAAACTCAGTAGTTGCCAGTGCAAATGCATTGTACATCATAGCCATGTCCTGTACTCTTCCCTCAGTCTTCAACTTATCAAAGAATTGTACAATAGGGTTTAGTATCTCAGGCTTAAATACAGCTGCATTCTTTAGAGCAGTATACATGCTATTAAAGCTTCCCTTACCTGCAAAGATGTCTAGTAGTTCTTTGTAGACTACCTCTCTATCTAGGTATGTCTCTACCCCTAAACTATTTTTAGTACCAGACTTAATAGTAGATATAAGTTCTTTTACTTTACCTGTAAGTCTCCTAGCTGGTGAGTCTTCCAAATTACTTTTACCGTATATTTTCTCTAGCTGTCCATCAATAACTGCTAGTTCATTTTCAATAAAGTCTGCCTCTTCTTCTGGGAGAGTTTCATTTTGCAACTCATAGTATTTATATTCATCTTTACCTATCAGCTTCAATCCATTCTCCTGTAGTTTATAAGCCAAAATATCTCTCCAGCCATATTTAATTATATTACCTGTAACTGGTTGAAAGGTTGTATACCATGTATTGTAGATATCGTAGAAGGTATCTCTAACTTTTCTATTATTTTCATAGCTTGCTTTAGCATTAAGACTAGCACCTAGTTCTTTTAAAGCATTAGCATTCTCTGGAGTTTTATTGTCCATAAATGCTTTTTCAGCATTGAATAAAGCAATAGAGTTTTGTATGCTAAGTGGTTCCCCAGTTTCTCTATTTACATAAAGTCTCATAGCCATTGCATTAGCTAGTAAACCTTTATTAGTCTCATCCCCTACTAAAGCAGTTACATCAAAGTTTTTCCCAAGCTTAGCTTTAGTATCTAAGAACACAGTATACAGTGTGTCCTTAACTTCATTGAATGCTTCCTCTGTATATTCATTTCTATACATGTAAGCAGTATCATGGCCTTGGAATTTCTGTGGATTTCTAAATACTCCTCTAGATGCAAAAGCATCTGACATCTTATTACTTTCTACTAAAGAGTACAATTGCTTAATGGATAGATCGTCACTTATAAGTGACTTAATCCAATTCATTAAATCCTTAAACCACTTACCTAATTTACTTAGCAAGCCTTTACCACTTTCTCCTTCAGTCTTTACATACTCCATGAATTCATCAGCCATCTTCTCTTCTAATACTAGAAGTCTAGCCTCTGCATCCCCAATAGGAAACAGTTCTTTTAGAACAGCAATCTCTTCTGTTGTTGGCTCACCAAACTGTTTAGCTGCCTCAGAGTATAACTGATCTCTTTGTGCTTGGCTAAGCATGGTTCTAAATACCATATGGTATCCTTCGTGGTATTCAGTTCCTGAATCAGCTGCAGTCCACAAATACATGCTAGCATTCTGTACATACCCATGTAAAAACTTATCTCCTATGTTCTTAGCATAGTCATAGAATGTTACATCCAGTCCTCTTTCATTAAGCCATTGCTTAGCAGCTGTGGCATTAATCTGTTCTGGATTTTTAAGAGCTTGCTTTATCTCTTCTTTTCTATTCCAGATATAGTTAGCAGACTTCTCTCCGTACTTAGATACGAGAGTGTCAAACTCTTCTTTGATTTTTGGGTTGGATAGGTTTGGACAAAATGCCATCTTTAATTTTATTATGAGTTACATTCTCTTCTTACCATTTCTGCTAGATCTGGATTTCTTAAAGCTTCTTCAGCAGCTCTTTGTTCTGCCTCTGCTTCTGCATCTACACTGCTTTGTGGTCTTGATAGCACATATGAAAGTAGATCATTTGTAGTAGCAGCAGCTGCTTGAGTAGGTTTAGCAGTAGGTGCAGGTGCCTGACCTAATATGTCATATGTATCAGTAGTACTTTGAGGACCTGTTATCTCCATAACTGTTTCTTCAGGAGCAACTTGAGTAGCTGCTTCTTCCTCTAGAGCATCGTATATGGCATTAATCTGATCTATCATTTCATTCTCAGTGGAAACTTGCTCAAACACTATCCCATCTTTTGCTCCACGAGTATTAAACGTAATACTAGACTCACCTGTTCGTCTATTAATTTTATTTATACCCCATATATTCTTTAGAGCTAATTGTCTTCTTCTCTCTATATCAGAAACAGGGGCTTCTGGTTCTATAGTAGCTAAAGCAGATTTGTAGTCCTCATCAAAAGATATGGCTACTTGTTTAGCCTGCAAGTCTTCTTCTACTTGTGTTGGCTTTTCTACTGTGCTCAAGTTACTTACCTTCAAACCTACATCATAGAATACAGAACCATGATTGTTAGTTATTACATCTGCAGTTAGGATAGCATTAGATCCTACTCCTTCCTCTCTTGCGGTAGATAAACTTGTATCACTAGTCAAAAAGTCGTAGTAGCTTGGATAAGTCTTATTGTCAATAGGAGATGTAAATGCCTCATTAGCAGTAAGTAAAGCTTGTGACACTTGCATCTTTTTATTGAGCATAGCTTGTTTGAAATCCTCCCCTAATCTACTGCTAATATCATCTCTATTTACAGAATCATTAGGAATTGGGAGAATAGCAGGATACCCTTTTTCATTAAGTCCAATCTCTATAAATGAGAATCTTGGGTTACCTCCAGACAATCCAGCTTTTAACTCAGTCATGTTAAGTCTAACAAAAGCATTAGCTGTCTGAGAGAAGAAGGTTACTAGTTGAGTACCATTTAATAGAGTCTCTACAAGCATAAAGTTATTACCTTCTGCTTGCTTTAGATCTATGACATCCTCATTAGCTTGAGAAGGCATATCATATTGCCCACTCTCTTGCTCACTAATAAGTTGGTTAACACCTACTAAAGTCTCTAAAGTAGAGGCTGTTGGTATCTCTGCTTTTACAATAGAGTCAACTACAGTTGTAACAACCTCTGGGGTTACGTTCCTAGTATTACCAACTACCATAGTAGGGTTGCCATTAGGATCTCTAACGGGGAATACTACCTGTCCAGGAGTCAGTTTACTTAAATCAAAATTTACAGATTCTATTCCAGGAATTAGTGTATCTCCAGGTGTAGCTAATCTCAACACCTTACCTGTTCCTTTCTGAATACCTACATACATTACAGTAGGTACTCCTCCATCTGGTCGGAATGGGGAAAATACTGGTTGTCCTCCTGTAGTTCTAGCATTAGAGAAATTACTAGAGTTATATCTCTTAGTAATTACAGTAGCAGTAGGGGTTAATCCTTGCTTATATAAGTTGTAGATATCCCTTCTATCTAGACCTTGTTCTCCTGGTGCCAATGCTGGATTAGCACTTTGTAGAAGAGCAATGTATACCTTCTCCCCAGTTGTTGGATTAATAGCTGTTGCATAAATAGGAACAGTCTCCCAATGTTTATCCTCTGGGAGAGTAGGAGATTGGCCTGTCCACCACTTAGTATCTTCTCTAACTTCAAATGTAATAGTGGTCCCAGCTGCTGCAAACTCAGGCAATCCTAGAATTCCTGGATCTACAATAATTGGTAATCCATCTACTGTCTGAGTTAAGTCGTTAGGCATAGGCATGAAGTCCTCATTGAGTACAACATGATGCTCTTCATTAGTTAGGAACTCTCCCTTAGCTAATCTAACATCTGACTCTCCAGCTGTTCTTACTACTGGGATAGTAGTCTCTACTGTTGGAACAACACTAGTAGCTTGAGGTGCTATTTCAGTAACAGGGATATTATTCTGTATATTTTTCTGCTCTTGTTCTCTGACAACTTCTGCTGCCATCCCAAGTTGCTGATTTATTAACTCAAGTGCATCAACACTTATTGGTGCCAGCCCTTGTTCTTGAGTTGCTGTTCCAGGATTGATATCCTTTGTTTCAGGGTCTTGCCCTTCAGTAGGTTGACCAGCTCTTTCGGCAGCGTCACGGTTTTGACGTAGTTCCTCAAGTTGTCTCTTTTCATTTACTTCGTTTATTTTGTTTCTACGTTTAGTAATCTTTGCTTTAACAACTCCAATTTTTTTATTGGTATCTTTTAAAGCTACTACAGCACCTGCTACATCTTGATTTTCCCCATACTTGCCGTCTATAATATCCTTATATGCTTTAGCTACCTCTGTAAGTGGAGCTAATTCATTCTCTAGATTTTTAATCTCTTCTTCTAATCCTGCTAAAATAAGATCTTCCTCACTCTCACTAAGAGTCTCGTCTACTACATTCTCAGTATTAACATCTGTATCAGGTAGAACATTTCTTTTCTTAGCTTCTTTTCTACTACGAAGAGTTTTAATCTTAGTATTTAAAAGTTGAGAAATTCTTTTCTTTATTTCTCTAAGCTCCTTAATCTGTGGATCAGCATCAAATTCTTTTTTAGTGAATCCAGCCTCCATAGCAATCTGTCTCTCTAACTCTAGAAGCTCATTCATTTCTTCTAGATCAGCCTTCAAAGTTTCTACTTGTACTCTAAGCTGATCATCAGTTAGTCCTGCAGTTTTACTAAGATTATTTTTAGCAAGCTCCTCTTCAGTCTGAGTAGCTTCTGTATTCTCTTCAAACTTTTCTCTTACTGCAGCATCTTCTAAAGCAGCTTGAACTCTAGGTTCTAACTCCTCTCTAGCTTCTGCTGGTGACATAGTCTGGTCAGCTCTAATAGAGCTTGCTTGTAGCAGAATTACATATGAAAGAGAGTCTATAATTGCATTCTCTTTTTCTACTACTTCTGGATTAGATGATTCAGATACGTTTTCAAATCTCCAAGTAATTACATTACCTGTAGACATATCTGTTAATCTAACACCTTGAATATTTCCATCACTATCTCTAACAATAGCATCTAGTAGGTTGTCTTCTAGATTGTAATAAGACTTACCATTAATTATAAATGCTGAACCATCAGGACTAATCATTATCTCCCCAAATGTTCTAGCTTCTATATCAGATAGAACTTCGTCATAGCTTATATCTGTGCTAACAGGGGAGGGAGATTCTATTTGAATATTCTTACTATTAGCAGCATCTCTAATATCTTTCTGCCTCTTTACTCTTCTATATGCTACTTCTTCTGCAGGAGATAACTTATCTTCATCAATTGCATTGAACTCATCGTCAGTTAACTTCTCATACCCTCTAGCAAGAATATCCTCTTGTTCTTCTAGTTCTCTTCTTCTAATCTTAGCCAGGGCTAAATCCTCTGCAGAAATTCCTGTAGGAAGAGCTAAATCTAGTTCTTCTGTAGATTGTGCATTTTCTATAGTTGACTTAGCTTGCTGTGCTTTTTTATAAGTATCATTTAGTTTTCTTTTCTCTACCTCAGCTTCTACGAGCAAAGCAAGATCCTCAGGATTATTACGTAATCCGTTATAACTCTGAATGGCAGCTTGCCTTTCCATAATCAAACGTCCTAAGCCATCGATAGTTTTTTCAAAATCCTTAGAATCTTCTGGATTAAGAGCAAACTTATTTGCTAAAATATCCTTTAGCTTTTCATTTAATTTATCTGTCTTCTTTCCTGTAACAGTTGACTTTACAGTTACGTTTCCATCTTTTGATATTTCTATCTGCCCAGTCTTAACCATGTAGTCAAAGTCCTCTTCAGGAACCTGAGCTAGAGCTGGAGCTTTCTCAAGTAGCTCTTGGTACTTATCTTTAATAAGATCATCAATACTATCTACATTCTCAAGTCTATACAAGAGTTGATTAGCATACATGTTTCTCAAACTAGACTCTAATGCTTTAGATTCTCTAATTTCTTTAGTCTCAAATGAATCAAGTATTCTAGAGAAGATTGCTTTAGATGGTTGTTGAGCTCTTATAATAGATTCTACTTGCTCTTGTCTCTTAATGCTTCTATTCATCTTAGACTTGACATCATCTATAAGCTCAGCTTGTTCCATGCCAGTCTGTTCTTTCAAAGTCTTATTAACATCGTAACCCCATCTTTTCTTAAATTCAGTCTCATCAAGTTGTTTAAGATCGTCTATTTGCTCCATTGCATAGTCAAGAGCTCCTGACTTTCTATAGTGATTAGCTGTATTAGAGATGATTCTTCTTCTAATCTTTTCTGCTTCAGTAAACTCTCCCTTTTGTACAGCCTCATTCATATCCTTAACCAGAGATAAGTTATTTTCTGTATTCTCCATATTTTCTAGAACTTTTGCAAAAGATCCAGAGTTTAGAATATCGAGAGCTTTCTTAGTATTTGCAGTTTTCTCTTGGGCAAACTTCTTATCAGCTCCAGCAAGTCTTCCAAGCATTCCTGTTCCTCCTCCTACAAGAGCACCAATAAGCATGCTCTCCAATCCCTCTTTAGTTCCTACTGTATTGGCTAAGGCTTTACTAAAAGATTCAGCCATATCCCCAACACCATCAGCAAACTTATCTGAGTAATAGTCCCTAGATAATTCAGAAGCTGTAAACTGTGCTCCTTCTTGGAAAGCTTCAGTTGCAGAATTCTTTATTGGGGCTCCAAAGAGTCTATTAGCTTTAGCAAATGCTCTTGCCATTCCCTTCTCTGGAATGGCTTCTATCCATTTACCATCAACTTTTTTAATACCATATGTTAAAGATTCAGAAGCTGGCTTACCTGTTTGGAGCATTTTTCCAAACATGATCATATTAGTAGTTGCAAGAATAGGAAGGTTTATACTAAAGGTTAAGTTACCTGCAGCGGCACCTGATGCTACAATTCCTTCTTCTACATCTGCTGGCATTTCTTGACCTGGATTCTCTTCCTCCCATTTAGCCTTCTGCTCTTCAATAAATCTATTCTTAGTCTCTCTAGCTTCTACAGATGCTTCAGCTAATGACATATGTAAGCCTACACTTAAGTGTTTAGCAGCTGTTTTGATATTGGCTCTTCTAGCCATAGCTGTTAAGCCATCATCTATTCCAGCTGCAAAGTTTGGGGCATATGGGGCATTTACAACCTTAGCTGCATTGTATGCTTGGAACTGTTTACTTCCGAACTTTGCAGCATCTTGAGTAACATCTAAAGCTTTATCAGTTGCTTGAGCTATCTTCCCCATCCTTCCTGCATTAGCCATCTTTGCAAGCATAGCTCCCTCACCAACACCTAACCACATAGTAGCCATAGAACCTACTGTGTATCCAACACCGTTGGCAAATTTATCAGCCCAGAAGTTCATAGTTCCCAGACCCTCTACTAATCCTGCTTTCTCTTCTTGTTTAGTGTAGTAGTTGGGCATGTTTACTCTTGCCCAATTGTTGACATCATCTATAGTTCTTCCTACAGGGTTATCATAGTAGCTATGATTTTCCCCAAATGCTAAGTTTAATAATCCCCCAACTACACCAACAGTATTTTCTGCAAGAGCTCCTACAGCAGTAATACCTGCTTTAGTTAATCCATATCCTAATTGCTCTCCCCATGTTTGGTTCTGAGCTCTAGTATCATTCCAATCAATAAATGCATTTCTTGCTACCCCGTAACTTGTATAGCTTTCTAAAGGATCAGTATACGTATTAGTTAACCTGACTGTTCCAGCAGCAATATCTAATCCATCAAATCCATACTGTCTTCCTTTTCCAGGATTTAGATATGTACCAGACTCACGTTGTACAGCTGATATTAATGGATTACCAGGCTTTAACTGTTCTTGGGTTAAGCCTGTTTCTGCAGATACAGCATTTAATAATGGGTTATTCGACATACTTTAAATACCTTTAATTACAACATCTGATTCCAACAACTCTTTTACTTCTGGATCATCTAGTTTATACTTTCTATCCAGTGGCTGTCCTTTCTCATCCTTTAAGAATGGTCTACCATCAGGATGCTCAAAGGATATGTAAGGATTAGCATCTCCTCTAGAGGTAATCTTAATTTGAACTGGAGCTCCATTGAATGTAATATCTCTAAGATATCTTGGGGCAGAACTAGCATCATGAGAATTCTGAGCCATAACTGCTGCCCCTAATCTAACAGCAGGTCTATTCATAGCTTCAGATAATCCAGTTCCCTGTAATCTTCTTCCATCCATAGTAGCTGTCTTAACACTTCCATCTTTACCAACAAGGTCTAGTTCATAAGTGTTACTTCCAGCATGCCAGAATACTTTATTGATTTTATAGTCTTGACCTAACTCAGCTACTTTTTCACCACTCATTTCTTTACCATCAATCTTTACTACTTCATTTTGTGTAATAGGTCTTCCAACAAAGAACTCTTTAACTTGCTTAGTTACTTCTAAGTCTAGATCATCATTACCAGTTTGAATTCTCTCACCATATAGTCTAGATTCTTTAATCTCTGCATACTTTTCGTTTACCTTATCTCCAAAAGTATTGCTAAAATAATTTCCAGGATTTGTAATAAAGGTTGGAGACATTCCAGTAGAAACCCCCATATAAGCTGGTGCAGATGCGGATGATGTCCCTCCTACAGTACTTTTATATTTGCTCTGATTTATGTGGGCATTAAAAGATCCTGCTCCATACCTACCATCAAACTCAGCTTGAAAATCTTTGTAATCCTGATCATTAGGATTATCAAATGTATTTAGTATCTGCTGATATATCTCTCCAGCACTAGCTCCTTTCATCCTATCTTTAAATATACTCACCAATGTAGGATCTTGCTTTTCAAGATCAGCCATAGTAATAGCTCTATTAGCTGCATCTCGTATTTGATTCTGAGCTCTTTCTTTATCTCGTTTAGCACTTATGATACCAGCTTGTAGATCATCTTTAGCAGCTTGTGATAGAGAAGTATCTTGAAGTTGTCTTTCAAGATCAGCTATTTGAGCATCTGCATTTTTAATAAAGTCTTGTTTCTCTTGAGTAGTAGATCCAGTAATGTCCTTATCTGCAGTTACATCTCCTTGTCTAAATAGACTCTCTCCTAGAGCATCAAGTTTATCCTGTCTTCTTCTATGAGCATCTAGATACAGAGCATAGTTATTTTCATATCCTCTTTCTGTCTCAACACTTTTATATGATTTAGCAAGTGCATATCCTTTTACTGGCTCTAAAAGATCATCTCTAAATATGTTCTTTAATACAGCTTGAGATAAGTTAGGATCTGTCTTAGCTTTTTTAACAGTCTCATTCTCTTTAGCAAGAGCATCTATTTGACTAGCAATAATTTTCTTTTGTGCAGGACTATACTTATTCTCTGCTACTTGTTTATTTAATTGATCGATAGCAGCTTGGTTAGTTTGCATTCTTGCATCTAGATAGGCAGTAGAGTTACCACTATCTTCTACCATTGCTAATTGCATATCTGCTCTTTGATCTAGATACATCTGTACATCAGGTTCTTGAATAACAGAGTTATAAACCTCCATTACTTTTTCTGGACTTATCGTGCTAACTTTATTAGCTGAAGATGACTTCCAGACTCCATTAGCATCTAACCCAGATGATACTACTTTCTCCCCATATGTTTCTTCGTGTAGAATATCTAGTCTTGATTTTATCTTATCCATAAGTTTAGGATCCTTATAGATTGTTGGAGCACTATACATTGAACTTTCTAGTACTTCTCCAGTTGTTGGGTCTACTTCAAACCCTTTATATCCTCTTATAATATACTTAGTAGCCATATTATAATCTGAGGCATTAATATCTCCACTTTCAAGTTGCTTACTTAGAGTTTGAAGAGCTCCTTGGTACCTCTCGTAGTTCTCTTTAATTGGCTTATACTTCTTACTAAATTCTGAAGCAGTCAGTCTTATCTCATTTCCTAAATTTTCGTAGTCTCCCCCTCTATCTACAAACGATTGTAGTTTATCCTCTATTTTTTTCTGCAGTTCAGCTTTCTTAGCCATATCATTTTCAAATGGCAAAGCAGCTTTCATTTGTTCAAGAGCCATAGCTACTTGATCATTAGCTTGAAGATTTTCTACATATCTATTACGTAAGGTCTCTGCAATCTTAACTGATTGAGGATCTCTGTACGTACTTACAAATTCACCAAACTGATAAGGCATACCTATTAGATATTAAAGTTTCTTTTATTCTTTCCTCTGTTTAAATCTCCTAGACGGCTAGTATATCTTCTAGCTCCACCTAATTGTGCTTTATTGGCAGCACTCATACTAGCTACAATTTCATTTTTTTGATCCTGAGTAAGATTGGCAAAGGCTGGATCCGTATTCATTAGCTCTTTAAGTTTGAATCTATCATACTCACCACCCTCTTGTATAACTTTAGCTAATCTTTCCTGAGCTCTGTATGATAATGCATCTCCTACTGTTCCAGCAATACCTCTAACAGCTAAATTTAAAGCTGCTACTTTTCTCTCATCTGCAAATTGTTTTTCACTCATTTCCATTTGAGCATTAAACATCTTTGCTTTTTGCAAGTTTTCAGAAGCTCTTTGTCTGTTCTCAGCAGTGGCAGCAGCAGCTTCTACAGCTTGTTGAGCATTAAATTCTGATGCTCTTTGGCCAAGTTCAGCTTCTTTAGAAGCAAGTGCTAAATTAGCTCTATCATCTTGCTCTTGTATCTTCATTAACTGCTCATTTAGTTTAGCACTAACTGCTAACTTACCTATTATAGCACCAGGACCAGCATTACTTCCTTCAATATATTTATTTATAGCAGCAGCATTTGCTATTGCAGCAGCTTTCTCAGCACCTGAAGATTGTCTTCCAAGTGTAGCCCCTCTAACTACGGCACCAGGAGCTACTGATTGTGCTTGGAATTCAGCACCGCTGGTATCAATTGGAGCAGTCTTTTTGTATGGAGTAGCTAATATATATCCAGCAGGAATTAATTGAGCAAGACCTGCCATTACAGATGGAGTAGTAAAGTTATCCTTTACACTATCTTCTTTCTTATTTGTTCCTTTTGGTTTCTCTTTAACTTTTTTCTTTCGTTCTTTTTGTAACTCAGCTAATTTTTGTTCATTTTCTTTAGTTCCTACACCACGGTCTATAAAGAATGTACCATCTCCAGCTTGTGGAAGTGCTGTGGGGTCTACAGCAGAAGACATGATTGCTTCTCTAGCCTTTATATCAGCTTCTATTGCTTCAAGACCTACGGGATCTTCAATTTTTCCTGTTTCGTTATCAGTTAACTTAATTGTAGAAGCAGGTTCTGCTTTCTTTTTAGAACTTTTACTTTTTGATTTACTGCTTGTAGATGCTTTTTTAGCAGCTTCTTCCTCCTGAGCCTTTTTATTTCTATCTTCAAACCCTGGAACAGCTGAGTATGTAACCATTAGTCCAGTAGCAGGAGCTGGGGTACTAGACTTTTTGTGCCCAGACCAATTATAGGAACTAATATTTTTAGTTAAAGGATCTTCACTAACTTGATATTCTTCTTCTGAAGCAGATGGAACATCATATCGAAAACCAGCAATCTGATACTGACGAGGGCCTCCGTATTCTTTTACAGTTCTAGGACTTCTGTCTTTTTCTCCTTTCTTATTAGCTACAGCCTCTTGCATTTTAGCAAGTTTCTGAATCTCTTTTTGACTAGCTCCATTCTTAATAAGATCTTTATGTCTTTGAGCAAATGACTTACCACCAAGTTTAAGATAAGCTGAGAAGAAGTAGTCATTCATTTTACCCTTACCTCCTGACTTAGCCATCATTACCTGATCCATAGTCTCT
>Ga0315909_10007053_pt1 | contig 12591 bp, 21 predicted proteins | sample LakEriMetagenome_11_FD_203527 | JGI IMG/M metagenome (GOLD analysis project Ga0315909, IMG submission 203527) | Freshwater fungal communities from buoy surface, Lake Erie, Ohio, United States - Buoy 2 MA125 | ecosystem: Environmental > Aquatic > Freshwater > Lake | place: USA: Lake Erie, Ohio...
TGTGACCACAAACGTGAATCTTTGGTTTTACCACTTTGATTCTTTCCGCCAACAACTCACAACCTAAATTGAAAGTTGGGTTAAATTTTACAGTATCCAAGTTACCCCAAGAAGGACCGTGAGTAATTAAGATGTCAATGTCAGTCGGAATCATATTCCACTTTTCTTTCAATTCCTCACCCTGCCGTGGAAGATTGAATGCCCAATTATAGAATTCAGGTTGCCAAGGAGACCCCCAAATTTTAATCATCTTATCATAGTCCTCGCCAATCATCAGCATCTCATCTTGTAAGTAATCAATATCCTTATAAGATTTTACAATCTCCATGATTTTTTCAGAGTTGTCTTGGAATCCCCAATCATGATTACCAGCGATGAATGCCTTGTAATTGTAACCTTCAATACTATTGAACCATTTACAGAATTGTTGGATTTCATGTTTATAACCCATTGAACTTAGGTCACCAGCATGAATCAACAAATCACCACCAGGAAGACTTGATGTCACTTGTTTGTGTTTGGTGTGGGTATCAGAGATAAACGTAATTTTCATAACAAAACAAAGGTAGTAATAAATTTTGATATTACCAACCTTTGATTTTGTATTTGATTAAATAATAAATAACTAATGGTGTTAACATAATAAGCTCAACTAATATTAATAAACGTTTCATCAGTAAGAAACCCATTTAGCTTTGTAGTTTTTGTTTGAAACACAATATCTTGCGTATTCATTTACAATTGCGGAACCTGTATTATATCCACCACAAGCGGTAGCCCAATTACCCGTACTATTATATCGGGTTCTTAACATTTTCATACTAATCATTACATTAAGGTCAATGTTGGTTCTTAGTTCTTTTTCAGTAATACGTCTTTCAGCGTATTGGTGGGCCCATCTTGTAATAATTTGCATTGGACCTTGAGCACCAGCATAAGAAGTTAATTTACCGTGATAATCCCAATCAAAAGGGCCTTGATATTTTGTTTCAAGGTATGCTACGTTATACGCAATGTATTTTGGAACCCTGTAAACCTTTGAATATTTTTCAATTGATGTGTACATCTGAAGACAATACGGTGAATTTGGTTTTCCACCCATATCTTCAAGTTTATACTCAGGTTTTTCCTTGAACAAGTTGAATAAGTTTAATGTTGCAACTAAAATTGCGACACTAAACAAAAAGTAGAGAAATTTAACACCTTTATTGACCATTAGTAGTAGTGGTTTTAGGGTTAGCCGCTTGTCCCCAAATGTTCTTTGCGTACAAGTTAAAAATCATGTAACCAACTGAGTCTTGATAAACGGTGTAAGTACCATCTTTTTTGTGAATTACTAAAAGATGATTACTTTCATCAATGGCGAGTTTTACTTCATTTCTTTTAACAGAAATGGGTTGGTTTCGTTTAAAGCTGTTTTTAATGAAGTCGTAGTAATACCCAATTGAAATTCCTGCACCCAAACTAATTAGGATGATTGTGTACAATGATACTTGTTTTACGACTTGCTTGAGTTTTTCTTTAATGTTTTCCATATTCATAGTTTAAACCTTTTTTCTTATAAAGTCAAAGGTACAACTAATTTCCAAATATGGTGCCGTAAATTAAAAAATTACTTTATTGTTAGTTTTGGACCTTTAGCAACAACATATTGTTTGTAATCAGTTGTTGCGGGTCTTTCATTTTTAAAATAATAAATGGTTGTTTTACCATTAACAGTAATGTATTTGTAGAATCCATCAGGAACTGTGGCACCTGAGGATAATTTAATTGATGATGCACTGTAAACCATCAATATTGATACTTTTACGGTTCCTGTTGAAGATAATTGTCTTTCATGTTCTTCAAGTAATCTCCAAGCACCTCTATTTAAATCTTGATGTTGTAATACACAATTTAAATAACTAAATGTTGATAACAACATCTCACGAGTACAGTTAAAGTCAGCGGCAGGTGCACAATGTCCTTTATCATAAACATTGTTTGCGTAGTCGTTATTATCGGAAGTATGGATTGAATCGTTGGTAAAAAAATCCATTCCTGTTCTTTTTGCCGTTCCATTTGGGCACATTACACTATACTGAACCTCTAAAGGTTGTTCTAATTTTTCTGAGTAATATCCTTGAAAGATGTTATTTTTAAAATAAACTTTTTCTCTTACTGGTGCGAACGCAAAAAGAGGTAATAATAATAGTAGTACGAATTTTTTCATACTAATAATTATACCGAATCTATTAAATGGTTCTGTCGGTCACTTCAACACCACCTTCAATAATTTGATGAATTCTATTTTTTGCTCTGTCACTAATTGGAATTGGATTACCCTCATCATCAATTCTTACAAAGGTAATTTGTGTGTGTAAGATTACGGTTTGTTTTCCGGTGTAAACACTATGTGACCTGGCTTCTAAATAAAGTGTGATTGATGTGTTCCCAACTTTAACAGGTTTACCGTATATTTTGAGTAGTTGACCTTCTTTACCAGGTTTAATAAACCTACATTCATCCAATGCAATTGTAACCAATCTTGGCGAATCACAAAGTTGCATTGACAAACCTGATGCCGCTGAATCAACCCAAGCTAAAATTTTACCACCAAATAAATTTCCATGAAATCCCAAATCAGATTTCTTAATTGGATGAGTGTTCAATAATTCCATACAATAAAAATAGAAATATATTATCATTAATCAAGGTATTTATTATTAATGAGGATACGTTTTAAGGAAAGAGATGATTTAGATAGTGCAATGCCCGAAATACTAAGGGAAACAAAACCTTGCTTAAGATTTATATCAGAAGAAGAATTAAATTTACCCATCTATGTTCCAATGACAAGATATCTTGATGATGAAACAATGAGAGCTCCTTTGGGAACTATGGATGTTAAGTTAGTACCATTACATTATAAAGCTATGATATCAACAGGTGATTGGGTACCAGTTTTACAATTTAAAGTGGTCATATTCAATATGAAATTTAATGATGAAAAACTAAAAGAATTTTTTAACCTTTTTTTACCGATAGGAACACCAAAAAATTTACAATATAGCCATTTTTTATCACCAATTAATGAAAAAATTAAAGATTATTTTGGTTATTGTAATATGAGAGAAATTTCTTATAATTTAAATGAAATAGAATGGAAAGATTAATAGAAAGTATAGATTCCGATACTAGAATGATAGTAAAGGATATTATTAGAATTATTAAAAATGGTGATGAAGGTAGTTGGGACCTGCCATCAGACATTAGCGATGAGGAATACTATCCTTATGACATTAACGTATTTTTTGATTGGAACTTTAATTGGAAAGAAGGTAATCAAAAATATTTTGTTGATGGTGATTACGATGATGAGACTGAAAGTATGCAAGTGGTTGTATTTTTAAATAAGGATTACTATCCTGAATTGATGTATGATTTGGTTGCGGATTTAAATGATATTATTGCACATGAATATGAACATCACAAACAATATTTGGGTTTAAGACCTGACTCTGAAGTTTATATTGATGGTAAACAACCTAAGAATTACAAATATTATTTACAATCCCACGAAATACCAGCAGTTTTACAAGGATTCAGAAGAGTAATGAAATTAAGAAAAATTGGTATTGATGAAGTAATTGATGGTTGGTTAAGAAGAAATATTAGCAATCGTGACATGAGTGAAAAAGACCAATTAAAATTAAAAAAGGAACTTATAAAACAATACGAATTGAAGTATGGTAAAAAGTGAACTTGAAAAATTATCACTAATTGAACTTAAGAATTTATGTAAAAAAGAAGGTTTGAATTTTGATAAGTCAAAAGATGAACTTATCTTTGCATTGGACGAATACTTTAAACCAATGAGAATTAAACCAACAACGACAACAAAATCTGTTAAGTACAAGACAAAGGCAATTAAACTTGAGGATAGTCAGGCGTTAACTGAAATGGGTAAACTAGTTGAGAAAAAACTTGCCAGAAGAACATATTACGCAAATGGTAATATCTATTTTGAATTACTTGATTAATTTTTGTATTTTTCAGATAAAGTATTGAACATTCTTTTCAATACGTGTCCACCAACAATTATACCAGTTGCTTCAGATAAACTTTTAGCAATTGTATCAAAATCAATATCTGAAACATTATAAGATTGTAAGAATTTTGTAAATTCACCTAATATTGGTAATAAAAAGGCATAACCAATAATATCAGTACCTCTCCAAAAACTTGAACCAACTGCTTTCAATATTTTTGAAAATTTTGTTTTTAAAGTTTCTGTAAATGAAACCGCATCAATTAATTCATTCTGTAACCCTTTTTCTTCAACCTCTTTTTCCATTTTGAGGATGTCCTTTGATTCAAAGAATACAACCATAATCGCTGTTAATGCCAACATTTTAACATCAGTATCACTTAACCCTGAATAGTTTTCATGTAAATGTTCAATGACGTGATTCAATACAACACCGATTCCCGCGCCATAGGTAACACCAAATCTAAAATTAAAATTCATGGAGTTTTTAAGGTCGTTTATAACATCAACCGTATATTGTTTAAACAATTCAACTTTTTTAATAACATCAGATTTGAAATTTTCTTTCAAAATTACTCTGCGTTGCTCTTCAGTTATAATAATCTCCATATTTATATGTAAGTATCTTATATTTAATAAATATGTCGTTAAATCCGCAATTAAAAGAAGGTGATAGAGTAGTTTGTTACTACATGGAAGGTGAAACATCAAATGTTCCTATTGGTACCACAGGTACTGTCACAAAAATAGTACGAGTTCCATTCGGTTTGGGTATACAATACAGTGTTAAATGGGATAATGATTCTACTTTAGATTTAATACCTGAAACAGATGCATGGGATTTTGAATCTGAAAATGTACTAGGAGAATCTATGGAAAAATTTGTTAATGTATTAGTTGATGATGGTTTAAATCCTGACGATTTTGAAGAGGAAATTACAAAGTTAAATGATGATGACATTACCGATGAATTTTTAAGGAACATTGACCGAAAATTATTAAAATCGGGTGATAAGACAGAAAATGTAAAAAAATATATTGACAAATATCTCAAATCTTTAGAAACAAGAAAAGATATTGAATCGGAACCAAATGACGATTTTGATGAGGATGAATTTATGTATGGTTCAGAAGAACCAATTAAATCTAAAATTGGTAAAAAACAATATATAAAAGAATTGATGCCAATGCAAGTTGAATTATTAAAATTACAAGAAATGGTTAAAAACTCAGGAAAACCATTTGTTGTTGTTTTTGAAGGTCGTGATTCAGCAGGAAAAGGAACAATGATTAGAACTTTAACACAATATTTAGACCCAAAATATTTTAAAATAGTTGCTTTAGGTATACCAACACCTGAAGAAAGAAAAGATTGGTTTAATAGATATAAAAGTCAAATGGAACCAAATAAATTAATTTTCTTTGATAGAAGTTGGTACAATAGAGGTATTGTGGAACCTGTTATGGGATATTCATCTGAGGATGAATATAAAGACTTTATGGAAAATGTTTACCCGTTTGAAAGAACCTTAGTTAGTGCTGGAATACCATTATTTAAATTTTGGTTTTCAATAACACCTGAAACACAAGAAAAAAGATTTAATCTTAGAAAGTCATCACCATTGAAGTATTGGAAATTTTCACCAAACGATGCTAAATCATTAGAAAAATATGATGATTATACAGAATACAAGAAAAAAGCGATATTGGCAACAAAAACAGCATCGCCTTGGTACATTATTGATACTAACGATAAAAGGGCCGGTATTTTAAATGCTCTACGTGTAATCTTAAATAATACGGATTATCCTGGTAAAAATGATACACATATCGGTATGACGTATCCTGAAATTGTGACCACCGTAAAGGAAGATGCACTACATGAAATGACTTTAACTAAAAAATCAAAATTAATTCAAGAGTCACGTGAATTGGAAACTATGTTTAGAAGAGATGACGCTTATAGTAACATAGAACCAAAAGATTGGGATACAATAAAACAATATTTGGAATTTTTAAGAAAAACAGGTATTGTCAACATGTACCAAGCCGCTCCATTTCTATACGCACCTTTAGAATGGATTACTGACCAAGCAAAATGGAAAGACTTAGATGAATACTCAGAAGCTGCTCTTGAGGGTCTAATTGAGTTAAACCCACAAGTTCAGGGAATAATGGTAAACGCAGCAATTAAATCTTTAGGTGATAAGGATTTTGATGTATCAGAGGTTAATAGTAAATTAAGAAAAATTTCAATTCATGTTCTTGAAGATTTATTTCAAAACTGGTCATAAAGTTTTTTTATAGTCTTCCCATAAAAATCCATCACGGTCTTTTTCCGATAAATGCGGGTTTTCCGTGTAATTTTTAACAAACTTATCAAATTCCTCAACACTACTGTACAACATAGATTTTTCATGTTGTGGTGAATAAGGTGAATCAACAAAATATTGGATGACTGTATTAGGTTCCATTGTTATTAAACCATTTGCGTAACCTCTTGGTACCATAACAGCATGGTCTTTATCAACCTCAAATATATAAGTTTTTCCAAAATCAAAATGTGTTTTATCTATACACATTACAAATTGGAAAATTTTACCTGAAACAACTTTTAAGTATTTTGCCTGTTCAAAAGGTTCTAACTGAAAATGAAGTCCTCTAATGGTATAAATTAAAGGACTAATACTTGTATTAACTTGGACCCAGTGTTTATCTAAACGTTGGTCGTGTTTCATGTGGAGTGGTGATGGGCAAAAATTACCCCTATCATCACCAAAAGTTTTGTGTTCTGTAATAAAAGGAAATTCCATGATTAATTTGATAAAGGCGCTTTAATTGATGGGTGTGAGTTGTAGTTTTCCAATATCACATCGTTTACTGAACTACTGAATATTCCATCTCTAACGTGTACTGTTGGTAATTCCATAGGTTCTCTACCAATTTGTTCTTTTGCTTGTTCAATGTGGTTCAAGTATATGTGAGTGTCACCTAAATTACCAATCAACTCATCAGGTACCATACCCACTTCATCGGCAATCATCATTAGTAATAAACCATAAGAAGCAATGTTGAATGGTAAACCTAAGAATGTATCTACTGAACGTTGATTCCACATTAAAGAGATTGCTCTTTTAGGAACAGGATATAGTTTATCAATTTCATCGTGGTCTACTTTAGCGGGAATACTAAAATCTAACGGGTCAAATACATCATAAGTTTTTGATGCCAAATCTAATCTATCTTCTAGACTCAACTCTCTTGTATAAACTTGAAATCCATAATGACAAGGTGGAAGAACCATTTGGTCTAATTCACCTACATTCCAAGCTGAAACCATTAGTCGTCTTGAGTCTGGGTTTGTTTTAAGTTCGTTGATTAGATTTTGGATTTGGTCTATTTGTTTTGTATAAACACCAGGGTCAACTATTTTCTCATCACGGGTTGAATTTCGGCTCCAACTTCTCCACTGCTTCCCATACAAAGGACCTAATTCACCCCACTTCTTAGCAAACTCATCATCTGTTTTGATTTGGTTAATGAATTCTTCTTGTGTTAATGGTGGAGTAGATTTAACCCAATCTAAGTTGATTGAATTTTCTATACCTAAATTTTTAAATTCATCCCCAACAATGTTTTCAAAATTCTTACAGTAATTCTTGTAAGCATCACCGTCCCAAATATGACATCCATTGTCAACAAGAAATTTGATGTTTGTATCACCTCGTAAAAACCATAGTAATTCTGTCACCATTGTCTTCCAAGCCATTTTCTTGGTTGTAAGTAATGGAAACCCATCACTCATCTTATGACGGATTGTATAACCAAAAATAGATTTGGTTCCTGTACCTGTACGGTCTTTCTTTTCTACACCATAATCTAAAATAGATTTGAGTAGGTCTTGGTATTGTTTATCTAAGTTGTTCATTTAATTCAGTCTCCTCTTCATATTCTCGTTTTAATTCAATATATGCCAATTCGGCACATTCAACAGTGTTTAAGTCAGGGTGTTTTTTTCTAAACTCATTTACTTTACAATGCATTTGATTGTACTTACCAATCTCATGTGATAAGTGATACAATTCTTCAATCCATTCTTCGTTTGTCATATTAACCAATTGTCTTTTTTGTCGTTTCTAATAAACCGCATGATTATCGGTCCTGGTATTAAACATAAGAAAAAAATAATAATTTTGTCCATTATTTTTCTCATTCCGCTAAACTTTTATTACTAAATTCTTTTATACCCGTTACTTCATAAAGAATTTCTTTTTCAATATATTTTGGTAATGAATATTTTTCATTAATATCACCAAGTTCAATCTCCATGATAACAATATTTAAACCTTCATATTTGTCAATTTCCAATTTATGACCTTTATGTTTTACAACAGTTCGGGTTTTTTTAATATGAAGTGAATTTGCCAAATCAAGTTGTTGAAATTCCTCAGGAGTTAAAGTTGTTTCTTCCTCAGTATTTACGCCTTTGGATATATTTGTTTTTTTGGTTTTAAAAATATGGATTTCACCTGTTGGAATTTCAACTTGATATCTATATCTAAAACCATCGGCATGATACCATTGGTCAATTTGGTATACAGTATTGATTTTGGCGAGACGTGGGAATCTCTTCAATAAAAATTTACGTTCAATTTCCTGAAATGTTATCATATCGTTTATTTTTTTTTAGTCCATGTCTTTTTCTATTGAACCGTAATTTATTGGTCCATTTAATCCTGATTTAACACAATCTTTCATACCTTCTTCAAGGTCTTCAATTTTTTGTGCCATTGGTCTGTACCATTGGAAATAAGTAAAAATTACCCCAATCCACATGCCGAGTACAATATATAGTAGTTCCATAATATATTACAAATATAAACAAAAAACCCGAGACTTTTACATCCCGGGTTATTTTTTTTTACTTATTTAATCCAAACATTAGGTTTTGGTTACTTCCGAGAACAGTACTTGGGACATCACCTCCCCATTTCTCAATCCACATTTGTTGAAGCAACAACGGTGTTAAAGTTTGTTGTCTCAATTTGTTTGACTCAGCTTCAGCTCTTGCATTTGTCAACAAAGCCTGTGCATTACCTTCAGCGGTTGCAATTTTAATTCTTGCTTGTGCTTCGGCGGTTTTAACTTGATTTTCAGCCATAAGTGCCGATTGTACAGCGTTGTTTTTAGCTTCAATCGCTTTCTTAAATGTTTCAGGGTAAACTAAGTTAGATGTGAATTGTTGTAATACAAATCCTTCAGGTGCAAGTTGTTTTTCCAATACCTGACGAACTTTAATTTCAAACTCTTGTCTATTAGATATAAGAGCGTCTGCTGTGTAACTATTTGCCACAACACGGAACGCATCAAAGATAGATGTCTTTAAGAAACCTTCTTCAATTCGGTCCAACTCAACACGATATTTTGCAAATATATAAGGAACCTTTTCACGTTTTACTGCGTAGTTTACCATTGGTGAACAATGGAACTCGGAACCGTCTTTAGAGTTTACCACAAAAGATTCATCAACACCGTCTTCAGTTTTTTTATATTCTTTATGTTGAACATAAGTTGGGAATTCAACAATTTTGGTTGAAATCGGGTTATACAATACCCATCCTGTAACCTCAGTTACATCATCAACACCTTTACCATCACCGTAAAGATTTACTTTAACACCTACGTGTCCTGCGTCAATTCGTTCACATCCCGTGAACCCGAAAATCAAAAGTACCAGTACCGATACTCCGATTAAAAGTTTAGTTAGATTGCTCATCGTTATTTTTTGTTTTTGTTTGTTTTACGTAATTAATAATTGATTTGATTCCCAAATAGATTGCAATTGTTTGTACTAAAAAAAGTACAAAAGTTAAAATTAACCCAGTATTTACTGTGATTGTACTTGGGACATTACACATACTTAATGTGTAAGTTGTTAGTTGATTGGTAATGAATAAAAGGATTGTAATGATTATCATCTGTAATCCAAAGTCTAAATTATAAAATTTCTTTAACATATTTTCAAATATACGATTATTTTTTTAGCCAATCAATAAAGTTTTCAATAGGTTCAATAAAAACTCTTCCAATCCAACCATCAATTGAATGATGATATTCAACATCTTTTTTGAATTCCTCAACAATTGGTGTTAGTGTTTGAATGAATCTATCCATAAAATCATCATCATTAACCCATTTAAAACCAAAAGTTACATTCTTAATGTAAGCACCGGCAATAGAATTTATGGTGTATCTATTAATATCATTTATATCATATGAGTGACACGCCCCATTAAAGTTAACAGTTAACTCATGGTATCCTTTATTAATAAATTTATTTTTTATCCAATAAATTTCTAAAAATTCTCGTTTTTCATTTTTAGATGAGTAGTAGATTTTTTTGTTTTTCATGAATATTTTGACACCAACTCCTTAATGGCTTGTTCTTCTTCAAGAGTAACCCTTTGTCTCAATGTCGCTAATTTGGCTATGTTATTCATCCACTCAATTTCAAGAAGGTTCGCTTTTTTTTCATAGGGTGATGATATTTGTGTAACCAATCCTTTTTCAATTAATTCATCAATTAATTCCTGTAGTTCACGGCTTGAACATTCATACACATACTCATGTGGTTCAATGTCTATTTCTGTTGTAAAATCTGGCATAACTTTATATTTTAATTTCTATTGTTTTTCCTTGTTTAACTCGTTCTTCCATTTCAATATCGTCAAGACATTGTTGGTAAGCGGCTTTCAAAGACCGCCCACCCCAATCTAAATTAATTGTTTCAGGACTATTCCAATTATCGTCATTCCACATGGAATACCATCCATGTGATTTAACAAATGAAACCATTTCCTCACGGGTTACAGTTTCTTCCATTCTGGTTTTATTATGTTCCATATCAATTTTTCATAAGGTTTTCCATCCCACATGGCAAACATCACCGCTCTATAAGGTGGATGTCCATGATTCATAACATGTTCTGCGAACTGTTTTCTAGTAGGTTCAATTTCTTTATCACTATATTTTCCATATCTGAAGTAATAGTGAGACTTTCCACAATCTTCAGATACTCGGTAAAAACTATACTTTAATAAATCCGCATAATCTTTTACTTTCTTATAGAATTCATCAGGTACGTCTTTTAAGAACTCATTGATGTCGCCACCATTAGATAACAATTCCCAAACACCTGTGGTAGATACATTTGTCATTATCTTATGAAGTCGTAGATATTCCTCACCTTTAATTTTCATTCGGTCTCCGTTAGAAAAACGAACAACAAATCCTTCAGAGTTTTGCCCAACTTTACCCTTTAATTCGGAATAATCCCGAACTCCATCGTATTTTTTGACAACGTCAAACCCTTCAAACAACTCATTGTGTGGAAGTTCTTCACCTGTCTCAGTATTGATGATACCTAACAATACCAATCTTTCTTGACCATCATAATTAACAACTATTCTATTTTCAGGGTAGATGATTTCAAACAAATAAGTGAACCCTTCAACTATGATGTCTTGGTAATTGTACTTTTGAGCGAACTCACTCATCCACTTTGATTGGTCTGAAGTAAAAGAACCACGAGTGGCACATATCATTTCACCATTGTACTTGAACATGATTCCCAATGAACCATCCATCTTATCAAATACCTCAAAATCTTGGGTGGGTGTGTGTTTGTTTTCTTCCAAGTTGAAGAACTTTTTAAATGGTCTTGCAACTACATCACCTTCAGTACCAGTCACTAAACCACGGCACTGTAAAGTCACCTCATCCCACTTTTCACCGTATTGAACAGCAGGAGTATAATTCCATATGGTCAATGGTAATGTAGGATGTGTCTGTTTATACAACAGTCCATCATTATGATATTTGTTCAATTTAGGTAACACAGTACAAAGATAATAAAATTATTTGATAATATGAAATTTCATTGTTTGAATTACCTTCATTCCAATTTTTTTATGACCTTCAGGATTCATATGACATAATTCATCCCAGCATCCTGTTCTATCAATTACACGTGTATCAACGACAGTTGCACCTGATATTGAATCCATTAACATTTTTTGAAACTGAGCGTATTTTGGACCATAAGCGGGATTTGATGTCCTTGTACATTTAACAGGGTCAAAACCTGTTAAAACCGCACAACGAATGTTATAAGTGTGACATAAGTCAACAATTTGTTGAATATTAGAAACTGCTCGTTTAGGTGTTATTGATTTTGTGAACATATCATTAGCACCACCATAAACAAAACAATAATCAATACCCTTATGTAGTGATGTTTTTGCGGTTTCAAGCATCCAACCTGTTGTCTTACCTGAAACTGATAAATTATTCATTCTTAGACCTGTTTTTTTACAAACAACAACTTGCCATCCTGAATTATGATTTGATGTGTGTGAATCACCAATAAAAGTTGCATATTTTCCGTTAATATTAACAACGGTATCTTGAACTTTTGGTATTACAATGATTGTATCATTTGGTAAATTGGGTTTTGAATATAGGGTTGAACTAATACCTATAAAACTTAAAATTATTAGAAT
>Ga0315909_10007054_pt1 | contig 12591 bp, 11 predicted proteins | sample LakEriMetagenome_11_FD_203527 | JGI IMG/M metagenome (GOLD analysis project Ga0315909, IMG submission 203527) | Freshwater fungal communities from buoy surface, Lake Erie, Ohio, United States - Buoy 2 MA125 | ecosystem: Environmental > Aquatic > Freshwater > Lake | place: USA: Lake Erie, Ohio...
ATGCTAATAAATGGGTTCTAGCTTGCTAAAAAATTGGGCTACGGTTTTTTTAGGTGAAGTACTTAAACTTTTGGGGTGGTGATTTTTTACCTATACCCCCACCACTTTTGCTGTAAATGCGTCTTTAGGCGTTAAAGACGGGTGTTTTACCCATTTTCAATAGTAAATTACAAAACCTTCTTCGTGGTCACGACAGGCATAGTTAAAATACTATTTTTTAACTATGACACCATCATCTATGAAGTAGTCAGCTAATGCTTGTGTCATCATAATTTCTTTGTCAATATGGTAGTAAGTTTTCTCAATTTGAGTTCTACTTGTTCCACACATATCTGCTACATCTTTATAGCTTAATCCAGCTTTAATCCTACTTGTTATAAAGTGATGCCTGAAGCTATATGGTACTAGACTTCTCTTGCCTTTTACTATATCTGCGGCTTCTAATATCTTCTTAAAATGATGTGTAACTGCTCTCTGACTTACTACATTTATTCCGTTATAGCTAAAAACAAAGTTTTCTGCGTATGGTTTCTTAGTGTGTGTTGGAATAGTTAAGTTAAACAAATCGTGAAAGTACTCCATATCTCTTATGTAATACTCTCTTGGCTTTCTTACTTTACTCGTTTCTTTCCTTACACTAATTTTAACCATATCAGTTTTAATTAAACCATTCTTTTCTTTATTCTCTTTTCTGTGTTGCTCAAATGTAATATCTTTCCATTTAAGTTGTTTTTGTTCGCCAGTTCTTAATCCAGAAATAGAAGCAATCAGCAAATAGTAGCCAGATAAAACTCTTGCTCTATTCTCCAAATCAGTCATATCCTTCTTAGCTTCTTCGATGTACTTAGGTATTGCCAACCTAAAATCCTTAACTTCTTCATCTGTAAATGAAGCTCGTCTTACATCTTCTTCTGTTGTATTTCTAATTGATATTGTTTCGAAGTCAAAACCATCTATATAAACTTCACCTTTTTTGTGAAGCCATTTCATCATAGAATTTATAGTGCTTTGCTCTCCAGCTATTGTAGATAATGCTGTTGTTTTAGTAGCACTTGGATTTTCTCTTGTTTTAGCGTAATTAGCACAGCTATCTCTATCTAGTTCTTTTAGCTTTTTATCACGCTCAATAAAATCTAGCCAATGCTCTAAGTGTGCTCTTATTGTTCCGTATCTACCCTTTACTATGCTCTTTGTAGTTCTACTATCAATGTGTCCTTTTCTGTACTCTAAGTACATCAATACACCATCCTTAGTTGTCTTAGAGTAGTAAGTTCTTCCGCTATCTGTATCGGACTTTATTTTGACAAAGTGTTTTTTAGCTTTTTCTATTGCTACATCTACATTCTTAGTTGTCAAACTAAGTCTTACATATCTACGCTCTTTTACAAGCCAATAGCGAAACTGCCATATGTCACCTCGTTTATAGATGACAGCCTCATCGTAAATGAGTATCTCTTCTTCACTAAATGTCTTTTTCTTCAGTGTCATTTTGTGGGCTTGGGTAGTTACAGTTTTGAATTGCTACTTTGCTGTGTAGCAAGTTGTGTAACTGTAACTTCAAATAGCACCTAAACGCAAGTGTTTTTTGCGTTTGTGTTATTTTTGTGTAACTTTAAGCCCTTATAAATCAAGCACTTAGGCTCAATTACTACTCCCACTCAATAGTGGCTCGTATAAAAAAGCCAATAAAATCAAGTGGTTGCGGGAAAAAATGTAGAGTTGTGTAACTTTTGCGTAACATTATGAGTACTTATGGTTCTCTATTACATTTAAGAGCGTTGCTTTATATAATGAATAAAGTACTTGTTACACAAAGTGTAAGTTCTTTTAGTCTTTGTATTCCCTAAACAATTCAGCCATGTAACTAAATTGCTTGCCCTTACCTTTTAACAAACCATCTGTATAAGTCTTTAGCAACTCATCAAATGCTTTATCTTGAACATAAACAAAATCAAATACAACATCGGTATCTTTATTCTGTTTGTTTACATCTTCACACCATAACTTTAGACGCTCAATTTTTCTCGGAACATCTACATCAACAGCACCTTTAGTCTCAACAATGTAAACTTTATTGTCTTTTAATTTAACAATAAAATCAGGATAGTAATCTCTAATTTTTCCTTCATTGTCTATGTAATCTATCTTCATTCCAATTTGTTGATATAGCTTGGCGAATGTAACAACATCTTCACACTCATCTAGATAGTTAGCAAATCTAAGTTCTAAATGACTATCGCCAACAATACGATTAAAAATAGACTTTCTTGGAACAACATACTCTTGGTCGTTTACTGGAAAGCTCTTAGTATTTCTTAATTTTATTGAGTCAACAACTACAGCACTGCCACTATCTTGTAATGTAAGCTCATTAATAGCTTTCTTAAAACCATCAAGCGTTACCATCGTAGCTTTAGACTCACTAAGATTTCTCATTGTATTTCTATCTTCTAAGTCAACAACTTTATCGAAAAGATGACTACGAATAAAGTTTTTTAACTTTCCATAGATAACATCGTATCCGCCAACCAGTCTTAGGTCTGTTTGAATCTTCATAGCAAACCAGCCAACTGCTTGTGTTGAATCTATATCACCTATAGTAGATAGTTGAGTAGTATGACTAAAGTCAGTTGTAGTAATTTCCTTAAATACAATCTCTCTTAATTCCTCTTCTGTATAAGTTTTGTAAGCAACTTTAGACGAAGCTATCGTCGTTATATCCAAGTCTTCTAAACGCTTGAAGTTTCTAGCAAATCGTCTAGATAACTTTGGAATTTCAATGTCTAGCTTATCAATGTCTTTCTTCTTATCATTCTTATCAATTTCAATTACTACAGGAGCAACAGCTTCTGTGTCTTTACCCATAGCTCGCTTTTCAAGCTCTACTCCTTCGTCATTGATAGTCTCAACAAAGTCCATAAACGCAGGTGTACCCATGACACTAACTTTTTCAATTAAGTCATCTCTACCTCTGTACATCCTACGCAATCCTCTACCAAGTGTTTGCTCAGGTAAAATCTTAGCAGTCGAACTAAAAGCTCTTAAGCCCACAATAGTAGTAACATTCTGAACATCCCATCCTTCTTTAAGCATTAATACAGAAACAATAGCTTTGTAAGGACTTTCAAATGAATCTATCTGATTAGCTTGTTTTCTTAACTCGTCAAGTTCCTTTTTATTGGCTCCACTTGTACTCTCACTAATTTCACCTTGCTTATTAGTGTGAATAACAAGTACAGCCCCAGTTAAGTCTTTGTAATTGAGTTCTAACCAATCCTTAACTTCATCACAGTTTTTTGTATCATCTGTCATGATAAAAAGAACTGCTTTCCTTTCTAGCTTTAAGTGATGTTGATAGCTTTTCTGCCACTCTTCAACACCTAATCTTAAGTAATCAGAATAACGCTCACTAAACTTCGAACTCTGATGCTCTGTTAATTTTGTTCTACTTGGACCATCAGGAGCAACAGGTTGTTTAACAACATTTTGCGTAATAGCTTCAACTAAGGGATAGTCACTAATTGTCTGAGCAAATATTGCTCCATTATTATGTTTTGGTGTAGCTGTTACATCAATTTGTAAGGATAGTTTAGAGCCTTTATATTTCAACTTGTTATGTATATCTTGGATACTTTTATACCAAGCTAAACTTTCATCATGTATATGATGAGCTTCGTCATTAATAATCATAAGCTCTTCAATATCTCTAACAATATCTTCAAGCTCTACTTCACCACCAAGTTTTTTTAAGTTAGGTTTATTTCCTAAAAAATAGTCCATCACATCATCATCATCTACTGTAGCTACCTTATTTTTTGATTCATAAACTCGATGAATGTTAGTCAAAAAAATGTTTCCAACTTTCTCGGTCAGCATTACATTATCTTGTATGTGAACTTTAAGCTGAAAGTCTCTTTCCCAGTCTCTACCATCAAATCCGTTTACTGGCAAAACAGGATCTGTGTAGAATATTTTTAAGTTATCAAAATCAGTTCTCAATCTCTCTAAAACAATAACATTGGGAGCTATTACTAAAAAGTTTCTTGAAAATTGACTATTTTCCTCATATAGTTTATGAAAATAACTCCATGTCAATAGTAGTGACATGACTTTAGTTTTTCCACTACCAGTAGCCATCTTGATAACATATCTAGTCCATGTTTCATGAAAGCTATCTTCTCTTAATGCTCGACTACTATCAAATTGAATTAAATCACTTGAATCGAAAGCACCTACAACATCTGCTAGATAGATTACAGTTTCAACTGCTTCTTGCTGAGCGAAATAATATCGAAAATTCCAAGTAGATCCATCACTATTTTCTTTTGTATGCTGTCTATGAAACCACCAATTTAGCAACGATTTGCTTGTTAAACTCGCACCTTCATAATTCTGATTACGCCAATCTCTGACAGCTATTCTTAGCTTATGAACTAATGGTGCGATTAAAGTTGCTATCTCTTCATTAGTATTTGAACCAGGTCTCCACCTTATGTGTGGATCTAGAGTCGTGAAGGGACTTTTAGGAAAATTAGAATCAACTGCCATGACTATTTTCCTATTTTTACTTCAACAATTTTCATCGTGTCGTTTCCAAATATATCAACGACCTTAACAGCGACTTTTCTTACTCCAACCGGCATTTCAGCTTTTACACTAATCAGCTCTATTTTTCTATCAGATCTAGTTCTAAAACTTTGCCATTCATTCTCAAATATAAAATCACCAGTCCATTTTGTTTCTAATTCACCAGTTATATCGTTTTTGATAGTAACCATTTCTTTTCTATTAGCGAAGTCCCAGTCTATAGCCCAATAATCTATCCAATCACTCCAATTTTTTGTGAGAATATCTCTCTTAAAAATACCATCTTTATCTTTGGTAATTTTTACAACTTGACCATTTTCAACTACTATCCTACTACCTGATTTTCCGATTTCTTTTTCAGCACTATTGATACTATCTTGTTGATATCCAACGCTATAATCAACCAATTCAATTTGTAAGATATTTTTATCTAAGTAAGCTTCTACCTCTACATATGCTACATCATGAAACTTAACTTGACCACTTTCTACAGCTCTTTTATCGAATATATCTCTAGGAATATATTTGAATGATAAATCGACACCTAATTTTCTAGCTTCATCTTGTATGTTAGGAAATAGACCCATTTCATATTCGAATGCTAAAATATCACATTTAGTTGATTTTAATTTTTGACATTCTTGAATAACTTTTTCAACAAATAATCTAGTAACAGGTAAATTGACTGGTCCTATACTAATTAATCTGTTATTTTTTGATCCAATAAATACTGAATCACTACTTAATTCTGTAGCATTGTATGCTTTAAGAATAATTCTTTCGAATTGCTTGTCTTTAATTACTTGCCTCTCGTCAACTAACTTATCATTTTCAAGTCCTGTATGACTTGCTATAAGCATGCCTCGTTCATACTTTCCTAGATTAAGCAATTCAAAGGCACGCCAATCTTTATTTTTACTTTTTAGATCTCTTTGTACACTTATAATTCTTTTTCTAATTGTATGTATCGAAAACTTACCTAAATCACTTGTTATCCACTTTCTACCTAATTTCTCAGCTACAGCGGCAGTTGTACCAGATCCACCAAAAAAGTCTGCTACTATGTCACCTTCATTTGTAGATGATTTAATGATTCTTTCAATTAATTCTTCGGGCTTTTGAGTTGGATAACCAACTACTTCAGGTTGATTTCCTCTAATTGCTGATATATCAAATACATCTCTTTGACCCACCATTGTGTATGAGCCTTTTTCATCTTCAAATATTTCTACATTTTTGAATCCATACTTGTGACTTAGATATGATTTCTCTTTTTGACTATTCCATGTTGTATTGCTTTGTCCGTTAACTACATAGTGAATAGTATCGTGCTTTCTTCCGTATCCTAACTTTTCAGGCATACCTCCAGTTTTGTAATACCATATTATTTCGTTGATATAATTTTCTTTACCAAAAACTTCCTCTAATATGCTCTTCATATAATTAGTAGTTCGGTAATCGCAATGTACAAACATTGAAGCACCTCCTGCCATTAAACTTTTAATAAGTTTAATTCTTTCATATATCATTGAAAGAAAACTTTCGGAACCGTTTCCCCATGTATCTCTATAAGCAATTTCTTCTAGAACATTAGGTGATTTAGAAAATGATTCTTCACCAATATCTATATTCATTGTGAAATTAGCACCAACATCAAATGGAGGATCAATATATACAAGTCTAATTCCACCGTTTTTTTCTATTTCATCTCTTAAAGAACCACTCCTAAGTGAAGATAAAATAAACTTGTTATCCCCCCATATTAGTTTATTACTCCATCCTTTTAATTGTCGACCTGATGTCTGATCAAACAAACCCAATTGATTCTTGACAATACTTTCACTTCTCGGCTCATCTACTTGTTCAATTACCTGAAACGGTAGTTGTATATCTGTTACGGCATTAGTTTTTCCATCCCATACCAACTCTACATTTCGCTGTTCACCAAACAATACAAATCTGTATTTTTCAGGTAGTGGTTTGCCTGCTTCTAACAGATTTGTAATATCTCTAATCTCGTTTGGTGATAGCTTCATTTTTGCCTACTTTTATTTTATTTAGATTTTGAAGCTGATTTTCCAATCTTCTTTCTAGCATCTAGCAATTTCGCTGTGTTCTCTTCACGCTTCTTATCTACAGCTTTAATGTAGCTTGCGAAATCACCAGCTTTGTAGCTTTTCTTAAATGCTTCAAGCATTGCTTTCTCTGTACCTTTTTTCCAAGGTATTGCCTTGCCATCAAACAGTCCAAAGATACCAATGCTAGGCACAAAGCGTCCATCTCTAAACCAACTGCGAATTGGCTCGCCTTTGAGGTTTAAGACTTCTTCATCATTGAGCAACTTCTCTTGCTGTTCAATGCCGTTTTCCAACATCTCTTCAGTTGTCAGCTTCTTGTCTGCTTTGATGTCGTCTGGCTTGCCGTAAGTGTCAAAGAATCCCATGTGTACTCTCCTAAGTAGTAGCGTTGTTGAAAATTACACTCTAGTGTAACGCTTGCCTAGTGTCAATGCCTACTTGTCCTAGTTACGAAGATGCTCTAGCATGTATGGCATCTTCTACCCTAACTTTCGAGACTACCTATGCTAGACACTACTTCTTACGCAGATAAACTAACACCGCAGTTAAACGAACTACTTAAATCTTTTACAGGTAGTGAATGTATTATGGTAAGAAAAATTAAAGAAAAAGATAGCATCAAAGGTAAACACGGAAACTGTCATCTAAATGTAAAAAGTTACATAGACAAGTCAGGTGGAACTTCCATTAGTGGATGGCTACTCAACAGATTGCCTAACTTAATTGATAAAGGCATGTATGTTTGGAGTTTTCATAGTGTTTGGCACAAACCTGATGGAAAACTATTAGATGTTACTGAAGACAAGCATTACATTGGTAGAGATAAATCTATCTTCATACCTGATACCAAACGAACTCCTGACCTGCTTGAAGGTACTTCTTACAATAACTTTTTAGTATTTACTGAAAGAGCTTTTGCTGAACATTACGGCAGGTCTATTGGTAAAGAAATCAACACTCATACACTCTACTGGTGCGATACAGTTATGACTAGACTCATCGGAATAGATGAGCATAGCGGTGTATATAGATACCTAAATAAAGAATACCCTAATAACATTCAAAAGATGTGTGATGAATATGAATTAGAAATCGTCAATGGCAGACCTTTACCTAGACCAAATAGCAAATATCAACATGGCGTTCCTGCTAATATGATTTTTGATTACAGTATTAGTACTCGTGGATGATTTATACAAGCTCTACAGCTTTTCGCATCATGTCATCTGATGCGTCAATGTAAACCATCGTAGTTTGAGCACTACGATGCCCCATTAGCTTTTGAAGAACTCTAATGCCAACACCTTTTGAGCTAATTTGCGTAGCAAATGACCTACGCATTGAGTGACTTGATGCGTTATCAATGCCACAAGCTGAAAATAGATAGTGCCAGTACTGTGTTAGTGTGTTTGGACTAAATCCGTCGCTGGTCTTTTTCTGCGAGTAAAACAGCTTACGCTTGCGGTCTGTAATGTCTAATGTCTTAATGTAAGTGTCAAGCTCCTTGTGTAGCTTGTCGCTAACATAAATTGTCCTGGCTACATTTCCCTTTGTAATATCGGACTTGAGTAGAATTTCACGCTTAACATTGCCATCGAAATCTATAGCATCCTCAATTCGTAAAGCACTTGTCTCCCCTACCCTAGTGCCCGCACAATACATCAAATAAAGCATAGCTCTATTTCTAGCACTATGCTTGCGTGTAGTAATGTAATCAAGTACTCGTCTAAATTCTTGCTGTGTTAATGTCTTAGCTTGCTTTGCCATCTTGTTCACCTCAAATGTAATGTTTTCTACATTTTTAGTGTATTGTCTTGTATTCGAAATTCCTACTTGTTTTTGTTCTTTTTTAGTCATAGTGTTTTCTTATTCAAAATCAACGACTTAGCTTATCTTTTGAGTAAAATATAACAAAATATAGTATTTCCTTATATTTGTACTCTAGTGTCGTTGCTGTAGTGCCACACTTATTTAACTGTTTGCGTATAAGCCCTACAAGCTGTTGATACGCTGTATTGCTGTCCTAGTACTCAGCTCACAGTTTGAAGCGTTTGTAGCTTGTTCTAGTGCGTCTAATCGCTTTCAGTAATGTGTATAGCTGTGACAAAATCTTTTAGCTCAATACCTGATATATTGAGCTGTTCATAATTGACTTTGATTTTGCTCTTAATTAGCCAACCATCTACACCATCTTCATCACCAATCTTATTGCCTTCTTCATCTTCACCATAGTCATATCTCTGTATCTCAAATACCCACTTTAATTGATCTAGACTTCCAGCTAATGTTAAATTAGCGTTCTCCATCATAAAGTCTGGTGATAATACAAAATGTATGTCACAGTAACCATCTTCTTTATTAAAGTCTATTGACCATATCTGTACACAAGATAATATAGTCCGAAAGTAAGCATTGTGTTCTATCGCTTCTTGTACAGTAATCGCATCTCTCGTATTACCACTCAGTGCGTGTATCGCTTTTACTGATAGTCTATATAAAGTTGACTCAAAGCCCATCCTATCCATATCATCACCTCGCTATATAGTTGATGATATTTTATAACACCTAGCTAATTTTTGGCAAAGCTACGCTAATTAAGCACTCTCAAAGTGCTTATTAACCATTAACCGCAAGCGTCAACTAAGGACTAGAGTGCTTAGATTAGTAAAAGTAAAGCCTGTTCAGCTCTAGCTTATCTATCTTTTTTGTAATGTATCCCGACCAACCTTCTGTAATCTCTTCAACTTTGTATCTAAACATCTTGTCCTCGCTATCTTTGTCGGCTCGATAGTTTGGATTGCTCATCTCAAATTCACCACTCAAATCTATAGCTTTAACAACTTGTTCATGGAACTGTTCAGCTGTATAGCTATCTGGCTTTTGTAACAAGAAATGTGTGTGTAAATTGATACAGCTACTGTTGTCACCTTCTATGCTTCCTACAACTACTAATTTTTTGCCATCACGCTTGTATGCGTTTTTAAGCACCATTTTATTAATCAAGTGTATAAGTCTAGCGTTAGCCCTCTCTAGCTCATCTTTAGTCAAGTGCCTGTACACCTTACCATCTACAGCATAGCGTGACTTAGCCACATGCTTGTAATAGACTTTTTTAGGCATGACAGTAAGACCTTGTGTCAAGCCAAGTTCCTTAGCATTTGTCAGCCATTTAACTACTTCAAGTCTTACATCTTTTTTGTCTACTACTTGCTTAAGCATCATTACACCTATATTTTTTGTATAGATATATTTATGCTTTATGTAAGGATAGTGTGAATTTTTACGAAATAGTTATATTAATCAACAGTTTACGGAAGATTTTGAAAGTATTTTGGTAGGAAAATTGGCTAAAAGGTATTACATTAACTATTCCTTTAACTACTTTGGAGAATAGAATGGCAACATTATCCGCACTCAAACTTGTTACAAGCAAGAAGCAATCAACTGTTAGTCCTGTAATCAATCGTCGATTGAAATTGCTTGCTAAAGTACATGAGCAAATTGAACTTTGTTCTGCTAAAAAAGATGGAAATACTTACGCACCTAAGCGTCTTAAAACATTCACAGATAAAGTGACTGGTGAACGCAAGACTGTTGAGACTGTTAAGCGAGTTAAAGAATGGTTTTGGATTAACGAGACAGGCAAGATTCATCTTGCTATCAAGTATGGCTCTAAGACGCTTATGCTAAACAAGAAAGGTGCTAACGCTATTGAAGTAAACAATAGTGATGAACTAATTAGCACACTAAAACACATAGCTGGCTCCATTGAAAATGGTGAACTAGATGAGTTTATCAATGATGTAAGTAAAGCTACTCGTGATAGCTTCGCAAAGTAGTATTGTTTATCAGCAAGTATCCTTTTCTATAAATATAAGAAAAGGATACTTTGTATGCGACTATATGAATTTACAAATGCTGAAGAACAGCTTAAGCTACTTCAGCTAATATTTGATAACACTTTTAGTACAATTAGACAGCAAGCTGAACAACAAGCTAGAGAAAAAGCCGAACAGACTAGAGTAGCTAAGTTAAAGCCCAAGCGTAAATCTAGTATCAAATCTAAGTCATTACCAAGTATCAAGGTATCAGCCCCACCCAAGCCCCCTACTAAGCCGAGTACACCTACTTCTACCCCCACCCAACCCCAAGCTAAATCTAGTCAACCCCCTAGTACCCTACCAAGTAACACTACCCAACCCCCAACAATTAGCCCTACTACCCTACCCAATAAAACAGTAGCCCCCACAGCTTTACCCCAAATAAAGCCCATACCCCCTATCAAGCCTACTGTAGCTACCAAGTACCCTATTAAACCTAATCAGAATAAACGGCAAAGACCATTAGAAGATGACGAAGAAAATGATTACTAGAAATGGGTTCTAGCTTCATAAAAAATTGGTCTGCGGTTTTTTTAGGTGAAGTACTTATACTTTCATCATGGTGATTTTCTACCTATACCCCCACCTTATTTGCTGTAAAAGCGTCTTTCGGCGTTAAATGTGGGTCTTTCACCATTTTTTATAGTAATTTTCAAAACCTTCTTCGTGGTCATGACAGGTATAGTTAAAATACTATTTAGGAATAATCATTCCATCAATGGTGTAGTAGCCTGCCATAGCTTGTGTTGTTAAGATATCTTCATCAATATGGTAGTAAGTCTTTTCAATCTGACCTCTACTTGTTCCACACATATCAGCAACATCTTTATAGCTTAGTCCTGCCTTTATTCTGTTTGTAATAAAGTAATGTCTAAAGCTATATGGTACTAGGCTTCTTTTACCTTTATCTATTTTAGCGGCTTCTAGTATCTTCTTAAAATGATGTGTTACTGCTCTTTGACTTACAACATTAGTTCCGTTGTAACTGAATACAAAGTTTTCGGCATATAGCTTAGTAGTATGCGTTGGAGTTGTTAACTTAAACAAGTCGTCAAAATACTCCATATCTCTTATCTTTACCACCCTTGATTTTCGTACTTTACTCGTTTCTTTTCTAACACTAATTTTAACAAAGTCGATTGCTTCGCCTTTGATTGTCTCATTTTGGAAAGTTATATCTTTCCATTTTAACTGCTTCTGCTCACCAGTTCTTAGTCCGCATATAGTAGCAATTAGCAAATAGTAGCCAGATAAAACTCTTGCTCTATTTTCTAAATCAGTCATATCTTGTTTAGCTTCTTTAATGTAATCAGGTATTGCTAACCTAAAGTCCATTACTTCTTCATCCGTAAATGATGATCGTCTTACATTTTCTTCTGATGTATTTCTAATAGATATTGTTTCGAAATCAAATCCATCTATGTAAACTTCACCTTTTTTGTGAAGCCATTTCATCATAGAATTTATTGTGCTTTGCTCTCCAGCTATTGTAGATAAAGCTGTAGTCTTTGTAGCACTTGGATTTTCTCTATTCTTAGAGTAATCAGTACAACTATCTCTATCTAGTTCTTTTAACTTTGTGTCACGCTCAATAAAGTCTAGCCAATGTTCTAAGTGTGCCCGTATTGTTCCATATCTACCCTTAACAATACTCTTAGTAGTTCTGCTATCAATGTGTCCTTTTCTGTACTCCAAGTACAGTAGTACACCATCTTTAGTTGTTTTAGAGTAGTAAGTCTTTCCGCTATCTGTTTCGGACTTGATTTTGACAAAGTGTTTTTTAGCTGTTTCTATAGCTGATACTTGATTCTTTGTCTTTAAGCTAAGTCGTACATACCTACGCTCTTTTTCAAGCCAATAGCGAAACTGCCATATGTCACCTCTTTTATAGATGACAGCCTCATCGTAAATGAGTATTTCTTCTTCACTAAATGTCTTTTTCTTCAGTGTCATTTTGTGGGCTTGGGTAGTTACAGTTTTGAATTGCTACTTTGCTGTGTAGCAAGTTGTGTAACTGTAACTTCAAATAGCACCTAAACGCAAGT
>Ga0315909_10007056_pt1 | contig 12590 bp, 22 predicted proteins | sample LakEriMetagenome_11_FD_203527 | JGI IMG/M metagenome (GOLD analysis project Ga0315909, IMG submission 203527) | Freshwater fungal communities from buoy surface, Lake Erie, Ohio, United States - Buoy 2 MA125 | ecosystem: Environmental > Aquatic > Freshwater > Lake | place: USA: Lake Erie, Ohio...
ATGCCGTAGCGCTCGGGGTTGCGACTGATCCACTCAAGGCAGCTGTCGATCACTGGACAAGTCGCGCAGATTGCTTTCGCACGTTCCACGCCTTGCCAGTCACCACGCACCGGGAACATCACGTCGGTGAGTCCCTTGCACGCTGCTCGATCAGACCAGTGGCTCACGTCGGACCACACGAACGGTGGTAGGCGATCTCGGCTTGCAGTGCGTCGACGAGTCGATCGAGATGCGCGATGCGTCGGCGACAGACCTCGAGAGTTTCGATGCTGTCGCTGAGCACCTCGCGATCAATCTCTGCAGCCAGGAACTCCTCGAGCAGTCGTGCTTTCATGCGGTCGATCTGGTGTTCGTTCACGGCTTGTCTCCGATCATTGCCATGAGGGTGGTGAAGGCTTCGCCGGTCATGGCGACGTACCAGTCAGCGGGGTTTGTTTTGCGTGTGCGTTTGAACCACACGACGCCGAACCGGCGACCGCCGTTTGCTGCTTGATCGTTTGCTCGATCGAGCCAGTGCGACAGTTGGCCGGCGTAGCTCGAGTAGTTCTTCACGTCGATGCTCGGCCATTCGATGATCGGAACGAACAGATCGCCACGGTCATCAGTTGCGCCGGCTGGGATGCGTTGCGCGCGCACGCCAAGAGTTGCGAGATACTCGACGACGGCACGCTCTGCGTCTGAGCCTTTGCGTTTCTGTGGGTTGGTCACAGCACGCCGCCACTGATGAGCCAGACCCACAGCATCACGATGAACACGATGCAGAAGACTGCGACCATTGCGAGCCAGTCGGACTTCATCGCTTGACCGGCCATGCGAAGATGCCGACCGCTGCAGCTGCACACAATGCAACTAGGGCGATCATCGGGCCGAGAAGATCAGACTGCGCGATCGCTTCGACTGGTGCCGGCAGCAATGCAAAGCCGACGACGAGTGCGCTGAACTGCAGCGTCTGTTTCAACGTTGAGCGCTTCACGCTGCACCGTCCGGCGTGAAGTTGCTCGGATGGTGATAGCGAGCAGCAATCTGTCCCCACTCGTCATCGCTGACGCGTGAGTAGTTCGTCACTGTTTGTGAGCGCTTTGTCTCTGCGCAGTTATGGCCGAGAAACGCTTGAGCCTGAGCTGCGTCATCGTCGTGCCAGAACACTTTGCGACAGTTGGCGCAGGTGATGTTCGCCCCGCTCATGCCGCACGCTCTGGGGTCGTGATGTGGCGGTCGATGATACCTGAGTTTGTCGGGTTGTGCCTCATGGGTGTGACAAGGTAAGCCCGATGTCCCAGATAGTCAAGGACCCTCTGAGATCGCCCCTGATTGCCCCCTGTGTGGCGCTTAGAGCGCCTGCGAGGATCATCGTAGGTAGTTGGGCTAGACGCAGAAGATCCCCCGCCGTGGCCTATTGGCACTAGCGGGGGATCTTCGCAGACCGGCTCAGTTAGGTGTTGCGGGCTCAGCCCTTGAAGGTCTGATCGCTTCCATTCGCAGCAGCAGGGGACTGCGTGATCGAGCCGGGGATCTTGCTCAGAGAATCTCTGAGCCTGGAGGGATGGTGGCGTTTACTGGCAGCGTCATCAGTGAGGTGGTGCCCTTGTCGCCGATGCCAGCCGAAGCGATCGAGCTCAGAAGACTGAGCACGCCAGCGGTGGCGGCGGTGCCGGCGATGGCTTGCCAGTCGGCGGTGAACCAATCGAAGGTCGTGGCAGCCAGCACGGCGATGAGCGCCTGAGCGACTGTCTTGATCGCGCGCTCAGCGGCTGACTTCCAGAAGGTGGCGGTGAACATGGTCATGGCTCCTGTGTTGATTGGGTGAGAACGGTGAAGGGTTCGCAGACGCTCGTCGAGTGCAGCGCAGCTGCTCGCAGCGCCATCTCGACTCGAGCTGCTGGGTCGCCTTGAGTTGAGGCCAGTGAGCCGAGCGCTAGGTGATCGCCGCAGCCGATGGCTTCGTAACCGAGCATTGATCTGCCGACGTGGTAATCCTCGTCGATGCAGTAGAGAGCGCCCCGATAGCCGACCAGGAACACTCCCCCGCTGTCTTCGTTGTCGCTGCTCTTGGCAAAGCCTCCCTGGTGGAAGAGCTTGCGGCAGGCGTCGACGAAGACGGTGCACATGTGGCTCATGTCGTCGTCGACCATTTGCTTCGGCACCTTGAGTCGGTACTGCAGCAGCTGGCCCATGCGGAACGAGTCGCAGTAGCCGATCAGATACTCACCAACGGTGAACACTTTCGGCTCGGTGTAGCGAGTGATGCGTGTGTCTTCGACTGCAGCGGCGTCGCCGCCGATGATGACGGTGCCGTCATGCTCGAGGCCGACGATGCAGGTCACGACTCACGCTTCCAGAGGTAGGCGTTGCGAAGGTGCACGACCATCCACACGCAGGCGAGGACGGTGAAGGCGGGCAGCGGTTGAGGTCCGAGCGTTGAGTAGGCGAGAAAAGGCACGCCGGTCAGTGATGCGGTCAGGCACCAGCCCCACCAGATGCGACGCTCGATGACGAGCGCGTAGACGCCGAGGCCAGCCAGATCGCAGGCGAGTATCAGCCACGACCAGACCTGCTCACTCATCTTCGAGTTCGTCGAGGAAAGCAACCAGAGACTCATCCATTGCTTCGTCGCTGGCGTCTGACCAGACGGCGTAGAGACAGTCGGCGTAGCCGGCGAGGTCGACGATCGAGTCACGCACCATGTCGGCGGTGAACTGCTGATCAAGTGCGTTGCCGATGCGTGAGAGCTTGACGCTCAACATGAAAGCGACTGCCTCAGGCACACTGAGAGTGACGCCAGTGATCGCTTCAAAGATCTCGGCGGTGCGGCCGTAGTCGATGCTGGGATGGTTGTAGAGAGCACCGCGATTGCCGTGCACCAGGCGATCGGCTTCGGCGGTGACTGAGTCCCAGAGTGGTCTCGGTTGAGTGTCCACGATTGCCTCCCTGCAGGCGGTGGTCAGTAGATGTGAGAGGTGAACTTGGCGAGGCTGACGCCTTCGTAGCGGCGGCACAGATAGTCAAGGCTGACGAACATGGGGTCGTAGCTGCCGTCTTCGACCTGGTGCTTGACGATGAGGCCACGCCAGTGAGCGTTGCCCTGCGGGCCCTTGTAGTCCTCGTCGTGCAGATAGCAAGCGCCGGCGATGAGTCCGTGATGGCTTCGACCGGCGACGAAACGAATGGCGTAGTCGAGTGTCTGCTGGTGGCCCATTGTGAAGGTGTGGCCGATCTGCTTGAGTCGACCTGCCGCTGCGCCGCCCAATGGGCGGCCACTCATCGGCTGGACATAGACATGGCAGTAGCCGACACCATCGATGAACACTGGCTCGAGGTAGCGATGCACCTTCCAGCCGTGCGCTTCGTAGTTGAGATCGTCGGTGGAGATGAGGCCGTGCAGCTTGGGGTCATCGTTGGTCGCCCGGTTGATGCGGTCCTCATGGTTGCCGAGCGTCAGATGCAATTCGGGCTTGTAGAGCTTGTCCTTGACTCGGCGCTGGTGATCGTTAAAGCGCTCAAGCGGTGCGCACAGAATGTCGAAGGCTTCGTTGGCTGCTTCGATGTCATCGTTGTAGCGGCGACCTTCAAAGGATCGCTTGCCGATGTCGTAACTGGACAGGCTTGGCATGTCTGCATGGTCGCCAAGGTGCACGATCACGTCGGGCTTGCGCTCAATGATGTAGGCACCGATCCACTCAAGGTGGCTGGTCGGGACTCCTGGCTTGGCTTGTGTGTCAGGAATGACTAGGTGCGTGCGCGTTGAATCAGACATGCAGTCGCCCGTCTGTTGAGGGAAAGAACTACCAGCGACGCTTGCCGCGATGATGCACAGCCTCATGGCGGTGCAGCTCGTCGGTGACAGCGTCGAAGCGTGCGTCGACCTTGGCGTCGACGGCACGAACATCGCCGCCGATCTGCTTCACGTCGCCGATCAACTCGTCGAAGCGTTCAGCGTTGGCGCGCGCGTTCTGGTCGTGCTGGTCACGGTTCTCGGTGCGCAGCTTCACGATCTGCACGACGAGAGTGGTGATGGCTCCGAGCACCAGTGTGATGCCGGTGAGGATTGCGACCCACTCGGCAGCGCCGAAGCCGGGACCGTCGCTGATGGCCGTCGAGGCTTGGGCGAGCATGGCGAGTTACTTCTTGGAAGCGTTGATCGAAGGCACCAGACCGAAGTTGCCGAGGATTGCAGGGTCAACGTCGCCGATCATTGTGATGCCAGCCTGCACTGCTGAGGCATACGCCGCAGCGTCAAGGTGCACGGCAATGTTGCCTGGCTGGGTGATTCGATAGACCGCACCATCACGGGGGTCACGAATGAGAGCGTCTTTCACGTCGTCCTCCTCAGGACTTGGAGTTGGTTGGCTGACGATCGCTTCAACAAGAAGCTGATCGAGAGCTGCACGATCGGGATGGCGTGACCATGCGTCTGAGCGATCCCAAGGTTGGACATCGCCGTGGCAGAACAGACCGGGACGATTGAGTGCGTCGGTGCCGATCCATTCAGCGTTGGCTGCGACATCAATCCCGAGGAACGTCCACAGCGCACGGATGGCTTCGCCTGCTCGAGCAATCATTGCTTGAGTGTTGGCATCGTCGGGGCTGAGATCAGCACTGCGACCAGCGAGACAGATGTGCCAGGTGCGCGAGTTGTAGCCAGAGGCGGCGACGCTGAAGGTGGTGTAGTCCGGCGGGACCAGCACGACCGTTTCTTCACTGTCGACGATGCAGGCATAGGAGCCGGGATCGCTGCGTCGAGCAATGAAGCCGGCGAGGTTGCGTGCCGTTCCTGGTCCGGTCGGACCCTCAGAGGTGTGCACGCCGATCGCATAGGTCGGCGTTGTGTTCCTTGAGGGATAGAACTGCGGCGAGGCTGGTGGATTGTCGAGCAGGTAGTAGCCCATTAGACCGGTGCGCCGTATGGGCCGATGTCTTCAACCGTGAAAACAGTGGGGGAATTGCCGCCGTAGATTCTGAGCGTTCCAGTAGAAGCAGCAGCGGTCACATCAAACGTCAAGGTTGTTGTTGACGTAGCCCTAAAAACCCCAAAGACTGTGATGCTTTGATCACCGAAAGTTGACGGGTTCTGTGCAATGCCTGAAGCAACACTTGCCCCCCCTGCGCGCATGTTGAAACTGTTACCCGCATTCAGGGTTGTATTCAAAAAACGACAAGAAAACAAGCAGCGGTAGTACCTTCCATTCACCACAGAGACAGACCCGGTGATGTTGGGAATTGTCGCTGATGTTGTGAAATCGCGCGTAGAAACTGTGTCCACGGCGTACAACTGCACACCCCACGGAGCATTCCACCCTGGACCTTTGCGCCATGTTGTGCCGTTGTAGGTGTAGAGGCCCTCGTTGGCGTCGTTGCTGCCGATGTAGGCAACCATGCCGTCTTCGGGCGCAGTGATCGCTGCATCGCGTGCAGCGGTCGTCGCAAAAAACATGACCGACTGCTCCATCAGGTAGTTGTTCATGTCTGCCGACGTGAGCACCGATGCAGCTGTGAATGGTTTGTAACCAGAACCCATGAGGGTCTCCTAGTGTCCGTGAAGTTGGGGGTATTACTTAGGCAGGTGCGCCGGCAGGGCCCATGTCTTCGATGATCAGACTCGAACCGACGTTGACTGTGACCGTCCCACTGCCAGAGATCATTTTGACTCCAAGCCCTCGAGTCATCGAGCTACCAGTCGTAGTAAAAGTCACTTCTTGCATGTTGCACATGGGGGCCGTGTTGGCTGGCATGTATTGCTGATAGGACCTTGTGATCGTTGAGCCGTTACCAATACCAAACTCCAGAGTCCCAACTGCGCTGCCCACCCAGTAAAAGTTGACGCGCGCGCGATAAAGGCGATTTGCGACAGGCGTGCCAGTCCAAGAAAGCGTTGATGGGAAGCCGAGAGTGTTGAAGGCGTAAGCCGCACTAGTGCCGAGAACGACTTCGGTGACGTGACCCCACGGCGCATTCCAGCCTGGACCCTTGCGCCAAGCGGTGCCGTTGTAGGTGTAGAGACCCTCGTTGGCATCGTTGCTTCCGACGTAGGCAACCATGCCGTCTTCGGGGGCAGTGATGGCGGTGTCGCGTGCAGTCGTGTTGGCGAAATACATCACCGTCTGCTCTTGGCAGTAGTTGTTGAGATCGCTGGCGGTAAGCACAGCGCCTGATGTGAAGACTTTGTAGCCAGAACCCATTGCGGTGATCTCCTGCTAGTAGGCGAGCTTGTTTTGATCCAAGACGCCGAGGGTTGCGTTGTCGAGAATGAAAAAGCCGGTGTAGAACGTGGCGCTCGAGAGGCCGAGCGTGGTGCTCCAGTTGCCGGGCGTGATTGTGTGACCGATTGATTCAACAAAGCAGTCGCGCTGCACAGCCGAGCCGCCGCCAGGCACTGCGAACTTCACCGCCACACGATCACGAATCTTGCGTGAGAGCAGATCGGGATACAGCGTCGACGGATTGCCCTGGGGTGCAAACCGAATCTCTTCTGGTCGCAGCTCAGGGTTCGCATACTGCGAAGCCAGGAACAGGGCGAGGTTCTGTGCTTGTGTCTGTCCGTAGGCGGCATTGCCGCCAACGTCGGAAACAATCGGCACCTCGATGGCAAGAGTGCGTGCGCCATAGAGAGAGATCGATTCAGCGTTTGAGACGATGACGGTGGTGCCGGTGAGTTCCTCGCCGGTGACTGCGTTCGTAACTTTGCGGTCGATCTTGACGATGTTGTAGATCAGCGAGTCGTCATAGACAATCGAGGTGCCGACGAACTTTTTGCCGGCAGCGTCGGTGGTGTCGTAGGTCGACTGCACTGTGATCGAGCGATCGTCAGAGATGATGGCGTCACGGTCGGCGAAGATGACAGTGCCGTCGTCGTCGACGTAGATGACGCCTGCGTCTGCAGCTGCTGCTTCTTGCAGCATGTCCAGCGGCGTCTTGGTGGCGTCCTGTGCGGCGAGGTAGGTGGTGCCTTCGTCGATGTCGCGCAGATTGTCTGGCCAGCCGATGGCATCGAGGATGGTTTCGATGCGAAGCCCTGGCAGGTCGGTGCCGGTTCCGATGATCGGTGTCGTTGATACGCCGCCAGAGACGTTGACGCTGCCAGTTGTTTCCGAGCCAACCACGTCGATCGAAGAGACGCCGAAGCCGCCGCCGTCTGATGGGTTTGAGACGGCCACGTCGAAGCTGGTGGTTGCGCTTGACGAGATACTCGCTGATGAGGGCAAGCCGCCGATGATGTTGGACAGTGGCTTGAAAGCATCAGAGCAAGAGATCGTGGCAGTGGCGTCGCCAATGCCTGCGTCTGCGTAGTCAAAGGTCCACGAGTCAATGAAGCCACGAAAGATCGGATAGGTGACGCCGTTCCACGTTGCACGAATCACGACAGGGATTGATGGCACGACGCCAGTGACGCCAACGGTGGCGTTGTAGTACGGGCTGGCTGTGTTGGTTGGGTCGAATGATCGGTCGCGATTGTCCAGCGTGATCGTTGCCGTGCCAGTACCGAAACGCTCAAGCGCTCGACGCCGGCCACGGTTAGTGGTAATTGACCGCACCGATGTGGAGATGTCGTAGAAGAACGCACCGTCGCCAAGGGTGGCAGTGTTGAGACCAGGGCCCACACTAAGAATGAGCCGGCTGCCCGTGTTCGCACCGACGACCGAAGGTGCGAAGAGCACCTCAAGCGTTGGCATGTTGGCGAGGCTCATGGCACAAGTACCGTTGCGCCTCGACGACTAGCGCGCGCGATGGCGTCGATCACGACGCGCTCGATGGCGTCGGGATCTCCTGCGACGGTGTTGATCGTGACGTTGATTGCAGGACCGCCGCCGAGACCGTTGCCACTGAACAGTGCCTTCTGCTGCTGCGGGTTCAGGATCATCTCGTTGTCATGCAGCACAGCGAGACCAGAGCCGCCACCGGCTCCAGTGTTGAAGACGCCGCCAGTGGCGAACTCTGGAATCGAGAAAGTCTTGCCGGCGATGAGTGCGCCGACGCCGGTGTATTTCACCCAATCAGGAACGGTGACGGAGAAGCCGCCGAGGGTGTTGTTCCACATGTTCTTGATGCCATTGAAGGCAGCCTCAAAGGGTGCAGTGATTGCGTTGCTGATTCCTGAGAAGACGTTGCCGATGATGTCCTTCGCGGTCTGGAAGAATCCCCAAACCGTTGCGATGCCGTTCTTGATGCTTTCAAACACTGTCGAGATGACGCCCCAAGCGGTGCTGATCTTTGAAGAGACGTTGTCCCAGACCACTCGAACTATTTCCCACAGTTTCTGATACCAGGGGATGAGGTAGTTGACGATGTAGCCGTAGATCGCATCCCAGATCGGCTTGATGATGTTGTTCCAGACTTCGCTGATCTTCTCGCTGATCCACGTCCACACATTTTGAAAGACACCCCACAGGAAGGTGACGTAAGGGATCAAGATGTTGGTGATGTAAAAAGAGATCGCATCCCAGATCGGCTTGATGATGCCCCAAACAAAGCTAGTGACGGCTTGAATCTTTGACCAGACGTTTTCCCAGTTGGCCTGCAGCCACTTGATAATGCCAACGAGCAGCACGATCGGCACGATGATGACGCTGCCGAGGATTGCGATGATCGCTGCGTAGGCTTTGTGATCCATAACCCACTGCCAGACCTGGTCCCAGTTGTTCCAGAGATAGATCACCGCAGCAACCATTGCCGCAATAGCGACGCCGATCGCAATGAACGGCGCAGCTGCAGCAACGGTCGCAGCAGCTGCTGCAATCATTGAGACGGTGTAGGCAGCAAGCACTACAAGCAGTACGCCGCCGAGCACGCCGGCGACGATCTTCATGGTGTCGCCGTTCTCGGTCATCCATTTTGTCAGCTGCTCGACCTTGGGGCCGAGCTGATCCATGACCTCGCCGATCTTGTTGAAGACCTTGGTGGCGATTGGTTCGATGGCCAAGAACACACGGTTCTTGAGCATGGTCAGTTTCTCGGCGAAGTCTTGAGTGTCTGCACTTGCGCCGAGGATGGTTTCGCCGCCGCCTGCGATGGCTGCGGTCATGTCTTCATAGGAGAGCTTGCCTTCACGAATGAGGGCTGCGAGTTTCGGGCCGGCCTTTGCGCCGAACACGTCGAGCGCAATGCCTGCGCCAGCAACGTCGCTAGGTGCGCCCTTGATTGCGTTGAAGGTTTCGCTGAAGACGCTCGAGGCGTCTTTGCCTTGCTTGGCTGCAGTCGCCAGGGACTTCGACAGCGCCGGCATTACATCGCCAGCGTCGACGCCAGCCTTGGCGAGTGTGGCGAGGAAGCCTGCGGACTGGTCGAAAGAGAGACCAACTTCACGCAGAACAACGCCGGCTCCACTCATGGTGCCGGCAAGTTCCGCAACCGACACGCCAGAGGCTTGCGAGGCACGGAAGAGGAGATCGAGTTTGCCCGATTGGTCAGCAGCACCGACGCCGAAGTTGTTGAACACGTCGGTGACTGCTGTGAGGTTGCCGCCGAGATCGGTGCCGGTCATGCGTGACAGCTCGAGCACCTGGCTAGAGAGTGTCTGCAGTGGTGCGCCGGTGAGGCCGAGCTTCTGTGAGAAGACGGTGATGGCTTTGCCAGCATCGCCGAACGATGCAGGCACTGTGCCGGCGACCGCTTTCATGTCGGCTTGCAGTGCCTCGAGTGCGGGGCCGGTTGCGCCGGTGCCGATGCGAATGTTGTCGAAGGCTTCGTCGAATGACGACCCGATCTCGAACAGTCCGGCAGCGACTGCGCCAGCACCGATCATGATGCCAGCGCCAGCGACCTTTGCTGCGCCTGAAAGTTTCGTCGAGATGCTTGTGGTCGACTTCGCCAGCTTGTCTAGTTCTGACTGCGCCCGGTTGAGGCCCTTCGCATCGAACTGAGAGATGACATTCAGATTGACAGCCATGGCGTCCTCAGTCCTGCGTTAGTCGAGCTTGCGTTGCAGCTCGTTCTCAAACTTGTTGATCGTCTCGAGCACTGACCGAGTGATCGCTTGCTCGCCGCCCTTGGCATCCCATGCACGCCAGATCAGGCGAGATGGTCTGCCGCCACGCAGCGTGATGGCGTTGACAAAGCTGATGCCAGCAGTGCCACTGCCCGAGGATTTCTTGCCAGCGAGTTCGTACACTGCGCCGGCGGCTGACTTGTTCTGAATGCGCCAGGCGGCCGAGGTTGCAGAGCCTTTGCTTCGACTTCCACCTTGGCGGACGACGATGCCCTTCAGCACCTCTGATTGATCCCAGCCGAGTCGACTACTCCACACGCCGTTGCCGCCGCTCTTCCAGTTGCGCATCGCAACGGAAGGGACGTAGGACTTAGCCAGGGACGAGACAGGAGTGATGAAGCTCTTGATCTCTTTGTCCATCGCTTTGCGAAGATCAGCGTCTGCGAGTTTCAATTGTTTCTTGAACTCGTTGTAGCCGTTCAAGACGACGGTGGTTTCGAGTCCACCGCTCTCGATTTCGGTGGCCATGCCCTTGACCTTCTTGGCCATGACTACCCCTTCCGAGACTGTTCTTTCAGTACCGCAACGATCGCCCAGAACACGTCCGGTGGAGTGTCGAGCAGATCGTTGGGTGCGATGCTGGTGGCAACAGAGACCTGCGCCACCAGCATCGTCATGCTTTCTCTAAAGGGACGCGCGGCTCGTCGCCGGCTTCGATCGAGTCAATGTCATCAAGCCACTCATCGAACGGCTTGACCACAAGACCCGAAACGTGCGAACCCTTCCAGGCTGCCCAGCAGAGCGCTTCGTAAGAGGCGTCCTGGCCGAACAGTTGAGTCATCGGTTTAGCGAACTGACGCTCGGCAGCAACGATGACCTTCGGTGTAACGGGGATCTCATACGGCTCGCCCTGTGCAGGAACGACCCGAAGACGCATGAGAGCAGCCATGACTAAGCCGTCGCCTTCGCGATGGTGCCGTCGATCGGCCAGGTGATTGAGGCAGCGGCGAGTTCGCCGACCTGCGCATCAAGTGGCATCCATTCGGTGACAAGCGCCGAGAAGGTGTACGACGGATTGGCGGTGCCGGTGGCGGTGCCGTTCGGCTTGACAATGACAGCAGCGGTGCTGCCGATCAATGGGTAGAGCGTGGCTTCGACTGACGCAGCTGCGAAGTCTTGGTTGAAGTCGATCGCTACTGACGAGTCAGCGAGACCGGCGACGCGACGCACGGCAGTGTTGCCGAATGTCGTGGTCTCGATCTCGGCGCGCGTTGTTGAGAGTGTCACCTTGGTGATGTGGCTTGAGAGGTCCACGCCGCCGATGGAGACGTTGGCATTAGTGATGACGATGGCCATGACGGCTTAGTCCTCCTGGGTAGATGTTGCTGGTTCGACCTTGGTGGTCTTGGACTTGGTGCTTGCGAGATGACCAGCACCGATGAGGTGCTCGATGTCGCAACCCTCGAGGTCGTCATCGCTGACGATCTCGCCGGGTTCGTGGCCCACCACGTTGAGTGGGCCGACGATCTTGTAGGTGTTCACGAGTGACTCCTATGCGTGGACGGTGACGTTGAACTCGCAGGTGAGATAAGAGGCATCACCAAGCGAAAGAGGTCGGACGGCGATCATGTCGCCGACCTTGAGCGTTGAGCAGTTACCGGCAAGTGTCTTGTCGGCTTCGATTGCTGCACGCACAGATTGCGTGCCGGCGTAACTCATCCAGCCGTCGAGATAGCGTTGCGCTACTCGATCACCCATGCGACCGGCGACGAGGCTGATGGTGAACTCCCATTCGGAAAGGCCGCCAGCCATCGCACGGTGATAGGTCACCGACTGCATCTGGATGACTGCCATCGGCGGGTTCACTTGTTCGGGCAGATGATCGGCGACTCGCAGCCCTGAGATGGTTGCGAGGCGAACGCCGAGTGCAGTCTGAAGTGATGAGGCGGTGCCAGCCATTAGGCGACGACCGGATTGCGATACGGGCGCAGCATGCGCTCGACATCGGGATCGATGGCGCGCACGGTAATGGCTCCGAGATCGCCGAAGCCGGCGACGCCGAGAAGCGAGTCGCCACGCTTGACGAGTCGACCAGCCAGGAGGATGCACGCCGAGGTAACTGGCGAAGGTACTGATGGCCATCCCCACTTGGCAGTGACCTGCAGGTAGGCGGGGGCGGCAGTGGTGAGGAACGAGAGGTTCACCGGGCGAATCATCGTGATCGGTGAGCCCTTGGCCAGTGAGTTGACTGGCTCGAGCTGATACTGCGCAGCTGTGAGTGTTGTGGCGTAGGTGCCATCTCCAGCCGAGTCGGTCTTGATGACTAGGCCGGTGGTGGTTGAGATGTCGTCAACCATGACGAGGTCGGCGACCGGTGGAACATAGAGCCGAGCGGTTGCGTTGGCGTCGGCATAGAAGCGACGGTCGCAGTGTTGGTCGATGACTCGCGAGGCTTCGGTGATGCGTGCCTCAAGCATGGTGTCGTCGACGGTGTCATTGATGCGCATCACGCTCTTGAGCTCAGCGAGGGTGCAGTAGCCGTTGGTGATGGCCATTAGATTCTCCAGACGCGGACATAGCCGCGGACGATTTCGTTAGCGCCATGCTCGGCAAGGAACCACGCAACCTCTGAGCCTTTGCCCTGGTCGTCTTCGTTGTCGTCGACTGCGAC
>Ga0315909_10007063_pt1 | contig 12587 bp, 5 predicted proteins | sample LakEriMetagenome_11_FD_203527 | JGI IMG/M metagenome (GOLD analysis project Ga0315909, IMG submission 203527) | Freshwater fungal communities from buoy surface, Lake Erie, Ohio, United States - Buoy 2 MA125 | ecosystem: Environmental > Aquatic > Freshwater > Lake | place: USA: Lake Erie, Ohio...
GGCTGAATGGCAGTCTTATGATTCAATTATTTACGTTAATTTTGTAGATGTAGGATTTAACCTTTCAAGAGGCCAAAATTTTATTTTAGGTAATCAATAAAAGTATTAATTTTAAATAAATTATCAGCATGATAGATCCAATGACAGCCGGAGCCATATTAAGCGGAGTTAGCGCGCTAGGCAAAGGTATATTTGGTATGAGCCAAATGAACAAGGCTAACCAATTAAATCCTCAATTTGCAGAATACAAAGAGAATCCTTTAGCTAGACAAAATCTAGGCGCAGCTCAACAATTGTTTTATGGAAGAACACCGGGCATGAGTCAAGCGCAAGCTAATATTCAAGCAGCTCAAGCAAATCAATTAGCAGCAGGGCAAAGAGGTGCAACTGATTCTGCAACATTGTTAGCACTAGGTGCTGGATCTCAAGGTGCATCTAATGCAGCGTTATCAAATCTTGCAGCACAAGAAGGTCAACAAAAAATGGGTATGCTTGATAATTTAAGTAGAGCATATGCAATGTCTATTGGAGAAGGCGATAAAGTACAACAAAATAAAATGATGAAATTCCAATTTGATGCAAATGCACAAAATGCATTACGTCAATCTGGTATTAGTAATATATTTGGCGGAGCAAGCGACATTGCGGGAGGATTAATGCAATATGGTAGTTATCAAAATGCGCAAGAAGCAAATGCAAACCAAAGTGCATATAATGAAATGTTAAGAAAGGCTTTTTTGCAAAAACAATTTGGAGTATAAAAAATATAAAAAATGGCAAACGGAAATTTAGGTAGTTATGCGGTAACGCTTCCAAATATCTTTCAAGCTCCCGGACAAGCACTTGAGTCTGCCACGCAGCAAATAGAAAGGCAGACAGAAAAAATGGCTGATAGAGCATTGCGAGAGCAAGAGATGGCTGAAAGAAAAGCAGAAAGAGATGAAGCTCAAATGTATAGAAAAATGCAAACTATACAGGATCTTTCTGATTTGTCAAAATATAGAACGACTAGTGATGTGGCTAATGCAATAGGTGATAAATCTGCATTAAGTATTCAAGAAAAGTATATCAACAAGGCAAAAAGCGGCACGAACATAGCCGATCTTAGTTCAGAAATGATTAGAGATATTTCATCGGTAGCACAAGGGATGCAGGCTTTTAAAACAGAAAGCGAAGCAATTGAAAAAAGGCTTGCTGATATTAATAAGGATTTTCCTAATTTAGATTATGGTGCGATTGTTGCTGATTATAGAAAAGAAGCATTAGGAAGACGTATAAAGGGAAATGAATTTATAAATCCATTGGAAGTTCCTGCGTCAAATTTTGCCACGCAGTTAGGAAACCCAGATTTTTTAAGCATTTACGCAAGAGGCGGAAAAACATTAACCGAAGCAATACAAGCTCCAAAAGGGTTAGAAAAAATATCTGTATTTAGTGGAACACCGATGGAAAATACAAGATATGATGCGCAATTGCCATTTTGGAAAAGACCTACATTTAAATCAGAAGAAGCTCCGGGCGGTTTTTTACCAAAAGGAGTAATTCCAAAATTAGAACTTAAAGCAGACGTATTACCTGCGGAAGCTATTAAAGGTTCATCAAAAGCTCCATTTAAAGTTATAGATGAACAAGTATATAATACTTTTACGCAAAATCCTGCTGTTAATATTGAATTAGTTCAAGCAACAAGACAGCAGTACCCACAGTATGATACTTTTAATCAAGTTGAAAAAAATTATGCAAAAAGAAACGTATTGTATAACAAGCTGTCAGAAATAGATCAAAGTGATTTTTCACCAGCAGCAAGCACTCGTGCGCCAATTACAAATGTAAACGTAAACACAGAGCAAAAGGTAATGCCAGTAGACAGATGGTCTAGTATTGAAAATATAGTAGCAAATACCAAAGAAGGTTTTGCATCTCCGGTAAATAAATTACCTTCAGAAACACAAAAAATAATCATCGACATTGCTAGAGATGTTACCGGAGTAAAAGAATATAGTCAAGGCACTTTAGCACTTAAAAAGAACAAAGAAGGAGATATATCCATAGTTGATGTAATGTCTGGCAATTTTATTGCTCCTTTAAATAAAAAAGATGTTAATTTAGCCGGGCAGCCTACGGCAGAGGCAAAAAAAGAAGTTTTAAAAGATGATGGGAAAGTAAGTACCGAAACTAAATATAAAATAAAAGGGATGTCTTATTCTTATAAAGAATTAAAAAATGCTGGGTGGTCTGATGCCGATATAAAAAGGCTAAATAATCAATAATATCGTATATTTGATAAACAATTATTAACATGGCTTTAGAGCAATTTGATGAAAATCAACCAAGAAAAATTCCTACTCCTAACGAAGTTTTTGGATCTAAAAAAGTGCCAACTCCTAGCGAAGTTTTTGGTGATGATTTAAAAAAAAAAGAATCTACACGTTTAGGATTTTCGGTTACACCATTACCATCTCAAGATAAGTTTCAGGAAGGATTAGCTATGGCTCAAAGCCCAATAGCTTCTGCTGTTAAAAAAGATACACAAAAAGACGAAAACTTAGCCGCAGGAATATACAACACCTTAGTTGGTAGTGTAAAAAGATTAGCCGGGGGGGCTGCGTATGCGGGTGAAGTTTTTTTGGGTGGGCGACCTGAAGCTACTATTACAAGACTAGCATCAGCTGAAAATACAAGACAAAAAACAGAACAATTTGTTGAAAAAGCGAGATCCGAAAAAGCATCTAAGCAATATGAGGAATCTATGGGTAAATATGATTTTACTCCAAAGCCCGGCGGTGGTTTGCTTAGTGGCGTAGATGCAGATGATTTTAAAGCATTAGCTTTTACAGCTCCTTCTCAAGCATTAGATATGGTTTTGGGATCTTTAACCTATGGATCATCTTTTGTTGCTCAATCTATAAGCGATGCTGCAAATGAAATAAATCAATCGGATTCTGGTAAAAAACTTAATGAAGCGCAAAAAGCTACATATATCTTTACTCAGGCAGCAGTACAAGCTGCATTGGAAAAAGTTTCATTAGATTTGATACTAAAAAATACAGGTTTAGGAAAGGCTGCAAAGCAAAAAATTGCAAATGAGATTACAGATGAATTTGTAAAGAAAGGTATTAAGGCAACAGCAAAAGATATTGAGGAAGCTGCATTTAAAAAAGCAAGCACATTTGCTAATCAAGCAAAAAGAGTGGGCATTAAAGCAGTCGCAGGTGTTGCAACAGAAGGTACAACAGAAGGTACTCAAACGGCAGCTCAAGAAGGAATTAAATTATTGACTAATAAAATAGTTGATAAAGATGTTTTCAATGAAGAAGATATAATTGCAAATCTTGGTAAAAATATAATAAACTCAACTATTGGCGGTGCTGCCTTTGGTAGTGTTGCTGGGGGTGGGGTTGGTGTATTCCAAAATACTAATAAAGCAATAAGAGATGAGGTAGCTAAGGCTGGTAAAAAATATTTTGTTAATGACACAGAAGTTTCTGAAGCAGAATTTAATGCTGCAACTGGAAACAAAAAGGTTGTTTCAGATATTACTAAAATACAAGACGAAATTAGCAAGCAGGTAGAGGAAGGTAACATTACTCCTCAAGAAGCACAAGCTGCAAATATTACAGCACAGCAATACGCAGAAATAGCTGGTAAAATACCAGCAACAGTAAGCCCTCAAGACAAATATAGAATTATAGGTGGTATTGAGCAAAGAGAAGCGTTAAATGCAAGAAAGCAACAAGCATACGATGAATTAACCACTTTAGATCCTGTATTCAGAAAAGAAAAGCAAGATCAAATTGATTTAATTCAAGCTAAGATAGACGAAACAAATGATTATCTAGAAGGCATTGTAAGCGGCAAAAAACCTGAATATAAAGAGAAAAGAGGAATGTACTTTAAAGTAGATTCTGAAGGCAACGAAACGCCTATAAATAAGGAAACATACGATTTAGCAAAGTCTATTAGAGAAGAAGATGATAGAAAGGCAAAAGAATCAGTTGATACAGCACCTGCTGTTATTATGCCAGAAGAAAACGTAGCTCCTGAAGTAGTTGAGCCAACAAGACCTGCTGTAATTATGCCAGAGGAGAATGTACCTGCTGAAACAACTGTAATTAGACCAGAACAACAAGGGAAGGGTGCTGCTGTAATTATGCCAGAAGCCAATGTAGCTCCTGAAGTTGCAGAAACAATAGTTACTGAAGAAGTTACACCAACTGAAGTAAAACCAGAGGTAAAGTCTAAGTTAGAATCATTTAAAACCAAGTTTGCGCCACAACCTAAAGAGGTTTCAGTAAGTGGTGTAACAGCAGCTCAAAAAAGAGTTAATAGACAGGAAGCTGCTAAAATTGCACCAACAGACGCAAGAGGATTTGCTTTATCATGGATGAACCAAAGTCCGGATGCATTAGATTGGAATTCAATTAAAGACCTGTTTGGAGGCAGACGAGCAAGACTAAATGTGAAGGAAGTTACTCCTGAAGAAATAGCAAAAAGAGATTATGTTGCTGAAAAAGAGGGTGATGAAAAAGTGGGTAAAAATGGCTTAGTAAAAGGTATAGATGACGTAGTAAATGATATTTGGAATAATTTACCAGAAGGATTAGAAGATAAAATAACTACAAGAGATATTAAGGATGAATTGGAAGCGTTAATTTCAGAATATCCTACAAGAGCCGATGCTGCAAGAGCATTAATTCAACATGAAGGCGGATTGAAAGGCAAGTCAATGGAAGAACAGCAATTGGCATTTGAAGAAAGAAAAGGTATTGAAGAAGGCGAGGAAATGGCTCCAGTTGAACTTGAAGGCGGATTTGTTCCATTTGAAGAAGATATGGATATTGAAGGAATGGAAGAACCTCCATTTGCAGTACAAGAAGCTACAACAGAAGAAGTAGCAGCAATGCAAGATATAGTAAAAGACTATATTGATGATGGTACTACGTCTTTATCTGAAATCAAAAAAGCAATAGCAAAAGAACTTGGTTACAATACAAAGAAACTAAGACAAACTATTGAAGATGCATATACTAAGTATACAACCACCGAAGAAGCAGCTGTAATAGAAGTTAAATCAGGATTATTAGGCAGAATTGGTAATGCATTTGGTAAAATGTTTGGCAAGGAAGCTCAAAAACCATTTATTTCAAAAGATGGTAAAGCATTGGTTGCAAAAGCTAAAAATGTAGCTGAAACAGGTGGGAGAGTATCTTTCCAAGCAACTTTGCCAAATGGCCAAAATATAACAGCTAAGCCAGTTGACGCAAGCATTGTAAATGGATTTTATAGCCCATTAGAATTGCAAATCAACCAAATGAAACAGGATAAAATGCCTGCTAAACAATGGTTAGATAAATTAAGAGGGGAAGAAGCTAAGTGGACAGGTCTTTCTGATTGGTTAAGTCAACAAGAGGGTAGCTTAGCTAAAGAAGAAATTAAAAATTGGCTACAAGATAACCAAATAGAAATAAATGAGATAGTAAAGGGCAAGTCAGAAGGATTGACAAAGGAACAAAATGAAAGATTGAAAATTCTTGAAAAATTAGATGCCGAATATCCAACTGGAGCAATGGAGGATATTGAAGCAGGTTCTTATGACGAGTATTTAACTTTATTAAATATTAGAGATAAAAGTACATCAAAAGATTTAATTGATTTACAAGAAAAATCAGAAAAACTTGCAAGAACAGCACAGCAAAGAGGAGATCAAAAACTTGCAGATAAGTATTGGGAAGATAGCCATAGATATACTAGTAGACATGAAGTGTTAGAGTTAAGTATGGAAGGGGAAGGCGGTATACTTGCCCCAACCAAGTTTTCTATGTATCAATTAGAAGGTGATTCTAAAGATTATACAGAAATATTAATTACTAAGCCAAATAAAGAAATTGAAGGTATCGGAAGGGTTGATTATTATAAGTCATTGGGATATACAGAAGATCAATTTTCAAAATTAAATGATGATGAAAAAAAGAGAATTATTGACGAATGGCGTGAGGTAGGCAAATATGAGTCATTAGCTCAAAAATTATTTAATGATAATTATGTAAAATTAAGACAAAGCGAGCAAGGAAAGGTTAGAGAAGAATTTAAAAAACTTGACGATCAAAGAGAATTTAAAAAAGTTGGTCATTTTGATGAAGCTAATATTTTAGTTCATTTAAGAATGAATACTAGAATTGATGACAAAAAGAATAAAATTTTGTTTTTAGAAGAAGTTCAAAGTGATTGGGGACAGGAAGCTAGAAAATTGGGTACTGATGAAGAATTGCCTGAATTAGCAAAAAAATTAAAAGATTTAGGTTATATAATAAAAGATAATAAGGTTTATGAAGAAACCGCCCCAATACTTACTAGTGATAACAAACCATTGTTAATTAGAAAATATCCTAATGATTTAGTTGGGGAAGCTAGGATACTTGCTTCAAGATATGAAAACACTGTTCCATCTGCTCCATTCATATCAAATACAAACGATTGGACAAAATTAGGCTTAAAAGTTGCATTAAAAGAAGCTGTTAATATAGGTGCAGATAAAATTTCATGGACAACGGGAGAACAACAAGTAGGAAGGTATGAGCAAAATATCAGAAAACAAGTTGATAAAATAGAGTCAAAAAGATACGATGCGGTAGATAGAGTTGAAATAGTTGCTTATAAAAATGGCCAAGTTGTTTTTGAGGGCTTAGTACCTACTGATGGAAGCAAGGTTTATATGTCTGGAAAAGATGTTGGTTTGGAGGATATAGTTGGGAAAGATATGGCTCAAAAAATAAAAACAGGTGATAAAGATCAGACTTTTGAAGGAGATTCTTTAACTATTGGCGGAAGCGGAATGAAAGGATTTTATGGATCACCATCTGAAAATAATTTAGGCATTATTGGGAATCTTGCTAAAAAATTATTTAAACAAGAGCCTTCAACCATTAAATTAAATTTGATAGACGAGGGTAAGGAAAATAGCGATATTAATAGATACAGAAGAATGCTTTCCGATTTTAATAATGAGTTGGATTTTTTAGGTGAAAAAGAACAAGGTGTATATGAAAATGAAAGAGGAGAAAGATATTCTATAAATAAAGCAGAGGTTTTAGATAATAAAAAAGCAGCTGAAAACAAAATTCAATCTATGGAAAAACGATTGAAAGCTAAAAAAGCATCAATTCAATATTCTATAGATGTTACTCCTGAATTAAAAGCTCAAGTAGAAGTAGGTTTACCTTTATTTATGGCTAATCCAAGTGGTGCTGATATACTAGGTTTCTCTTTTGCAAACAAAATGTATTTGAATGGAGAAAAATTAAATCCAAATACAATTATTCACGAAGCTGGGCATATTTGGACAGAATGGGTTAAGAATAATGACTATAATGTTTATGCAAAAGGTATGGAATTGGTAGAGAAATCACCATATCTGCAAAAAGCTAAAAACAGCAAGTTCTATCAAGAGCAAGCTGCTAAATTAGGCACAGCGCAAGAGAAAGAAGAATACTTTAAGCACGAAGCCTTAGCTATGGCTATTGGTGATAAAGGTGCGCAATTTGTTGTAGAGTCTAAGAAAGATGCATTTAAAGATTGGTTAAAAACTTTATGGAGTAAAATAAAGAGCTTAACTGGATTTAAAGACTTGACTGAAGAACAATTCCAAAACTTAACATTTGAAGAATTCTCTAAAATGGCTGTAAAAGAAATTTTAGGAGTCGAGAATGATTTGGATAAGTTCCAAGCAGTCAGATCTATGAAGAAAAAGAAAGAATTTGTAAAAGGCAAAGTAAGAGGCGAAGCTAATAAGAGAGCAATAGATGATTTTGAAGTGGAAGATATGGTTAAATTGATTAAAGCAGATTATGATTTACAAACACTTAAAAATATAAAAGATGCCATACAAAAGCGAAGCGCAGAGGAAGTACTTCCAAGCCAACCGAGAAAAACTAGAGAAGCAAGGGGTGAACGTAAACGAGTGGAACCAAGAGTCGAAGGGGATGAAGCTGCCGGAGAAGGTGAAGATGCACAGCCCGAAGGTATTGAGAAAGACTGGGAAGGGGCGATAACGATTGCTGCCAATGAGGAAAGAAGGCAAATGCTAGGGTTACCTGAATATCAAAGAGAAAGAGAGTCTTTTGAGCAATGGACTAATGATGCTATAAAAGCTATTAAAAGAGGTTACAATGTAGACAAATTGCTTGATAAGATGCAAAAAGGCTATGTACCAACACCTGCTGAAAATCAAATTAGAAAAATATATGTAGCTAAATTAAAAAGTGATTACGATAAAAACCCAAGCACAGAGCTAGAAAAAAAGCTAATTAAATATACTCAATTAAATGATATAGCTAACTCTCAAGCGGGTAGAACATTAAGGTCTTTGGCAGATGTTGCAGATCCAAGAGAAACTCTTGCTGATTTTGTAATATCTAAAATGGAAGCTAATAATGTTGACGAGCTTACTGAAAAACAAAGAGAGCAAGTTAAAAAGCAATATGAAGAAGTAAAGAAAAAGGAAGAAGATGTAGAGGCTAAGTTAGAAATTAACGATGAATTAAATACACAATTGCTTGCCGAAAATGCATTTAAGGAGGAAAAAGCAAAGAGAAAGCCTTATCAAAAAACAAAAGACTATAAGGCAGATAGAAAATCTATCATAGAGTCTATTAAGCAAAAATGGAAAGATAAAGACAAGCCTAGTGATGTTTTAATGGCATTGCCGTTTCCTGTTCCAACAAAAAAGGCCCAACAGCTAGTTGCAATCGCACCGGATGTAAGCAAATTAATGTCGTCTTACTTAGAAGAAGGTGTTGATGATTTAAAAGAAATCGTAAGTCGCATTTATGTTGATTTAAGAAACGAAATAGACGGGTTGTCTGAAAAGGATATATTTGATGTAATAGCAGGTAGGTATAAAAAAGAAAAGCCATTGTTAAGCCAATTGCAATTTAAAAAAGCTGAATTAAAAAAAGAAGCTGAATTAATTGCTAAAATTGAGGATATAATGGCTGGCAATATGCCAACTAGTGAAAAAGCAAAAATTGAACAAAATCAGAAACTTACTCAATTAAGAAATGAATTAAGAGATTTAAAGAAAGAAATTGGTTTTTATGATTTATCAAAAATCAATTCTTTAAAAGAAAAGAATCTTGAAAAAATCAAAGAACTTGATGAAAAAATTCAAAAAGGAGATTTTGAGAAAGCAATTAGAACTCCATCGTTTTTAGAAAATCCTGAATTTAAAAAGAAGTATCCTAAAGAATATGATGCGTATCTTCAATCTGTTAAAGAACTAACTGATAAAAAACATGAATTTGAAGTTTCTTTAGCTAAAGACGAATTAAAGGGATTGACATTTAGACAAAAATTAGTAAAGAGATGGGGGCCTGAGTTCAAAAATACTTTATCTGCAATTAAGGCTACTGCGGATAACTCATTTATATTTATTCAATTAGGCCCTGCAATATGGCAAAACCCATTATTATTGCCTAAGGTATTGAATGAGCAAAGAAAAGTTATTTTTAATGAAGGCAGATTTAGAAAAGAAATTGTTCAAATTTTTGAAAATAAAGAACTTGCAAATTTAATTGAAGTTTCTGGTTTAGATATTTTAGATCCACAAACTTTAAGAGAAAGTTTAAGAGAAGAACAATTAGGTGGTACAGACTTTTTGGAAAGAAGTGTAGAAATTAAAGGAAAAAAATATTCTTTAGCTACAGTTATAAAAGCTCCTTTTGAAAGAATTGCAATTGCTGCTGGTAACTACGTAAGATTAAAATTATTCTTAGAAAGCGTAAGTCATTTAGAAGCGCAAGGTAAAACTATCGAAACTCACGAAAAAGAATTTAAAGACGCTGCAAGAATAGCAAATGAGCTTACCTCAAGAGGCGAAATGTCTGAAGAATTTAAAACAGGTAAATTAAAAACTTTATCATCATTAATGTGGGCCCCAAAGATGATTAGTTCTACATTAAATCTATTAGGTATAGGTGATGCATATAATTGGGCATTAGGAAGAAAAGGATATTACGCTAGTTTATCTCCTGAATTACAAAAAGCAGCTATTGGTAAAATGGCTACTGCAATTACTGTTCCATATTTAGTAATGGCTGCAATAGCATTGGATGATGATTTTGAAGTTGATTACGATCCAAGAAGTGTAACTTTTGGTCAATTAAAACAAATATCAACAGGTAAGTCTTGGAATCCATATGGCAGATTTACTTCTGTTGTAAGATATCTAATACTTATGATGCTTGGTGTAAGATATATAGGTGATGAAAAAATGAGAGCTGACTTTAAAACAGAATCTTTTAAATTTTTTAGAGGTAAAATGGCACCTGCGTATGGTCTTGGTCTTGATTTAGCTTTTAGGGAAGGATTTGATGGTCAGCCATTAAGTTTTAATGATGTTGCAAAAGATGCTGTTACTCCTTTAGCATTAAAAGACTTAAAAACATATATGGAAGATGATGGTACATGGGGATTGATTACACAAGGCTTGCCAGCTATAACTGGTATTAAGGTTGGGACTGAAAAGCAATTCAATCAAGCTAAGCAACCATTAGAAGATGTTATTAAGAAGCATGCTAGAACAGACGATACATATTATTCTTTTGAATTAAAAAATCCAACTACTAAAGAAATAGCAACTAAAGAGCAATTTGAAAAGTTTGTAAAAGAAAGAGATAGATTAATTGCAGAAAAGTTGACAGACCTTTATAATGGATATGTTATCACAGATTCACCAAATCCGGTTCCTTTTGTATCACTAGAAGCAAATGAAGCTAGTAAGCAGATCTCAACAGCAAAAACAGAATCAACTAAAGAAGCTAAAGAGATAGTGTTTGGCAAAAAGAAGAAATCGGCTATGGAAAGATTAATTGAACGCAAAAGGCGAATGTTAAGAAGATAATATTATCTTTGTTCAAACTAAAACAAACAAATTTGAACAATGGAAACATTAGAAAAAAGGAATGCTTGCCTTATTGGTAAAACATTTACTTATTTGACCGTATTGGAGGTAATTGGTAGAACAAACAATGGAACCAAGGTCTATAAGTGTTTATGCAAATGCGGGAATACGCATTTTGCTAGTACTAATTCTTTAAAACAATCTGTTATTAAGTCATGTGGTTGTCTGAAAAAGGAAAGACAATTTAAAATACATGGCATGGTTGGTACGCGAATTTACAAAATCTGGCAAGACATGACTGCTAGGTGTTATTATCAAAAAAATATTTCCTATTCAAGGTATGGGGCTAAGGGAGTGAAAGTATGTGATGAATGGCGAAATTTTTTAAATTTTTATAATGACATGAAAGATGGATATTTTGACGATTTAACTTTAGACAGAATTGATCCCTATGGAAATTATGAAAAATCGAATTGTAGGTGGGCTACCTATCAGGAGCAGTCTGAAAACAAAAAAAATACTGTATATTTAACAATTGACGGTGATAGGAAAACATTAATGGAATGGAGTAGAATTTCTGGTCAAAATCCACGATTAATAAGATTCAGGTTAAATGCATTAAAATGGAATGATATAAAAATGGCTGTTTTTAAACCTTCAACTAAAAAAATTTATGACAGATCAAATTAAGCTATTAAACGAGGAATTGGGAAAATTACAAAAGGCTTACGATTTTTTATTGTCTGAAAAAAGCAAATATGAAAATGGCGACGCTAAGTTGTATTATGCACTTCAAAGAAAAATGAGTGAAATGGCTAATACACTTAATAAACAAAATTTAGAAAGTATAGACTTAGACAGCAAGGATAGTAAAACATTTGATAGAGTTGTTATGATACTTCAAAAATGTGAAACAATATCTTCATCCGCGTCAGCTTTAGGGCAAATAGCTGGCATAACCGGGGACGAACAAAAAGATATTACCAAAAAGCCATTTGTGGAAAGCATAGCTGAATCTAGAAGATAATGCCAGAAACAATTAATATATATGGCGTCAATATCAATTTGCCGGAATGTGATTCTGTAATTGAAGATTGGGGCGTTACTGATCCAAAAGAACAATATTGGAGAAGAAAAGAATTGCCCAATTTATTTAATTCAGTAGAATACGATAAAGAAGGTAATGCCTTATTAGACGCAGAACAAGCAGCTTTTGCTACAAGAGAGGTAGAGAAGTGCAAGAAAGGCTTTTGGTTTTACAACAACGGGACACCTACTTTTGTAACAGGCAAGCACTATTTTTATTTGCAATGGTGGAAATTAGAGGACGATATTTATGGTGATTTCAGGGATGCAGATAGAAGATATTTTCTGTATCTAGATCATTGGGAAAAAACGCCTTGGTGCTTAGGTGTAGTTAGAGGTAAAAAAAGACGTGAGGGTGCTACATCTCAAGCCACGTCTAACATTGTTTATGAATGTATATTTTATAAGAATAGCTTTTGCGGTTTAACCAGCAAGACGCAGATAGATGCTAAGGCTGCTTTTACCAATATGATTTCGTTTGGTTACAGGCAGCTACCAGTATTTTTAAAGCCAAAACAACTTAACAACAAAGACAGTGTAAGCGAATTGGTATTTGCCCATAAGTCAGTTGAAATAAGAGGCACAAAAGGAAATGCAATAGATA
>Ga0315909_10007066_pt1 | contig 12586 bp, 18 predicted proteins | sample LakEriMetagenome_11_FD_203527 | JGI IMG/M metagenome (GOLD analysis project Ga0315909, IMG submission 203527) | Freshwater fungal communities from buoy surface, Lake Erie, Ohio, United States - Buoy 2 MA125 | ecosystem: Environmental > Aquatic > Freshwater > Lake | place: USA: Lake Erie, Ohio...
TTTATAAATAATCAAAAAGTATTAAGAAAATGTCTAATCTCTCTGGAAAAGATTTTGCTGCATTTTATGAAGCATATAATAATGTCTATGCTTCTCAGGAAGTGGATGAAGCAACCGCAATGGCAAAACGTGGGCTGAATGAACCAGCAATTCGTCAGCAGATTGCTAAGAGCACTGGTGGTGGTCAGGCAGCAGATCGTGCAACTGCCCTGGCAGACAAGCAGACCTATGGGCAAAGTGGTGTAAATCCTGCGGCAAGACAAAGACTTGCTGCCAATCAGAGAGGTGACTTCCGCAACACCACATCCTCCAACCCAGGATTGCATGGTTACGCACACAAATCAGATGACCCCGTAGTAAAGGCAAAGCAGGCTGCAAGAGGGGCACAGAGAGGTGTATTGACTCCAGCAGAAAGACAAAAACTCAATATGGGTTATGAACTGGAAGGTGAGATGGCAGAAGCATGGTATTCTGGAAGTTCTGGTTATAGAACTACTGCATCAGGCAGAAGAGTAATGAGAGACGAACCAGATGAAGCAGAACAACTTCGTCAATCTGATGAAATTGCAAGGAACCCCAGAGTTCAAGCAGAAAGAAGAGCAGGGATGAGAGCAAGATTGAAGGCAAAGGGCAAAGTTCCTACAAGAAACGGTAAGCCTGTTTTTGAAGAAGTTGTTGAATATCTGTATGTTGAAGGATATGCTGATAGTATTGAAGCAGCAGAACTCATGGCAGAGAACATTGGATCTGAATGGGAAGAAATGATTCTTGAAGCTGTTGACTGGAATAAGAGTGAAATTGGAATCACTGGTCAACCAATCCCAAAGAAAAACTTATCTGCTAAGAATAGATATGAGTTTGAAAAGAACAGAAGAGAAAATCTGAAAAAAAAACCAGGAATACCTGGAGATAGTCCTATGATCCAAGCACTTCGTAAAAAGGCACAGGATACTGGTAATTATGCCAACTGAGGATATTCCCATGAAAGATTACAAGGAGTCATTGACCTTTCAAGATTTTATGGCAATTGTTGAAGCAAAGGTGGATTGGCAAAATAGAGACAAAGAGAATGTGCAAGATAGAATTAATGTCTTGAGGGACAGAAACAGAAGACTGGAAAGTGATCATCCAGAAATTGCAAGTGGTAAGTATCAAACTGATTTCAGAAGAAAAAGACACACTGATTCCAGAGGGAAGAAGAAGGGGTAATTTTTTATGGCGACATCAAATAGTTTTACCATTAAAGATATTACTAATATTCCTCCAGGAAAAAGTAATACAACAATTGGTAAATTTTTAAATACTTGTAGGGAATATTATCAATCTTACAGTAAGTATGATTCAAAATCCGATGAATTTAAAAATAATCCTAAACTTCGTGACAGTCATAGAAATAAATACAAAAAATTAAACGCGATATTAGACAAAATAAAAGAAACTGACGATGTTTTTTGTAAATCTATCAATGTGGGACAAAAGGAGTATCTTTCAATTTCTAGAAAGATAGTGCATGATTGTCTTTCTATAAAGCATCCAAAATTAAACGTTAGCAAACAACGATTCAAATCATTCATTAAATTCATCAGTGGATCCGAAGATGAATATGACTTTCTTGAGTTGAATGATGGAAAACTTATGAAAAATAACACTAAAGCCAAACAAGATTTTACTTGTTTGGCTATTTGGTATGTTATTAATTATCCCAATGAGGATTTTTATGGTTTTTATGACTATTTACTAACTAATCAAAAATATGGAAATGATAATGATTTGTCAATAACAAATCGTACCAGCACGTTGCAACAGTTTATATTTTCTAATAATCATTCATATTTAATTGATTCATTTGCAACTGCCAGCACTATAATTAAAAAATTAAATTTGATAGGAACAGACTATATTATAGCTGAAGAAGATTCTCCTGAGGGAAATAAGTATAAGAAAAAACCATATTATAAATTATCTGGAAATGAAAGTAATTATTACACTGGTGTTGATAAACTAACAACTGCAGACATTTACATAATAAAGAAAAAAGGTCAAACATTAAAAAAACTTCATATTGTTTTTGAAGATAGAGGACTGACACATAAACAATATCTAACATTCATTAATAAATCTTTTAAAGAAGGAGAATTGTTTCCGATCTCTTTAAAAAAGGTGCCGGTTAAGAGCATAAATCAAGATTTTACATGTAATTTATATAAAATTATAAATCCCCCAGAAAGATCAAATGTTGATAATAAGGATAAAGATCCTTATCAAATTTTAAAAGAAGAATTGCAGTCAATTAAAAATAAAACTGATTATATAAAAAAACTTGAAGAAATTATTGATATTGATGAAAACTCATTTGACTATAGGTTTAAATCAAGGGGAAGAACAACATTTCTCTTTACAATGAATGTGACCCTTAAAGATGAGAAAAAGAAAACATATGAAAATCAAATTTTTATGCAAAGTGGTCAATATTATATTAAACCAAAAACATCATCGTCAGCTTCTGGAATTGGCGGAATGGCAAGAGATTATTTAAATGATCAAATCCTCAAGAAACTTTCTAATAGGGGAACAATATTTCTTAAATTGAGAAAGATTAGATTAGAATCTTTTGGCGAAACAAACGTAAATAGAACAAAAATTAATGCTCTTTATACTAAATTCCCTGGATTAACATATTCAAACCCAGTATCTAACCCCAATCCAAATAAAGTTAAAGAAGAGGCAATAAGAATAGGAGAAACTACCGAAAAAACATGGAATGCAAATTATAAAAATAATAAAGATGCGAAGAAGAAAAAATCTTTTTATGTCAATCTAATTAATAAAATTGCAGATAAAACACTATATAAAAGAAAAATGGAACTTGTAAATGCAATTGTAGATGCAGGTATAATGAGTAAAATTGACGCAGTTGAACTAATAGATGATAGAGATATTAAAAAACTTGCCAAAATAATTAAAAGTTCTGAAGAATATAAGGGATTGAAAAGTTTTCCAATATTAAAAATATCATCTTTATTGACTCCAGGTAATATAAAAAAAGTTATAGAAAATATTCCTACAAACGAAAGAGTAGCATGTATTCGCAAATACACTGAAAATCTTACGAAACATTTAGGACCAGATCAATATAATAAAATACAACAAGAATATAACACAAGTTTTGCCAATTTTTTGAACAACCCAATAAATCAAAATATTAGTAATACGATGTGTGAAAAACTTTCTTCTTTTGAATTAATGTATGTTTTTTCTTCAAGTAAATCGACAATTATGGAATGGATCAAAAACTCCGTAATTATGTCGATGTATTCTTTAGCTGGTGCTGGTGGTGTTGTTATTTTTGGCAATCCTCAATCGGGAATGAAAAGTAGTGTACAAGAAGTAAGAAAAAACCCAGTCTATATTAAAATAGGAAATTAATAATTGACAAATTGCATAAATTACTTTATGATTAATTATAAAATAAAAACATCATGCTTACTGAAAAAATTAAATCAACCCTTGCCAATCATGGGATTGAGCTTCAATATATTCTTACTGAAAGATTTGTAGAAGCAATTAGAAGAGAGTATGGAAATAATGATCCAAAGGTAATTCTTGATATTGGATCAAGAGATCTTGACCAATCCATTGAACTTCGTAGTGCGTTTCCAAATGCAAGAATTCTTGCATTTGAACCAAATCCAAATCAACGTAAGCTTTGCGAAGAAAGGGCAAAGATTTTTGACATTGAATTTGTTTCTTGTGCAATATCAGATTCTGAAGGAAGTGCAGATTTTTGGGTAATGGATTTCAATGAGGGTGGATCTTCATTGTTGAAACCAATTAACGTTCCTTGGTCCACTAACATATCGAATAAAGTTGTTGTTCCTTGCAGAAGGATTGACAATGTATTAAAAGAAATGAATGTCGATCATGTCGATTGCGTATGGATGGATGTTCAAGGATTTGAACTAAAGGTATTGCATGGATTTGGTGACTATTTAAATGATGTAAAGGTTATTCATACTGAAGCATCTCCCAATCCAAACTATGAGGGTCACGTCTCAATGAATGACCTTGTAAACTATCTTATGGAAAACAATTTTGAATTGGATTTCATGCCATCAAGAGCTCATCCATATGGGGAAGGTGATATTCTTTGTATTAAGAAAGGAAAGCACAGTAATTTGACAAATATTGTTAATATTGTATATACAAATAGTCAGGAATCTATAAAGTGTAGACCAATAAATGTTGCGGTTATTGGGGAATGTGAGAATCCTGATTATCTGAAAAGATATTTTCAAAATGCAAATGTTTATCACATTGAAAACTTATCATTTGCATTAGAAGAAGAAATTGATAAAACCTTAGAGCAATATGGTGTTTATTTTGATGTCATTTTGGACATGAAAACAAACGATTATTGGGATCAAATAAGATTGATACGAAATAGCGTCAGGCATTTATCACCTGGGGCAATTATGATTATACATAATATAATTCCGGAATGCATAGAAAAATATTCTTATGATGTCTGGGAGTACAAACATGATGAATATTTCTTTGAAGAAAAATTTGAAGGAGAATCCTTTGTTTTAGTGAGAAATAATCTTAAGTATGGAAAATATTGGACAAATGGAAAAAATTCTTTTGTAAAAAAAGAAACATATTAATTTAAATTCAGTAAAATTATCATTTTTAGAAAATTATGGGAAAGATTAATAGTGCTCAGTTGGAGTTTGGAGCAAGTGTAACCGATTTATGCAAAATCGGAATGATTACTCAAGCAGATAAGTCTCCATTTAATACTGGAAAATGGAAGCATTCATACACTCCTCTGTACGATATGCTTCTGTCTCATCTTAGATACAGAGATGATGTAAATTTTGGAGAAGTTGGAACATATAAAGGTGGATCCTTAGAAATGTGGTCCAGATATTTCACAAAGGCAAACATTTATGGATGGGATCATTCACATGAATTCATAGAGTATATTAAAGCTCTCAATATTGATAGAGTTACTCTTGATCTGATGGATCAAAGTGACGAGCAAAATCTCAGAGATTGTCTTGATAAAACTGGTGTAAAGTTTGATGTTTTACTTGACGACGGATCTCACTTATTCTGGGATCAGATTAAATTTATTCGCAATGCTACTTCGTATCTGAAGCCTGGTGGTATTTTAATTATTGAAGATATTGAAGAAGATGTTCCCGAAGATCAATATAGGGATGCGATTTATGAGTATAATCATATGTGCTATTATAGCCACATCTCATTTGTGACAGTAAATCATGAGAATAAGTTTTTAGATCCATTTAAGAATGATAAAGTGTTGATTATGATTAGAAACTCTGTGGAGTGAGGTGTGACAGACGAAAAAGTGTCCACTCATAGTGGACAAAGATTTAGTAACCCATTATACTACATCTATCAACACGGAATTCAACCTCAGGATGAAAAAATCTTATCCTCTCGGATTAGACAATCCTTACGTCGTTCGTCAAGTGATAGGATCAACAAAATGGGCGATATATCGAAAGTCGAATTATCAGAAGATAGCAACATTTCCTAATCAATTTGTTGCATACGAATGTCGCCGTGCCCTTTTAAGATTTGATGGATATAACGCATGAAATTTACGGATAGAACTCTTGCTGAAGAAGAATGGTATAAATTTTATGGTTCTTGGCCAACAGAATCTGATTTTGCTTGGCCAATTTTTCGTGATGCATATGATGCCGGTAGAGAGTCTGTAGTTACTTCAGATAAAACTTTTTATGAGATATTGAGATCTAAGTTTCTCTTCTCATCAGAGGTCTCAAACAATATTCTTCATGAATTGGACAAATGGTTATCTGAGATACAGACTTCTTGTTCTGGTGATGATAGAGTATCAATTTCAACTATTCGTAAAAAAATAAAATAGGATAAGATGGAAGCGGAAAAAGAAATTACAACCTCAACTCTTGCTACCATTCTTAAATGGACATTAAAAAATAATAAAGATTTGATTGGAAGGTCGATAGTTGAGCATATACTTGAAGAGTACGACAAGCAAAACCTTAAGAGAAATGATCCCTGATTGGAATGTTCCCGAAAAAATGACAAGCATCACTATAGCTCGTCTTATTAGTGAATTGGAAGGTTGTTCCTATCTTCTTAAAAGAATGGAACAATACGAAGATTTTGAAGTTCTTGAACTTTTGAAAAACAAATACTATAAAATGTACTTTCAAATACACAAAATAGAAAAAAGTGATCAGTACCCATACCCCGTCTAAAATTGCGGATATCATTCGTGATACTTGGCCAAATCTTTATAGACCCACCAAAGATTATAAACCACCTTCAAAATGGAGACCCAAACAATCATGACAATTCAAACTTCCGGATGCTTTGATGAAATCACGGGCATTCATACTATTAACATTGCATTCGATGATAATCATGTAATTACATTAGACGGTTTGAGTAAGGAAGACATGGAAGAACTTAAATCATGCATCGAATGTATGCTGCTTGACTGATAAGCATCCCTTATACCCCTTGACTCCTTGAGTCTGGGGTGTTATTCTATTATTATCACTTGAGGACTCATCATGACTCACGGCGCAAAACTTACACTCAAATACGATAGTAAATTTGAATATACTGGAACTTACTATGGTGATGATATTCTTCCAGAAGAGCATATCACTATGGAGATTCCTGCAGAAGATCTGAGTACAATGCAGTTGTTCCGATTCTTCAGCAACTTTCTTCGTTCTATTGGACACAATGAGTATGGCATCATGAAAGGTGCCTGTAATCTTGCATTCAATGAAATGAATAACGAAGATGATATGAAGAAACTTGCACATGAGTTTGATCTTGTCATGGAAGAACATATTGGTGCAAGAATCAAAGTATATGAAGAACTTGCAGAAAATTGGGAAAAACGATATTGGGATCTCCGACGTAATATGCACAAGCAGCAAATCGAAGATTGTATGCCACCTTGGGGGCATAGTGATATGGAAGCACTTCGTTATACTGATGAAGAACTTAATGCGATGTGTGATGCTGCAGAAGATAAAGAATCATGCAAAGAAATGACCACCCGTGAGTTGGAATGGGCAGATAATAAGAAACCACTTACATGTGATAAAGACGATAAATCTAAAGAATGCGAAGATGCATGGGGCAAATTCTGGAACGATGATCATAAACCATTAAGTTATGATGAAATGATTACCGAAGGTTATGAAATGACAGCAGATGGATTTTGGGTTCCAGGTGAGAACATGAAAGTAACCACTAATAATCCAATGCTTGCATGGAATGGGTTGATTCCTGGATCTAAAGAGGCAGTAAAAAAAGGATGTAAATGTCCAGTAATGGATAACGCAGAAATGCCAGATGATCGTAAGTGGGTCAATGGCGATTGTCCTCTTCATGGTAAAGCAAAATGAAAAAACTAAAGTTCAATGATCCATACAACAATCATCACGAATATACCAACGACATTGATCGCATTGTCAAAGTGTTTGCTGACCGAGGATATGATATCTCACATCAGGATGCAGTTCGTGCATGGGAATGTGTTTCAGAATCCTTATGTGCTGGATGGTTGTGCTTAGATTCAAGTGATGATGATGAAGTTTTTCGTGATGCGTTCCGTTATTTTGAGGAAGTATGACTCAGTTCTTTACTGTAACCAGTGCTGATCCTTACGATAAGCACCATTATATTCTTCATTTTAAGAATGGAAAACAGGTCAAGTATGAAGACTATGATCTTGCCAGAAAGGCATGGATGGATTATGATAAGAGAATGGTTGATTACATTGAAGTAATTGACATTTCTAAAAAGAAATCTAAGTCCAGTAAAGGGGGGTTTGCATAATAATGGATAGATATTATATGCAAGAACAATTTGATGAATGGTTCTATGAACTTGAAGGTTATGCATTTAGGTCGGAACGATTGATTGATGACTTGTACTATGCGGCAGAAACAAAAGATGTTTCTACAATAATCACTTGGATGAAAGCCGCATTTGAAGAAGGATACAAAGCAGCAAAGGAGGAAAAAAATGAAACCAAGAAATGATCCCGCAGCCGAAGATTTTATGGTAGAATTATTTGGCAAAGAATATACTGAAGAGCAGTGTAAAATTACAGCAATAGTTGTAGCTGGGATAGCACATAGGTTTACATCATGTTCTATCAATTTCAATATGGATTTCCCACAATTTGTTCCCGCAGTAGATTCTAATTATTTGCTAAAACTTTCAAAGGAACTGGTCAAAGAAAAAGGTAGCGGAATAATTAAATGATTAATTTTGAAAAACTGTCTCAAATTCCTTATATGAGGAACTATGCAGATAATGACGATTTTAAAAAATATGTTGCCAAATGGGAAAGTGTTTGGAAAAGACAAACTGAAATTGGAAAACAACATTCTGCACTAATCAGAGCTATTGAATGCACTAACGGATGTGTTCAATATGCATATAGAGATAACGAAAAGTTTGCACTATCTGTTGAGCAAACTCGTCTCTGTATGAAGACATCAATGGGAATCATCAAAAATAAGAAAATTGTGTTGAAAAATGGTGATATAATCGGATTTGATCCGAGTATTCATGATTTAATCGACAATGTGAGAGATATCTACATTGCTGGGTTTAAGGAAAATGATGATGAGAAACTGATGGAGTTCTATGCCCAATCGGTTGCTCAATTTTTTGTACTTGGTAAAGATAGAATTGATGTAGCACTGCAATTCGTTTCAGATAACTTTAAAGATGTTTTTACGATTAACTTCATTGAGAGAGGAAGATCGTACATATATAAGTATCTGAATGCAATTGAACCTGTAACTCAGACAAACACCAATAGTGTCAATCCATATATTGATATGATTTTAGGAGGACTCTTATGATAGATCATGATAATAAAGTAATTTTAATCAATATCTCAGGAACTGCATCTGAAGGCATTGAGATGTTATTTTTTGGGCATGAATATTGGTATGTTCATCAGGGAAGTACATGGATTTGTACCACTCAAGCAAAACAAGCTTATAATTCTGCACATGCTGGTGGAGTTGATTATTGGGATGATTACTTTAAATTTTCTTTAGTCAGAAATCCATATGAAAGAGTTATTGCTAATTTGAATGCCCACAAAATGGCACAAACGGCTTGTAGAATTGGGTTTAATTATTATGATCATATTGATCAACTATTGGATTATAGATGGTATCTGGCTGAAAAATACACGAAAACATATGGTGTGGTAGTAGAACCTTGGACTACCACAGTTTGGATGCCATATTGGGGAAATGTACTTCAGTATTGTAATCATGCTCAACCAACAATAGATGAAATATTGTCTTATAATTTCACATCAAATAACATTTACGGAAATATATTGAAGGAACCCATAGATAAAATATACAAATCCGAAAATTATGAAGAGGTTATTTTGGAGTTGGCAGGAAAATATAATCTGCCACAGGAGAGAGTTGATAATGTAATTGCAAATAATAAACCAACATCATACATTGACCTCCCAACTCATGAACTTCCAAAAAGACTACAAAAAGATGATTCTCAATTTACCAGATTGACTGTTGCTGATTTTAGACCAAATGACATAAAAATGATAAATGATTTATACTACAATGATTTTATTGAATTTGGGTATGAAATGATTAATCCTGATGATGTAACATGAATTATAACTTATACGAATGGTTTTGTGATCAATGCAATTCTGCATCAAATCAAATAAAAACTGATGAAGACCGCGAAAGGGCACAAAAACTCATTCTTTCTTCGTTTGTAAAAAAAATATCTGATATTGCTATGAACGACGGATTGGAAACTCTACTGTTGTTATCAAAAGAAATTGAAGATAAGTAAATATTAATAAATATTACCAACAATTGGAGAATTTGAATAATGGAAAAATATGATTCTGTAACAAGATTTGAAGTGATTGATAAATTTGGACGTTCATATTCAAATTGGAATGTTGAAGACGTTAAACTATCACTTCAAGATGATGGAAAAACTCTAAAGGTTTTCTTGCAAGATAACACTAAATATTCGGTAGAATGTGATATTTAATCACATTGGGAGAAAATTATGGTAGGAATTATTGGAAACGGATTTGTTGGGAATGCAGTATATCAAAACTTTAGAGACAAAGTAACTTGTAAAGTTTATGATGTCGATGCAAATAGGTCACTGAATACTCTCTCTGAGGTATTATCTTGTGATTTTATTTTTGTATGCCTACCAACACCAATGAGATCTGGTGGTCAATGTGATCTCTCAATTTTAGATAACTTTTTCTCCACCTGTCCTAAAAATGTAGATGGCATATTCATCATCAAATCTACAGTCCCAATTGGAACTACCAAAAAATATTCTCAAATGGGATTCAATGTTGTTCATAATCCAGAGTTTTTGACTGCAAGAAATGCAGTAGATGATTTTAGAAACTCTGAGCGAAATGTCATCGGTGGTGATTTGAAATTGGTAGAAAAGGTTGCTACTTTATTTGTTAATACTTTTCATTACATTCCCATCATATATACAACATCTGATGAGAGTGAAGCAATTAAATACTTCTCAAACAGTTTCTTAGCATATAAGGTCGCATATTTCAATAAGATCTATGACTTGTGCCAAGCAACTGGAATGGATTATGATACAGTATGCCAAGGTGTCACCACAGACAGTAGAATCGGATCATCCCACACGAAAGTCCCTGGCATTGACAATGACAGAGGTTTTGGAGGAACATGCTTCCCGAAAGATCTGAATTCCCTGATAGTTCAGATGGAATCCCACGGGGTCAATGCCGATATGCTAAAATCTGTCTGGTCCTACAACCAAGAAATTCGCACGGTCATCGACTGGCCGACCACCTAACATGAAAGTCCCGAATTGGCAACACCACTCCCGCAAGGAGCAGAAACGAAAACTTAAACCACAGGCACTGCGACAAGCAAAGGCCCGACTGAGCCACTTTAAAAAGCGGCACATGACCTCCCCGAAACGGGAGGTTTTTTCGTATATTTGATTCAGTTCAAACAAACCGCATCCATGTCTGTCAACTACGAAGTCAAAGGTGGAATTGCCCGTGTGCTTGCCACAGAGAACCTGATCGTGGAGCACAAGCAATGTGACACTGCACAATTTAACGTTCAAACCCGTGTCCTGACTCTTCCGATGTGGGGGAAGGCGACTGATGAAGTGTTCGACCTTCTGGTTGCACATGAAGTTGGTCATGCTCTCTACACTCCCAACATCGACTGGACGGAAACTCATAATATTCCCCCTCAGTTTGTGAATGTGACTGAAGATGCTCGCATTGAGAAACTGATGAAACGTCGTTATGGTGGTCTTCCGAAGACCTTCTTCAAAGGATACCAACAAATGCAGGATGATGATTTCTTCTGCCTTGAGAATGAAGATATTTCCAAGATGAATCTTGCAGATCGTGCCAACCTGCACTTCAAGATCGGTAACTTTGTTGATATTTCCTTCACTCCCGAAGAAGATGTCATCATTGATATGATCGACAAAGCAGAATCGTTTGATGATGCTCTGAATGCTGCACAGGCACTCTATGAGTATTGCAAACAGAAAAACCCCACTCCGTTGGATGTATCCATTCAGGCGGACTACACTGAACAAGGTAGTGGTGGTGGTTCTATGGAAGAACAACCTCCCAGTGATGCTGGTCAACAGCAACCAAAGGATGAAGGTAAATCTGAAGAATCGCAAGAATCTGAAGAATCTCAGGCACATCCTTCTGCAGATTCCGATCAACCTTCCACTTCTGGTGAGAATGTGAAAGGTGCTGGGAACACTCCAAAAGAATCGGTTGATGAAGAACCCAAGGTTCGCACTGATGATATGCTGAAGAATAACCTTCGTGATCTTATCAATAAGAACGCAAAGGATGCAGTGTATCTTGAGTTTCCCAATGTTGATCTGAAGAATCATGTAGTGGATACCAAGGAAGTTCACAAGTTGATTGAATCTCACTTCAAAGCTCAGGAATCTTCTACAAGTTATCTTTATCCCAGTCCATTCAATGCTGCAGATTCTGAGTATCAAAGATACAAGACAGAATCTGTGAAGGAAGTCAACTATCTGGTGAAAGAGTTTGAATGCCGCAAGGCAGCAGATTCTTATGCCCGTGCATCAACTGCTCGCACTGGTATTCTTGACTGCACCAAACTACATACCTACAAGTACAATGAGGATCTGTTCAAGAAAGTAACAACCATTCCTGATGGTAAGAATCATGGACTGGTGTTCATTCTGGATTGGTCTGGTTCGATGAACAAAGTGATGCTTCAAACTCTGAAGCAACTTTACAATCTCATCTCTTTCTGCAAGAAGTGTGGCATTCCTTTTGATGTTTATGCTTTCACCAACAACTGGTCTGAAACTGCTCATCCTGCAGAACCAGAAAACAAAAACTATCAGATGAGGTTGGATCATACTTTTAGGTTGATGAATTTCTTCTCCAGTAAAACATCATCGCGTGAACTTGAGAAGCAAATGCTTAACATCTGGAGGGTTG
>Ga0315909_10007067_pt1 | contig 12585 bp, 11 predicted proteins | sample LakEriMetagenome_11_FD_203527 | JGI IMG/M metagenome (GOLD analysis project Ga0315909, IMG submission 203527) | Freshwater fungal communities from buoy surface, Lake Erie, Ohio, United States - Buoy 2 MA125 | ecosystem: Environmental > Aquatic > Freshwater > Lake | place: USA: Lake Erie, Ohio...
TAGGTTTGGCTTCTGATTGAACATCGTTTACCTTTTTTTCCAATATTGGGGCTACTAAGTATTCGGGACACATCTGAGTAAACAAGCACTTAGGCTTTTGACATTCCTCTGCATGGAAGTAATCAGGGTTTTGGCATTTATACCGATACCTGTCTTCACATCCTGATAGCATAAGTGCTATAAAAATCAGAATATATTTCATTTACCTAAACCAATCCTTCCAAGTAAGAGATTGACAATTCTGTCTGACAAGTCATCAGGTAGGAACTTCAGAAACCCCAAGAAATAAAGTGCCACTACCCCGTAAACGAAGATTTTTAAGCACAAGTCAAAAGTCTTTTGGTACTCATTCATCTGCCACATCTACGAGTGGTTGCACAGAAATCCATCATCTCATTTACACCAACAAAGACTAAAAACAGCACAAAGAAGATTCCACCTATTGCCAAGCCAATCTCTAGTTGTTCTTGCTCTTTCTCTTTGGCGGCTTTCTCTGCTTTCTTTAAAGCACTTATCTCTTTGGCATCAGCTAAATCCATCTCTGCTTGACGAGCCTTAATTTTCTGCCACACGTCAATTCGGCCAGATTGCATAAATAGCAGTTTGAGACTTTCTTCAAACCGATTCGCCTCATCAATCGCCATTTCTATTTGCAAGGCCGTACCCATGTTAGAGCCTTTGCCAGACTGCTTGGCTTGAAGCATGGCCTTGGTAGCTACAGACTTTGCGTCAAATAGCTTACCAATCATGGGTGCAAGAGAACCTAAGTCATTGGCAACATTTGCTGCCTTCTTGACCATGCTGATTGCTGACTGTATGCCAGCTAGTGCTGTCATGGGGTCGATGGGAATCATACAACCTCTGGCAAGTTGTAATACTTAGCTTCACCATCTTTTCTTGCTACTACTGCATCCTCTAAATTTTTGTAGTAACCAAGCCATTTATTCTTTTTGTTTACTTTGACAAATACAGTCCAACAATTATGACTTTTAATCCACGACACACCTATGTGACCACTTTTGTTATGGCTTGGCAATGAAATGTTTTGTGCGTTATCTGTAGTATTTACATCACGCAAATTACAAAGTCTGTTGTCATTTCTAATTTTATTTTTATGGTCTATGTATTTATTTGGAAAACTTCCATAAACATAAAGCCAAATCAATCTATGCACACTATAGGAAGTGCCATTTATCTTTACTGTGTAATAGCCGTGACCATTAAGTGCTTTTGCCTCTTGCCAAGGTTTAACATTTCGCCCATTACCATTACGCCAAAGTAGCATCCCACTTTCAGCATCATAGTGAAACAAATTTTTAACTGTATCTTGGTCTATCATTTCTTATCTACCTTTTTCCATTCAATACAGTAGACTTTTCGGTTGTACACATCGCCAACCCAAACCCACTTAACACATCTGTACTCAATAGTTACAGCCAACAAAAACGCTAGTACCATGCCCACACAATAATGTAGGCACACCAAATGACAGTAATACAAAAAAGGACTGCGGTAGTAAAAGCCACAGCCCAATCTTTCATTTTTCTTGCTCGTCAGGTTTAGCTGATGCTTTTGCAATCTTTAAGTGTTGGTGCTTAAAGTAAATGTTTACAAATAAGCCAATTAAAGCAATTACAACACCAGAGACAGCAGCAAACTCATTGGCTGTTAAACCAAAGATAACTGCTGCGCCAGAACCACCATAAGTGGCTGCTGATGCTACCTTTGTGCTAATAGCCTCGTTTGTCATGGTGCGTCAGGCCAAGTAATAGTCCAAGGGAAACCTGTCTGCGTAGTCACATCACGCAAGGCTTGACGATAGGTAGCCCATACTGCTTTGTCAACAGGAGCATCAGCTACTTGTGTCCAATCACAGTCTTTTAGTTTCTCATCCCTTGAAGCACGAACACTCTTAGCCTGTTCAGCATCCTTAGAAGCCTTGTAAGCCACTTCTTGTTCAGCAGCAGCAGTAGTTACACCATCAACCACTTGGTCAATGAAAACAGGGCCAAGGATATATTTGGTGTACCACTTACCATCAATTTGCTCTACACCAGAGGCTTGAGAGTATTGGTAAACAGTTCCACCAGTTGCTTGTGCGCCTTCAAAGACTACATCAGCACCCAAAGCCGTTAATACTTCAGTTGTTGTTATGTCCCATGATGGGCCACCATTGGCTTTTTGATATGCACGAAATTCACTTTCGTACATGACTGCGCCTGTTGATTGAATTCTGATTTGCATTTTGTTTCCTTTAAGCAATAGCCCAATAGACGAATTGATCGCCATTTGCATTGATACCCACAGGTGCAGTTGAACTGATCTCAAATCCTGCGCTGTAGGTGTCGATGTAATCAGTGTTGGTCACTTCAGCGGCATTGCTGTTAAGCAACAGGTAAGGGTCGTTACCAGACACAATGCCTCTAGCCGTATCCCATACATAATAACCATAAGCGTAATCATTGACGCCTACGTTTTTAATAAGTACAAACCTTGCACCAGCAGCAAAGCCACAATCTATTTGCTGAGTAGTTCCTGTTCCGGTGTAAGTTCCAACTTTAGAAACTCCAGCACAAGTTGCCGCTAAATAAGCAACATAAGTGCCGCCTGAAGCATTAACTGGTGAATTAACGCCAACTGTAAAAACAGAACTTGTTGGACTTGTGTTGTTAAAAAGTCCACTAGATGTAACTTTATCGTTATCAGGCAGTTGAACTGATTTAGTATTTCCTAAACCAGCAAAATAAAACTGCCACTGAGCAGTTGTATCTCTACGCTTAATAAGCATCATCTCAGGTACGGCCTGTAAGTTATGGCTAAATGTGGTTGCAGAACCCGTCCCTGTATAGCAAACCTCATCAAAGAAGCTGGGGGCACGTTGGAATGCCTCAAGAACATAAGTCCTTGCAGACGAGTTTAGTCGGCCAATACCATTGTTGATAATCTTAAATTGAGTATTGCTATCAAACCCTATATACCCATTAAGAGTGGGTTCAGCAGCAGTTTGCCAAGTATCCAAAGGCCATTTATTTGGGCCACGCAGACGATCCACAGCAAAGAATCCTGTAGTGGCATCTCTGGATGTAACAAAACCTAAATCAACAGGGAAGTTTGTTGTTTGGTTATTGTCTACATCGTTTCCACTGTATGCCATAGGTTTAAAAACCTTAGTAGCATCCGTAGGCACTTTCATCGGGCCACGGCGGATGGCTATGTAAATAACTTTTAATCCACTAGATTGACTAGTTACCTGAAACCCAGTTGCGGTTGGTTTCCACCCACCTCTTGTTGTTTCTGCCGCAGAAGAATTTGGAACAAGTTGCTTAGCAGAGCCTTGCGATGTACTATTATCCCAGCCACGCATAGTATCAAATATTCTCCAATCTTCACTAAAAGTTTCAGCAAGTTTTGTTAGAAGAAATTGAGGCTCCCATCCTAAGTTGACTGTTGCGTCACCAGAACCATCCCCCACATAACTCCCACAGCTAATCACATTGTCTGTACCAGTTAGGCCAAAGCCTCCTGCGTCATGGGCGAATAGGTAAGCTACGTATGTGCTGCCTGATTCATTCATTCCAAGGTCTGCAGTTAATGTAAAACTTGTAGACGTAGCATTCCACATATTGTTACTAGATACAAATGGTGCTGCAGTTGTATTTAAACGTAATGCTTGGAAATTCCCAAGAGACCTATGGTATGTAAACCAATTGCTTGATTCAGTTGTATTTTTAGTAATAATACAACCAGGAGTGCTTCCAAGATTATGCGTAATTGTCCTTGGATAAATAGAGTCCCCGCTCCAAGTTACGATATCAAAGAACTTTGGTGCTTTTGCAAAAGACCAAGAGACGTAGGTAACTCCGTTATTATTAAGACGAGCTGAATCACCAATTGAAAACCCAGTCGTATTTGCAGAAGTTAATACGTTTCCTGGGTTAAATTGTTGGTCTGTGTTATTGGATACTAAATATCTTGTTATACCTCTAGAAGTGTCTGATAAATAGTTCTGACCAAAAGTTGCATCTGTTGATCTATTTTTGCCCCAAACCAACCCACCTTTAGTAGACAAATCGATGCCATTAGTAATGGTCTGTGTAGAGCCATTCCCTGTATATAAAAATGTAGAAAAATAATCTTCTATATATTTAGGTACGGCAGCAACCCCGCCACCAAATGCGTCATAACTTGCTGCTCCGCTAGTCGATTGTAAAGGCATTGTTATTCCTTGCTCTTGCAGTTATTCATGTGCCACTTAGCTAAGTTTCCACCACTTGCCATTATTCCGCAATGTGGGCATTGTTCTTTACGCTTTGGCTTCTTCATGTTAATTGTGGTTGATTTCTTTACGCCAGTTGTACCTGCAATGATTGCTTGTCTACGTTGTTCTGAACATGGATTACTTCTGCCTTTAAGCGATTCACTAATCCTTTGCTTTTGCTCATCAGTCCAATCATGCCTAGTTTTGGCAAGTGTTTCTGCGCTATGTTTATAGCCTTCAGTTCCATCACCTCCATCAGTTGCGTTTGTCAGGTCAATGCCAAACCCACGCATCTCAGCAATCAAGAAACACTCAAGTTCTTTAGCCTGTTCATGGCTGACATTTTCTTCAACTTTGTTAACAACAATGTCTAAGCCAAGACTTTGAATCTTACGAATCTTGTTTAACTTATATGTTGGCTTATCAGAGTTCTTGGCCTCCCAAGCATGAAAGTGGCAACGTCTACCCACACCCTTACCAACATAAAAGGGCATCCCATTTCTAGGGTCTGTCAGCATGTAAACGTAGGCTGTGTTCATCATGCCTTAAATTGTGTGTTGCTTGCCAAGACTGTGAAAGTCGCACTACCTGTTTTTATTACGAGGTAGCGGTAACTGTCTATTCCACTTGCATTTCCCGCAGTAGGCGCACCACCTAACCACCTAGTAGTTACTCCTGATGTAGTGCCATCAACTTGCACAGCAGAGTTGTAGTAAGCAGTAGAGCCTTGAGTAACTAAGAAAGCCACAGTCATTGATTGACCTGTACTCATCAAAGTATTCAAGGAAGTACCGCTAGAACCTCTGAAGTTTACTGTCCAGTTAGCACTTGCGTTACTTGTGTAGTACAGAACTGACTGAGTTGTAATGTCGTAGTTAATCGTTCCAGTAGCCGCAGTTGCTGATACTGTTGCAACCTCTGCCGCATCGTTTAGAACAATCGCAGTAGCTGATGAAGTTCCTGTAAAGGTTTGTGTGCCAGTAAAGGTGTTTGCTACGTTAACAACAGCAATATTAGCCCCTGCCAAAGTAGATGCACCAGTACCACCATTAGCGATAGGAAGCGTACCAGTTACACCAGTACCCAAAGGAAGACCTGTAGCATTGGTTAAAACACCACTAGCAGGTGTTCCCAACTGAGGAGTAGTCAGGACAGGGCTTGTCAATGTCTTGTTTGTCAGGGTTTCTGTACCTGTTAAAGTAGCAAATGACCCTGCTGTAAACGCTGCGCTAGTCCATGTTGAACCTGTCCACACAAACAAGTTATTTGTAGCTGTATTCCAATACAAAGCACCTGTGAGCAAAGTATTGCCATCATTGTCTACAGTAGGTGCAGTTGACTTGCTTCCTAAGTAGCGGTCATCAAACGCATCGTAAGTGTTTGCAGCACTCGTAGCACTAGCAGCAGCAGCCGTTGCGCTTGTAGAGGCATTTCCTGCGCTTGTGGAGGCATTTGAGGCACTCGTAGAAGCGTTGGAGGCAGAAGTCGCAGCAGCAGCAGCACTTGTCGCAGCAGAAGTTGCACTACCTAAGATGCCATCAACATAAGTCTTAGTGGCAGCGTCTTGGTTATTGGTAGGGTCACCCAATCCAGTAATCTTAGACGTACCCATCGCAATAGCACCACTCATCGTGCCACCAGTAGTAGATAACTTAGCACTTAAAGAAGAATCAACTTCAGTCTTTGTGTAAGCATCTGTGATACCGAAACCAGAGATAGTAGTGGGATTCGTACCAGAAGTGATACGTCCAAATGCGTCAACAGTTACAGACTTATATGTACTAGCAGTAACGCCAGTTGTAGCCAAGTCAATCTCATCAGCACCAACAACAATTCGTGCGCTTGATGCAGTATTCACGTTAAGCGTGTTACCTGTCTTGCTCATACCTGTGCCAGCAATCACTTGACCAGCACCTGAGAACTGCGCCCAAGTAATCGCTGTAGTGCCTAAAGTACCGCTTGGTGCAATAGTACAGATAAATCCGTTATTTCCGTTAGTTGTACCACCTTCAACAAAGGTGTAAGCAGCTACCAATTCAGCATAAGTATCAGCATCTGTCGTTCTAGTCCATGAACCAGATGCACACAAGTAAATACCATTAGCAGATGCTGTAGTCTGGTCTTTAACCAATACTCGGTCACCTGCGATAACAGAAACTCCGTCTATGGTCTGTGCGCCAGATAACGTAAGGTTAGCAGTAGAAGCAGCAACCACAGAGGCTTTGGCATCAATACCTTGGGCAATAGCGTCTACATAAGCCTTGGTTACAGCATCAGCATCAGCCGTAGGAGTACCAAGACCTGTAATCTTGTTTGTACCCATAGCTAAAGCACCAGACAGAGTGCCACCAGTTAGATTCAGCTTCAAAGCGTCTGCTGTATCTACATAACCTTTAGTAGCTGCGTCTGAAGCATTGGTAGGTGTAGCAAGACCAGTAATCGTTCCTACTGTCCCAGAAGACATATCCAATGTGCCATCAATCGTGACATTATTGAATGTAGAAGTTCCTGTAGCCGTTGTGACGTTACCAGAGACATTTCCTGTCAAGTTACCTGTGACATTACCTGTAACAGCACCTGTGTGTGTTCCTGTGGTGTTACCAGTTACGTTACCTGTCAAACCACCAACAAAGCCTGTAGAGGCAGTTACTGTCGTTCCTGTGATAGCTTGGGCAGATGAGCCACCGATAACAGCACCATTGATTGTTCCACCAGTAATAGTGGCAGACGATGATGTGAGTGGGCCTGACAGACCAGCCGTAGCCGTTAAAGTGCCTGTCAGCGTAGATGTTCCAGTAACAGATAAGTTACCGCCTACAGTTACATTGTCACCAGCAGAACCATCTTGAAAGTTCTTCAACTGAGCCATCAATGTACGGATAGCATTGTTGACCAAAGATGGGGCCATACCCTCCGCTAAGTTAATACTGTTAATGTCAGTATTGTTATTAGCGGTACTGCTGTATTCTGAAATCTTGGTCTTTGCCATGTTAGTCCTTAGTTGGTGTTACCCACACCATTTATGTCAATTCGATATGGTTTTTCAGTTAAACCAAATGTAGCCCCATATCCTAACTGAAGTGCTTTGCGTTGTAATTCTTTACTCAAAGGCTCTACTGTTGTGGTCGTTGCTTTTTTCATCAATGAAGCAGCCAGTTTAGGGTCTAGCATTGCGTTAACCAATAACTCACGGATAGCGTCATCTGTGCCGTTGTAAAGCCAGTTCATTGGTGCAGATACCTTTTGCAAAGCAAGAGGAACATCACCAAACATTTGCTTACCAACCATTCCACCAATCACATTAGCGGTACTCATGTTTTTAAATGTGTCTGAGCCAGCCATCTTGGTTGCTCTTGGTAATACGCCACTATCTAAGTCTTCAGCAACACGCTTTAACACCGCAAGTTGCGTAGAAGAAAGGTCTGTTTCTTTCTCTGCTGCACGAATAGCACGAGTAAATGCAGGTTGTGAAATCAAATAATCATTAGCCCTTGATGGGTCAGGAGTAGTTGAAAGAACCTTGCCTCTAAACTGTTGTGCAGCTTCAAGACGCTCAATGCCTCTACTAGAAGCAGCGTATTTACTCAAATAGTCTTTGTAACCAGTAGCACCAGCTTCAATAGCGTCATCTACTGCACGAATGACAGATTCAAGTTGTGGTTTAGCTGCTCGATATGCGCCTGATGTTGGGCCATCTTTAGCAGACTTATCTAACAAGCCTTGAGCAGCAGCCCTCAAATCTTTACGAATCTCATAAAGTTCAGCAGGTGTAGATGCACGAGCAATATCGTCTTTTGCATCTTTCATTACAGACATAACAGTCTGACGCTTACCTACTGGTGAAGCAAGAATGTCATCAATAGTCTTGTTAACTGTTAAAGCAATAGCAGATTGGAATGTATCTGGGTCAACAGTAGAGTTAGCAAATGCTTGTTCTCTTAGTGGAGAAGTTACTTCTTCACGCTTAGTTAATGCAGATTTAAGTACATCCTCATCTTTTGCAAGACGATTCAAAATAGCCATCTGCGCCCTGTTAGCTTCTAATGCTTGAGTAGCAAAACGTCCACCAGTTACATCTAACCCTTTGATTGCAGTCTCAGCGTTAATCAATCCAATGTCACGAGTCGCTTGTGCAGTTGTAGGTGTATAACCGCCAATCTTAGGAACATAAGTAGCACCAGACTTAATTGCTTGTTCAGCATCAGACGCCAAGTTACGCAATACATTGCCTGTGATTACTTCACGCCCTGCCTCAGTAAATGGGCGCACAATCTCTCTAGTTGTACGAGCAAGAACAGGCGCAGAACCCACCATGCCACCTGCTGTAGTAGCACCCGCCAAAGCACCTAATGTTTGACCAAGTGGGCCAACATCACTCTCACGAGCAGCACCAGATGCCAATGCACCACCAGCAGCAGCAGCACCTTGAGTCTCTAAACTCTTGGTAAAGAAGTCTTGCGCTGGTACTGGTAAATATTTAGCAACAGCAGCAGGGGCAGCAACGCCAAATCCTGCACTTGTTACATCTTGAACAATGCGCTCTTGTGGTGTTTGTGGAGTAGGAACACCAATTCGAGTCATTAAGTCTTGCAGACCTTGACTACTAGGCTTCATAACTTGGCGACCTGCCAAAATGTTAATTAACCCTGTAAGAGCATCTGCACCAATAGTAGGTAATGACAAAGCACCAGTTAATGCTGCTCTACCTGTCAAACCTAATTGCCTGCCAAGGTCTTTAGCACTACCAATTTGCATTTGCTCTGGACGAGGATAGCTAGTAATTTCTTTAATAGCTTCTTCTCTTGTCATCTTCTTAGCAGGTGCGGTAGGTGCAACTTCGCTCTTTGATTGCTCTAGTGCAAATTTATATGCTTCTGCGTCAGTCAACTCCCTGTCAGAAGTGACTTCGTATGTGCCTTTGCCTTCAATGGTTACTTCATAGGTTGCCATCATCAACCTTTCTTTTTAACAGTTACGCCAGAGGGTAATGTCTCAGGAACTCTTAAAGAGTCATAAGGGTTAACAATTGCTTCTGGCTTACCACCAAGTTCAGTATTAAGACCACGATAAACATTGATTGTTGGCTCAAGTGCTTTTTTTCTTTCGGTAACAATACCATCCACAATGGCTTTTAAATCATCACGTTCTTTAGGTGTGAATGTTCCACCTTGTAATAATTTTTGTGCAGCCAGTTGAATGTTTGTTGGGATAGACCTATTACCAATAATGGTGTTTACGTCACCCTGCTGAACAGCACCTGTTTGGTCGTAAACTTTTGCAATGTTGTAAATCAATGCGCCATCAGCACTTGTATTGCCTGATTTTGCTTTTCCATAAGCATCATAAAAAGCAGATGCACGACCAGCGACAGTAGTGTCACCAGTATCTTTTAAAGTGCTTTGCCATTGATTGACTGTAGCAAGTTGTTGTTTATTAACTGCTGTCTTGTCATTCAAATCAATAGCAACTTTAGGTGCTTTACCTGCGTCTTTTCTGTCAATGTAAGCCTTGACTAATGCTCTTTCAGTCATGGTCATTTCATTAACTGGAGTCATGATTCCAAGAACTTGTCTTGCTTCTTTTACATCTCCAGCAATATCTTCTTTTTCTTTTTTTGGTGCGCCTGTAGCTACAGCCATTGGCTTACCATCAGCACCAATTTCATAACGAATTTGACCTTCTCCAAGCGTATAACCTTCTGGGCGCATTGCTTTCTGAGAAGCAACCAACTCAGCTAAAGTCTTACGTCCTTCAGCAGAACCCATAAGTTGGGGCGCAGCACGAGCCAAATCAAAGCCACCAGCAGTCATGCCTTCACCTACTCGCTGACCCATTATGTCCTCACCATAAATCTCTTGAGGCTTGGTTACAGCACCTTGGATAACACCTTGAATTCGTTGTTGTTCAGCTAGTTGTTGTTGTTCTAACTTACGTTTACGAATCATGTCAGCCAATTGGACATTTTGTAATTGGCTTTGCAATGTTTCTTGCATACCACCTTTATAGGCTTGCTGACCTTTCATTAAGCCTTCAGCAATAGACTGTCCTGTATTGCCACCTTGGAATAAACGCCCTGCTAGGGCATACAAGGCTTGTGCTTGTGCATCGTCACGATTACGCTGAATGTCAGCAGGTGACATACCGAGCAGACCCATTGTGTCTGCACCGCCTGTACCAAAAATGTCTAATAGTCCAGCCATGTTTAATCCCACCAGTTAGAGCCAAGAGCAGGGTAATTAGTGTCAATAGTTCCCATGTTAGAGCCACCACTTAAAAAATTTCTTCCGCTATTCCAAAGGTTACTAATACCAGTAGAGCCACCTAAGTTCTTATACAAACCACCACCAACAGCAGCAATACCTAATAAGTTTTGCAATGATGAAGTATCAGCAGCACCACTAGACGTAGACTGTCCAACTCGTCCTAATGGGTTTCCATAGACAAGTGACAGATAGTTCTGCAAGTTTTGTTGTGGCTGGTTTTGCAAGAAATTAAACTTAGCAATGTCTGCTGCTTGTTGTTGACCTGTATAACCCTCACGGATTTGACCAGCTTGCAACATATTCTGAATGTCTTGGTAATCAGCTTGAGCCATTTGAGGCGCAGCCATCGTAGCAGCTTGCTGTCTTGCTCTCTCATCAGCGTAGTTTTGATACGCAAGTTGACCAGCAGTATTAGCTAAATTTTGTCCAAATATACCAGTTGCCCTGTCTTGCAATGAACCCATAGCACCAGAGCCGTAACGCCCTGCTAGGCTTGCTTTAGATGCAATATCACCTAAGGTTGTTTGAAACTGAGTCTCAGCCGCTTTTGCTGCTGGCGCATAAGCACCTTGGAAGAAAGGGTTTCCACTTAGAAAGCCACCAGAAACTGTGTTCTGTAACTGACTTTGAGCAGACTGAAGTAAGGGATTACCCGCAGAAGCACGAGCCTCTAAAGCCTGTAGACCAGTTTGAGTGGTAGTGCTAGGACTTACATAAGTCTGACCACCATAATACTGTGGGCCACCGCCCTGATACGCTTGCTGTGCTTGCTGTAAGCCATACGAAAGGTACGGCTGAATTGTTGGGTCAATTGACGATGTGGTAGTGGTAGCCATCTTTTACTCCTAGAGTTTCGGATTCCAAGATGGGTCATCCACGGAATCCATTATACATAAATTATTAAAATCAACCAATAATTGCATACCGATATGTCTTATTTGCAGTCGAATTTGCAAAATGGGTAATCGTAGCCGTACCCTGTCCTTGGGAACTAGCATAGATATTCGTTGAGGCAGCGAGTGACACTAAGTTAACAGTCGCTATCACAGATGGCGTAGCTGGTCTAGTAGGGCTTGTTCCAGCCACATAATGCTCAATTACTACACCAACATCTGACGCTCTCCACATCAACTGAATGTAGTCATTAGCTGCCAAATCTACATAAAAGTTCATTGCCCCAATTAAGTGATATGGGTCACCAGATGCTTTTCTCTGAGCTAAACCAAACCTACTATTTGAGCCAGTTATATCTGTGCCATTCTTTCTAAACCAAATATCCGCATCTTGTGAGTCGTTTGTTGTGTTTTTCAGTTGGATAGAAAACTGTATGTTATACAAACCTGCTGCTTTTACATTCAACCTAGAACTATTTGATAAAGTAACTCCATTAGAGAAGTCGGTTGTATCAAATGTAATAGGATACGCAGTCGTTGTATTAGCTACAGTCTGGTCTGTTCCATCTTGAAAAGAACCATAAGGCGCAGAATCAGCAAAAGCAGCAGCAGAGGCAGGGACAAAAATGATAACGCTATCTGGGCCTATCCTTCGGTCTGTCAAAGTGGTAGTTAAAGCACCACCAGTTGCTAACGTCAAAGTCCCTGTGTTATTGGTCTTGCCATCCATAATTCCACGGACAACTTCTGCCACGGCTCGTTGGTCACCACCAAATGCAGGTAGGCTTCTAAACATCAGCGCACACCTTGACCAGCTACATCCACATCTACAGCAACAGCATTTTTCCAATCTGCGCCAGTAGGATTAACTTGGATACGATGGTAACGCCCTGCGCTACGCAAAGAAACCCTGTTCTCTGAGTCGGCAGCTACTGGAGTCCCAAAGGTAACGTCTTGGCTTAACAATGTGCGAGAAGCCACAGCGACTGTTGCTGAACCATTGTCTACCAATGGACGAGCCAAAGTGACCACAGATGGCCCACCAAGGTCAATGTCTCCAGTAGCAATTCTGCCCGAAAGAGGCTGACCTGTGTATGTGAAAACCTTTGCGCCTAACGTACCACCAAGGAAATACTTACCACCCACATAAAGGCGTGAGTCAAGGCTTGTT
>Ga0315909_10007069_pt1 | contig 12584 bp, 12 predicted proteins | sample LakEriMetagenome_11_FD_203527 | JGI IMG/M metagenome (GOLD analysis project Ga0315909, IMG submission 203527) | Freshwater fungal communities from buoy surface, Lake Erie, Ohio, United States - Buoy 2 MA125 | ecosystem: Environmental > Aquatic > Freshwater > Lake | place: USA: Lake Erie, Ohio...
TCAAGAATCTTTGCGCTAGTAATAGCACCGTCTGCAATATCTCCTGCAACGATAGTACCATCGGCAATCTTAGCCGAAGTAATTGCTGAGTCTGCAATCTTAGCAGTTGTAACTGCGAGTGCAGCAATCTCTGTTGTGCCTACTGCATCGGTAGCAATCTTATCTGCGGTAACAGCATCTGCTGCAATACGAGAGTTAGTAACTGCAGATTCTTCAATCTTGGCGGTAGTAACATTAGCGTTAGCAATCTTTGCTGTTGTAATAGCAGAGTCTGCAATGTCACCTGTAGCAATACCAAGGTCAGCAATCTTGGCTGATGTAATAGCACTATCAGCAATCTTTGCTGTAGTTACATTTGCATCCGTAATCTTTGCGGTAGTCACAGCATTTGACTGAAGCATTGCTGTGGTAATAACATTTGTTTCTGTATCTAAAACTATATTAGCAAGAGTAATACCGTGTGCTGTTGTCTCATTCTTAGCATGGTCATTTGCTTCTTGGTAGTCACGACCAATAGCCATATGACGAACCTCTGCACCAGCAGAGTGAGCCTGTGCAGTAGAGCCATCAATACCGCGAGCAATAGCAATTGTGTTACCAGATACAGGATTAGTTGTCGAAGAATAAATATCTACAATTTCTTCAATTGCTGTATCAGGGTCAATGACAACTGTGTATGTTTGTCCAGCAGTTAGGGTCTTACCACCCATAAGTGCTGCTGCAGACACCACGTTAATTGATGCACTTGATGATGTAATAGCAGATGATAGTGTGGTCTTCTGCGAACGGGATGAGTATTTTCTAACTGTCATTGACGGTTCCTATCGGCTGTAACGAATACGTGGCGGATACTGCTGTTGCTGTGCTTGTGTCTCTTCAGCCAAGCGTGCTGCAAAGAGTTGATAAAGCGCACGTGTTGCTGCATTGCTTGAACCGTATTGACGCTTGCTATCTAGTTCATCAGCCTGTGGGCTAGTGATTGCATTGCGTGCTGGGTCAAGGAATGAGAGCAGACGATATGACGCTCCAAGAACTACTACGTCCCTTACTGATTCTGATAGTCCTGTTTGTGCTGCAAATGATGTTGTTGCTGTAGTACTAAGTGTTGCAGGTGCTGTTGCGTAGGTAACATTTACCTTACGACCAGTATGAATATACCTATCGTTAATTGTTACAGTTTGTGCAGTAGCACCCCAAGTAGTTGCATCTGGAGATGAATCCCAAGAGAAGCGTGTAATTGGAATCCAACGCTTACTAGACCCAATCTCCTGCCATGACATACGCAGAATGTTTTGGATGTTTAGATTTTCAAAAGCATATGTATCTACAACTGAATTATAAGTAAAGGAAGTATTCTTGGCAGCAAAGATGCCAGAGCCAATGGCTCGGATAGTATCTTGAATTGCACGCTTAACAGATGAACGTGGGAATGTAGGAGTAATAACTACTCGGTCTCCAGCAACGTGTGTCTCTGGTGTAGTACCCATAAAGCCACGACCATACGGCGGTACAGTTGCTGTCTTAGAAATACGGTCATAAGAATCTACCCAGATTAGTTCATCACCAATCTCAATAATACCAGTACCAACTTCATCTGCGTTTAGTGAAAACGTAGTAGGCGCTGCTAGTGTAGATGTAGTTGTAGTAATAGCAGAAGTCAAGTGAGTAGTACGGTCTTGCTGCAGTGTATAGCCAGCAAGGTTCATTACTACTTCGTCAGTTAAAACGTCTAGCGTTGATGCCATTACAAGCCTCCAGTATTTCTAGCAATCTTGCGAGCCTTTGCTCGTGCTTTCATAACTGCTGCTTTCTTTTGTTCTGGTGTCATGCCACGCTTGTTCATAGCAGCATTAGCCCTAGCACGTGATTCATTAACAGCCGCTTCTTTACGCTTTCTAATTCCTGGACGCTTACGTGCAGTTTCTGCAATAGCCTTTGAGTTAGGTAGGTCTGGCTTCTTGCCTTTACCTAAATCATATTCTCCACCAGTACGATTACGCATACCAGCATTTACGCGACGTTCTGCTTCTGCCATGTTTTCGTCAAATGGCTTTGATGCTCTTTCAACGTTTCTGCCACGACTTTCAGGATTCTGACTTGAACGAGTTTCAATTGTGGGTCTAGAACGTTCTGGTGTTCCACCAGATTGATACTTATAATCATCAAGGCTAGGAGTTTTAGTAGCACCTCTACCCCTTGACACTACAGCCAGACCTCTGTTTTTAATTCTTTTTTCTTCGCTCATCTTGGCTCCACCAGGACGTGCAGGGCGCTTGCCAACTCCACCTTCAATAGTACGAGCGGCTTTTGCTGCAGCATTTTTTTCAATTTGTGCTTTTGCAATTTCTTTTTTAGACATTGGTGGCTTACGTCTAATTGTTATAGCACTACCATCTTTATTTGTTAGACGTTTAACTGGTCTAGTTACAGTAACTTTTTCTTTACTTAGACTTCCATAACCACGATACTTGCCAGCCTTAGTTGTTATACGAACATCTGGCTTAGGTGCAGTAGCACGAATAGCGCCACTACTGCTGGCACGATTTGGATTTCCAGAAATAGAACGAGCCTTTGGACCAGCCGATTCTTCAGCCATGCGTTTAGCAGAAACATCAGAAACCTTTTTACGTGTTGAACCAGTGGTTGTTTGTACTGGACCACCTTTTGGTTTTACTGGTTTAGTGGAACGGGCAGAGTTATTAACTCTATTAATTACTCTGTCAAGGTCTTTACCACTAAGACTTCTAGTACTACGTTGTTTAGCAATAACCTGTTTAGCAACTCGTCGAGCCTGTGCTTGAGGAAGTTGCTTAACACCCTGCTTTACTGCTTGAGAAGCAATTGCACGAGAAATTGCAATTGCTAGTGCTGCAACTATTGGTGCTGCCATATTACCACTTGACCTTATCTGCCCAGTATGCTGCGCTTAGTTTTCCTTTTGAGATATTGCTGGCGTGTCGCGCCTTAAATGACTTTCGACGCGCCGCATATGAAGCAGATTCTCCAGCCTTCTTAGGAGAACCACTGACACCTTGCTGTCCAAAGCGGATTGTCTTAACGACGTTACCTTCTTTAGCAACAACTACATGGGACTTCTTTGGGTGGTTTGGAGTACGCTTAGGCTTGTTAAAGCCTGATACTCCTGCCCTTGCTAGGCGAGAATCTTTTTTCTTCATCTGAATTTAGCCGTCTTCTTTGCAATAGATTTTGGTTGTCTTACAAACTGTTTGCCCTGCTTCATGCCAGCCCGCTTTGCAGCGGTGGTTTTAGCGTACTCAGAGGCTGATAGAGCCTCTCTAGCCTTCTTAGGAAGATAACGCTCACCAGTAGCCTTTGACCCCTGTGTGCTGGGCTTGCCTGACTTTGTGCCCCACTTCTCTTTAGTCCACTTGGACAGAGAAGATTGAGCCTTGGTCTTAGTACCTGAGTAGCCACCGCCTGCTTTTTTATAAGCCTGACTTAGAAGTTGAGCCTTACGAGCAGACCACTGACCAGGCTTGCCACCTTTAGAGCCAGACATAATCTGGTTCTTTAAACGTTCTCTAAGTGCTGCCTTGGTGTATGCCATTTACTTCTTCTTTTGCTTCTTCATTGAATCGACATATTCTTTCTGTCGCTTAAAATACTCTTTGTTAGATACTGTAGGAAGCGGCTTAGGCTTTACAGCCTTTGGTGTTGGCTTTACCTTACCAATATCCTTAAGACCAACAGTGCTTCCATCCCCAAATACAATTGTTGGACCACTGTTTTTTGGCTTAGCAGCCATTGGCTTCTTTGCAGTTGTAGTGCGAACTCTCTGTGGTGAAGTCGCTGACTTCTTGGGCATAGGTACTGGAGTACCGCGCTTTGTAACACGTGGTCTTGGTGGCTTCTTCATTACTTCTTCTTGCCCATCTTCTTAGGCATAGCCTTCTTAGCAGCAGTCTTCTTAACTGTCATTTTCTTACCAGTCTTCTTAGCATACGCTTTTGCGTCTTTCATTCCTGCTTCTGTGTATGCAAACTTCTTGTCTCCGAACATTGGCATTATATAACTCCTACTTCCTTAAGTGATGTTACTGATTCTTTGGTAATTGATTGTGCTGTTGTTGCGTCTGTATCTGCGTCAAAGGCTCTGCCCATAACATCAGATGCTTCTACTGCTGCCTTGACATGTGCCATGCTAGTTCCAGCAGGTTGAATACCCTGTGCTCTAGCAGCGCGATAAGCGTCTAGTTCACCATTCCACTTTTTATTTGATACTTGCTTTTGTGAATTAGCATCACCAGTATTAAGTTGTAATCCTCTAGCCTTGCAACCAAAGCAAGGATTAGCATCACACTCTGTATGGTCAATGCTTACTACTTGCTCTTCATGTGGAAATGGTTTAGATGTTTTTTCTCCACAAAGAACACAGTCATATGCAGTAGCAAGAAAGTCATGGGCTTCTGTAAAGCCCCACTCAGTTACTCTTGTAATATGTTGACATTTAGGCAATTGTATCTACCTCATATCCGGCTGCTTCTAAATCTGCTTTTTCTTCTGCACTTACTGTGTGGGTGATGCCACCAAGATATGCAATATCTGCTGCTTCATATTCTTCATGAGATGGATATCTGACTTCAAAATACTCGCCATCAATCTTTAAAACCGTAATACCAACTGGAATTTTAATTTGAGAAAACAGTGGATGGTAATCCCCACCAGGATTTTCATAAACCCTAGGTGTTTCGAATCTGTATGTAGGCATTTTTCCTCCAATAGGTTTACTGATAGACAGGGACTAAAAGCCCCTGCCTATCCGTCAAACTACTGATTAAGCGTTTGGACGACCTGATGCTGCTGTCTCGATACGAACCAATGCTGGTGTACGATAGAGAGCCCAGTTGATAATTCCGTACCAACCGACTGGGTTGAAACGGTTGAAGCGGTCTTGGACAACTCCAACTTCCATGCCTGGTTCCTTCCATACAGCCTCAGCAAGTGCTTGTGCACCTACAACGTAGGTGTTGTATACACGTGTCTGAGTTGTTGAAGAGCCAGAACCTGACTGTGAGTTTGTAGCGTTTGCTGTTTCGATGAAACGAACGCCTTCCCATGAGCCTGTTTCTCCGCCGTAAAGTGGAGCAGCATTCTGGTACTCATGTGGTGTACGCCATACGTTGTTACCTGTCTCTGTGCGAAGGTCAGCAGAAACTTCTGGGTGGATGTATGCAACATACATTCCAGCAGACTTGTACTGAACACCCTTAGCACGCATCTTTGTAACTGCAGTGCGGATAGCAGCAGACTTAATTGTGTCTGCAGATGTGATTGCTGTCTTAGCAGCAACTGTTCCGATTCCGTCGTATACGTTTGATACTGACTGTGTACCTGATGTTGTTGAGACACGAACGATGTTCGCACCTGCATCCAACTTAGCAACAATAGCGTTGTCAAGTGTCTTAGTCATGTTGAAGCCAATTGCGTTAGCAACCCATGGGTCGATGTTAGCAATTGACATAAGGTTAATCTTCTTGACTGGAAGCACTGAGCGTCCGAGTTCAAGTTGTGCAACATCAATGTATGTTGTTGCTGGTAATGCAACGGCATCTGTATCAACAGTCTCTTCAAGAGTTGCTCCTGCTACAGTTGTGTCCGCAATATCAGTATTGAACTGAAAGCGAATTGAAGAACCGTTGTGTGTGAGTGAGCCGACCTTCTTGTCAGCAATCTCGCGGAACTTTGGCAATACGCGGAGGTTGGTTTCAATCAACTTATCGTATGCTAAAGTTACAAGGTTAGTACCTAACCCACTACCTGTGGTTGTAAAAGTATCTGCCATTTGGCAAACCTTCTTTCTGAATTATTGCATCTTATTAGAAATGCTTTGGATTATGGATAGTAATTCTTCTTCAGAGTTTCCGTCATAGTTTTGTAACATATCAACATATTCATCTGAAACGTCGGGAGTTGCAGCAAACTGAGTTGCACCATCTTGGCGAGAAAACTCGCGTACATTTGGCTTGTTCTCTTCTACTGCTGCTTCGGTATATCCGACAATATCTCCATTATCACGAAGCCAGTTTGTAACTGAATCTTCGCTGACTTCATCTAAATCCTTAAGGATTAGACGTGCAGCCTTGGAGTTGACTCCCTTGGATTCTAGGACTGACTTGACTGTTGACTCTTTCTGTTGGCGTTCGAACGCTTCCAACTTTTCTGTCAACTCTTTGATACGCTTTTCATCTGCACGCTTTGCTTTACGAAGGTCTTTAATACCATTCGTCTCGTCATTGCTTCCATCTGAATAGATATCGAGTTCATCGTCGTTATCCCAGTTGTTGTTGTTGCTCATAGCAACCCACCCTTCTATTGTTGTTTAGTTTCGCAGACCACAGTTACAGTTCGGGGAAACTGGCTGGCTTCTACTCCTAGTCTTTTACGCCTGACGGGGCTAGTCGGTCCGTCTAGGGATTTTAAAATGCGCCAGAGTTGTCTGACGCTCTTCCTGTTCTTAGGCGACCAGAAGTACCACCAAACTGTGCTTCTTCTATTGCCTTTAACTGCTCGCGCTTACGCTTTTCGGATGCAGTTCCTCTAAATGTTTCGGCTTCTGCAGATGCTCTATCGTATTTAATCCCAGTCTCATCATAAACTTGACCAAGAAATTCTGTACGTGGAAGATACTCGGCAATGTCGCCGTATCCCTTAAGAGCGGTTGCCTTATCAACACCAAGTTTTGCGAGTTCTTCTGCTGTAGCAAGACTTGTTCCAGCAAGTCCAGTAGATAGTGCAGCACCGCTAATCTCGGCAGCAGTAGCCTTAGTCTTAAGTTCTTCTGAACCCTTTGTTGGGTCTAAGAAATACTTAACCAAGTCTGAATCACCAATGCCATAGAGTGCTTTAAATGCGTCTTTAGTATTTTTGTCTGCATTCTGTACCCGTGATGTTGCTGTTGAAATTCTTGATTTAAATTCAACTGCTGATATATCGTTGCCAATTACTTCAGCCATTTTCTTTTGGCGAGCAAGGCGAGAGGTAGCATCCACTGCTACACCAAAGTAATCAGATAAACCATATGAACGTAGAGTCTCAGAGTAATCATTCTCTAGTTCAAGATATGATGCTTCATCAAGAACATTAAGTCCTTTTGCCGCACGCAATTCATTGCCCTTGAATCGTTCTTTATAAACTGGCTCAGTCTTTAATTTTAGTTTAGCCTGCTCAACACCAAGGTCATCTTGCATGTATCCACGAATTACCGAAACCAAAGAATCTAATCCATACAACTTAAATGCTTCCTCAAGCAATGCGTATGCATCTTTGTCTTCTTTGCTTATTTCTTTAGTTTGTTTTGGGACATTAGATGTTGTTGATGTAACACCCATACCCATTTCGCTTGGAGTTTTATATGCTGAAGGCGCTCCACCAAATGTAGCAGTTGCTTGTGGAATATCTGGAATATATCCAGCAGGAGCACCGCCTATAGTAACGGTAGGAATAAACTGTGTTCCTGGTGGAACATTTGTTGTAGTTGTTTTGCTAGAACCAGCCTGACCAAATGGAGTATTAGTTGGTATATTTGCAGCAGCCGCTTGCTTTTCTAATTTAGCAAGAGTAGCCTTTTGTTTGGCAATAAGAGCCTGCGCTTCAGCAACTGCTGCTGCTTTTTGTTTTGCCGTAAGTGCCATTATGCCATCAATCCGAATGACTTAAGAATATCTGTTGCATAGTTAGCAGCCTCTTCCTTAGCATTCTTTGTTTTAGCCCATGCTGGGTTCTGACGTAGTTTCTTTTTAAAATCTGTCATAGTCATATTGCCATTAACTGCATCTTGAATATCTGAATCAAAGACATCCATTGTATCTTCGCTTAGTTCAAGAGTCTGAGCCTTCTGCCATAGATAGTTACCAGCAAGTTCTTTGACACTAACGTTATCGCTAATCTTGTCAGCAATACCCTTATAGTTTGACTTAGAAATTTCAATAATCTTTTGCTTTGTTGATTCAAGGTCACGACCACTGCGCAAGTTATTTGCTACATAATTCATAGCCTGCTCTCGCGACATTCTTATGCCGTATTGATTTGCAGTTTCTAAAATATAATCAACATTCTGGGAAGCCTTACCGCCACTCTTTAGAAGAGTGTCAACGTCTGTTCCTTTAATTGCGTTACCAGCAACCTTACCCATAATTAGGGTTCTATCGGTTTCTGTTAAAAGGTCGCCCTTACTTATTCGATTGCCATCTTCGGTTACTGTTGTATACCGAATAGCCTTGCTTTCTTCCGAGCGTAAAAGTTTATAGTATTCATCGCGCTCATCTTTTGTAGCAGAACGACCAAGGTACTGCATAAAAAACTGATTAGCCTCATCTGCAGCATCTTGACGGGTTGTTTGAACCATGTCATATGTTGTCTTAGAACCCTTGTCAGTTTTAAATTCACTTTCAAGAAACTTATCAAATGTTAATGGTTCAATCTTGCCATAGACCTGATAGTCATTTACAGCCTTAATTGAGTATTGGTCAACCATGTACTTAAGAGACTTAGCAAAGTCAGGAGCAGAAATATTCTTAGACTCATAGGTTTCTTTAGTAAGTCCACCTGTGTTATACAACTTTGTAAACAGAGCGTCAGTACCACCAGGTGTTACGCGAGCATCAAGAAGAATCTTGTTGCGAACCGAATTATAATCTTCAGAAAATGATAAAGAGTTATCTGTCTGTACGCCTACACTTGCTCTTCCAATACCAGTTGGCTTATTAAACTTAACACCAGCAGATGCGTACATATACATAGGAACTGCAACTTCAGAACCAGGCAAAATTCCACGTACTTCTTGTGAGCCATCTTCATCTGTGTTAACAATAAGTTTATACTTATCTATGTTTACACCAAATGGGTCAGCAATCTCGCGTGCTTCTGCAGCAGTAGCGTCAGCCTTCTTCTTCTTTGACACTTCACGCTTTGTTTGAATAGGGCTACTTTGTTTAATTTCTTCTTCAGTAGCACCATTACGCTCGTACTCTTTTAACGCTGCATCATAAACTGCCTGCCATGTAGTGTACTTACCAATAATAAAAGGAGCAGTTGCTTTATCCCATCCAGAAGGACGGCTGTTCCCACCATTTGCTGCTAGTTGCTTGTCAGCCCATTCGAGCCAACTAGCCGCTGTTGCTTTATCTATCGCCATTTAGTCCTCTTATGATGTGTATGAATCGCGTGAATAGTAATCAAGAATTGAACTGAATATAGAACGGTTCGCTTCTCTGATGCTCAGGTCCTGACTTGCAAAGTCAGCAATCATTTCTTCAATAGCCAACTTACGCTCACGCTTTAGTTGAGTAAAGTTTTCTACATTACGAACAGCAGGGTCTTTTGACATATTGACAAATGAACGCATTTGATTCGTAAGAATAAGTAACTTAGAGCGTGTTCCAGGCTTAACATTAATATTGACATTTGCCAACATCTCTTCAAGACTATCAAGCATCTGTTCTTCTGTGGCAATCTCATTACCACCTGCTGTCAGCGAAGCCTCAAGCAGTGGATTAGAATTCTTAAGTAACTTTCGCTTTGCTGTGGACTGTTCAATGATAGCCTTACGTGCTGTGCTGCTTGCTGTTTGAGAAAGCATTTGCTTTTCATCACGAGCAATATTGTAATAAGCCTGCTTATCTTGCCCAACCATTACATCAACAAAGTACTTCTCTACGCTCTTATCTTGAAGCAAATCTGCAGCCTCTAGCCAAGCATATGTAGCAGCATCAAATTCGCCAACACGTGGCGCAAGAATAAATGCAGCCTGACCATACTTGTCAATTATTTTTTTATTACTAATAGCCCAATCTTTAAGAGCCTTAGTCTTTTGAATTTGTACTTTAGTTGTCTTCTCATCACGAGAAATTGTATAAACTAATTTGCCTGGATACTTACCCATAAATGTAGCAAGTGCTAATTCATATGGGTCTTGTACATCTCCGTTATACTTCTTTGTCACTGCATCAACTAAATCAAAGAACTCTGCACGTAGTGTAACGATACCGACTTCCTTAAGATAGTCTGGTACGCCTATGCTTTCCTGAGTTGTTGGAGCAATCGGAGCAAATAGTCCAAGTGCAGACTTCATTGCAATAAGATTATGAGCAGATATACGAATGTTCTTTAGATAATTATACTTATCTTCTTCTGATGCACCAGGAGGCAACATAATTCCCTGTGATGCATTATAGGCAATAGCCTGCATAGCAGCAGTTGCTTCCTGCTTATCCTTTTCGTTTGTATCTACAATCTTCCATACCTTCTGTAATGAAGATGGAACTAATGCACGAACAATATCCATACCTTCGCCAATGTTTCCAAGGGCTAAGTTATCTAGTTCTTCTGCAGCCTTTTGACCAGTAGTACCAGTTCTTCCTAGAATTGATTTCATTCCAAGAACACCTAGTGCGGCAATTGGACCCGATAGTGTAGGTAAACCAGCATCTGGTGAAAATGATGGGTTAGCAAGTTTTAACTTTAATGTAAAATCATTAAAGATTGGTTGCTGAAATGCACCTTCATTTCCAGTTAATTGACGCATTGTTCCGTCAACTGTTTTAAAGATAATGTCATCCATAGGCATCATCACATATGGGTCGCCCTTGGCATCTGAATAAATCATGCCAGCAGAGTTAAGACCAATATGTGCTAGGCGCATACGGTATAGAACACGTGGTGCTACATCCCGTAAGCGGTATGTTCTGCGCCAGAAGTCTTCTGTTGCACGATAGAAGCGACCAACATTACGTACAGAAAGAGCAAAGTTAGTTCTAACAAGCGGGTTATCGGCATACTTTAGAACTGTATCTGTAGCCTGATTAATTGCAATCTCAACATACTTACGTGTAACCTGCTCTTTAATATCTTCCTTAAGAGCATCAATGCCTCTACGACCAGTACCGCCGTTGTCCTTCATAAACTGTGCAAGAATCTTTGCTTCTTCTTCTTCTTGTAACTTTGCTAAATTCTTACGAATGCGTGTGTATGCAATCATAACTGCTGGTTGACGGAACATTTCAGTAACCTGACGGTCCATAAACTCAAAGGCATTATTGCCTAAACGCTTATAAATGCTTTCCATATCAGTTAATCCTTCAATATTTAACTGACTGTACATACGACCTGTTGGCTGGAATCCCTTTGTTGCAACTTCAAACTCATCAAAAGTAAGAGACTTTGTTGCACGACGTAACTTATCTGGAACTGTTACAAGGGTTTCTTCTTCTAACTTTGTTAATTCCTTTTGACGTGACTTAATCAAAGCGTATAGACCAGAGTTAAAATTACTTGATGAGCCGTGGAATGTCTGATATAGGTCAAGAAGAATACGGTCTACCTGGTCAACAACAATCTCGGCGCGTGAAACATTACGCTGAGTAAGTTCACTTGAACGAGAAGACATCTTTATAAATTCGTTTACTGCATCTTGGTCTTTAACAATCCATGATACATTCTTTGAGATAGACTCAAGACCGTCTTCTCCGATAATGCGCTGCAGTTCTACGTTACGCTCTATGCCAATTGCTGACAGTGCTTCTTGTTTAGCCTTACGGAAGTCAGCAGTTGTTTCCAAAGCATTGTTATCTAGGAAGTTACGGGCTGGGTCGAATGTTCTATCACCCTTTGTTCCCTTTAACTGCTTCCGATTTCCATAAAAACGCTTAATAAAGTTTTCAAAGTGTACTACTGCTACACCACGACCATTAAGTATTGATGCTTTATCTAAGTCATATGTGCTAAGAATGTTATCTGTTTTGCCAGATACAACATCTATATCTCTTAGCATTAAATCAAAGTTATTCATGTCGATTAGATTTTCTACAACATCATCAGACATACGACCAGTTAATGATGCAGAGCCAGCCATAGAACGTGCGCTAGAACTAAGGATATGCGCTCCATGAGCCAATCCTTCTACAAGATACTCTGCATCTTGTGGGTCTACGTTGTTAAATAAACGTACCGCTTCCTTTGCGGTTGCAGTTGCAACGTCAATTTTGCTAAGAAGGTCTTCACTAATGCCTTTATTTTCAGCAACTTCACTACGTATTTGCAATCGTCTTGCAATGGATAGTTCATCTGATGTTCGAGTACCAACAACACCAGCAAGACTAGAACGTAAACCCTCTGCATGCTTGCTTCCAGTATGTGCGGTAGCAATCTTGCCTAGTCTATGTCCCTGTCGAGTTGCATAGCGGAAAATATCAGCACCTGGTGCTGTAAGAAGGAACATAATTCCCTCATCAATACCACTTCGAATACCCAATCGTGGAAAAAGAGTTAGCAACGACCATGCATTTACAAATTCACCAGCAGTATGTGACTGAGTAGCCCCACCTGCAGCCATAATCAAGTTCTTTTTACTCTTGATGTTAGCAACTGTCTCTGCAATCTCCATAAAGTCTAGAGATGCAACACCTTTTGCCTCTTGGAATGGGTGAATAATGCCAGATGTTTCATACTCTACACCAGAATCGTGGCGCTTTAATCCTACTTCCCCAACTTCATCTACAAACTTTGGATTAACCTCTAGTTTGGATACAACTGCTAAACCTTCTTTGTCACCAAACTTGCTAGTAAGGG
>Ga0315909_10007070_pt1 | contig 12582 bp, 10 predicted proteins | sample LakEriMetagenome_11_FD_203527 | JGI IMG/M metagenome (GOLD analysis project Ga0315909, IMG submission 203527) | Freshwater fungal communities from buoy surface, Lake Erie, Ohio, United States - Buoy 2 MA125 | ecosystem: Environmental > Aquatic > Freshwater > Lake | place: USA: Lake Erie, Ohio...
CGATCTTGAGGGATGAAAGGAGCTGTCGGTATCAGCACACGGATACCGCCATGAACCTGCTCGACTCCACCGACATCGACTTCATCCTCAACCAGCTGCGGCTGTTGGGGAACGATCCGCGTAGTACCAAGGGCGGCACCATCCTGGAGCAGATCGGACTCACCACGGAAGGGCGGCAAAAGCTCGCGGTGCTGGACGACCCGAGTGCCACGGCGGGTGGGCGTGTCTCGCCGCTCACGGGCGCTGACAAACCGCTGCCCCACAGCTGTTACATGACCCTCTTTGGCCAGTTCTCCGACCACGGTCTGGATCTGGCGCAAAAGGGCAAGGACGGCTCGATCCTGGTCCCGCTGCGCCCGGGCGACTCCCCCTGTACAACGACCCGCGCAGCGCCGTTCCCTCAGACTTATTCGCTCGGTCCCAGGCGGCCCGAGAGTGGGTCGGTCAGTTGTCTGGTAGATCCGGCGCCTCGTCCATCAGATCGAAGAGCGGCAGTGAGCCCCCTGCAGCGGGGATCCGTGCGTTGCGTACCGGTCGGCGGTCCGCAAGCTGGGACTGACTCGCGGCGCGATCGTCTTGTGGCACCACGCTGGACGGAGCCATGGCCTGGTTGGCTGGCGACAGTTCGCCCACCCGCACGCCAACCAGCCTGATCGGGCGCTTGAGCTCAACACGTGTGAGGCACTCGAAAGCCAACTTGCGGATCCCGGTGGCGTCGTCCAGCGGCGTCTCCACGGTGCGGTCTCGCGTCACGGTGCGAAAGTCTGCAAAGCGCAGCTTGATGCCTACGGTGCGGCCCCGATAGCCACGTTTACGCAGGTCTTCGCTCACCTGTTTCGACAGGGCGGCCAACACCTGCGCCAGTTGCTGCCAGTCCCGCACCGGGTGCAGGTCCTGTTGAAACGTGGTCTCGCGACTGCGCGAGCGCGGTTCAGGGTCCAGATCCAGCGGCCGATCATCCAGACCGTGGGCCGCCCGATGCAGCCAGCGGCCATAGCGCTCGGTGAACTGCTGCACAAGCCATCCTGGATCGGACGCGGCCAATTGGCCGATCGTCTCGATGCCCAGCGCCTTCAAGCGCGCATCGGCCTTGGGACCGATACCAGGAATCTTGCGGGCAGCCAATGGCCACAAGCGCTGCGCAATCTGTTCCGCACCGACCAGGCTGATGCCACGCGGCTTGTCCAGATCCGAGGCAATTTTCGCGACCAGTTTGTTGGGGCCGATGCCGATCGAGCAGGTCAGGCCGGTGGCCTCGAACACCGCAGCCTGAAGCCGTAGCGCCAGGTCGCGGTCCTCGCCGGGAACCTCGGTAAGATCAAGATAGACCTCGTCGATGCCGCGATCCTCGATCGCTGTGGTGACCTGGGTCAGGGCCTGCTTGAACTGCCGGGACACTTCGCGGTAGCGATCGAAATCGACCGGCAGAAACACGCACTGCGGACACAGGCGCGCCGCCACCGACAAAGCCATGCCGGAATGGATGCCGAAGGCGCGTGCTTCATAGGTGGCGGTGGTGACCACCCCGCGGCGGGTCGGGTCGCCGCGCCCGCCAATGGCCACCGGTTGGCCACGCAAGTCCGGGCGTCGCAGCAGTTCGACCGACGCGTAGAACGCGTCCATATCGAGATGCGCGATGCGCCGCACAGCACGGCTTGCGTCCGACATGTTCTGAACACACCCAGCACGGTCACTCACGCAGGGCAGTGTACCGTCCTGATCACACAGCCACTGGCGGCTGGTTCAGGGATTCACATCGCTGGGTTCAAACCGACGGCGATGGACTCAGACGATCACCACCGGCATGCACAACTGGTAGCCCTCTGATCGCACCGAGCGGATCGAAGCGCCGTCGTACCCAGTCTCCTTGATTAACTGGCGCAGGCGGACCATCCGGACGCCTAAGGCGGCCGGGGTGTACTGCCCTGACTGCTGGCCCAGCGCTTCGACGATTTGCCACTGAGCCAGCCGCTGGCCGGGTGCGACAGCGAGTGCGGCAAGAATTTTGGCAGCTGCAGCGCCGATATCGACCGTGGCGGCGGGCCCTTCCAGCACCAGACGCTGCATGTCGAGTCGCAAAGGAGAGGACATGCCAGCACCTTCGCTGGCTGCCGCTGCGCGGTCTGTCTCACGGCTGCGTGTCAGCGTGCCGATCACTGCGAGCAGCTCATCCGGATGCGTCGGCTTGGCCAGAAAAGTATCGGCACCCGCCTGGTAGCAGGCCAGCCGATCCTGCAAACCGTCGCGAGAGCTCACCACCACCACTTTGAGGCCCGGGTAAATCTGCCGGTACCGCCCGATCAGACTGATGCCGTCTTCGCCGGGCAGATTCAGGTCGACCAGCAGAACGTCGAGCATCCCGTCGGAAGCTTCGTCGCTGAGTGCCTCGGCACTATGCACGCCCTTGACCCGGTGACCCTGCTGCGCCAGCAGCTCAACGGTGACCGCACAGAGGCTTTCATTGTCTTCAACGACGGTGATGCACAGGTTGGACGGCATGGCTGAGAGCACTTTTGGAATAGTCATGACTGTACGCAGACTCTCACTCCAAAGAGTTACAGATTGCTACAGTCAGTGCGAATCATGAGTGCATCGGCGAGCAAGGTCACTGGCCTGTGCAACTCGAGCGATTGAGCATGCGCAGGAGCCTCGCATTACTGCGGCAGCAACAGCGTGAAGCGCACTTCATTCGCAGCGAGGCTGCAGACCAGATCGCCGCGCATACGACGCGCCAGCGCTCGCGAGAGATACAGACCCAACCCCGAGCCGCCCACTCTGGAGGGACCTTCACCGCGGTAGTACTTGCTGAACAGCAGATCAGGCTGTGGCAAGGGCCCGGGCAGGGGCTGGTTCGCAACACTCAGGGTCTGGAAGCGCGTCTTGCCATCGTGGTGGCTGCTGAACACCGCATGGATCGGCGAACCTTTCGGGGAATACTTCAGCGCGTTATCGAGCAAGTTGGACAGCACCACGGTGAGCGCGTCCAGGTCCGCAGGAAGGTCAGGCATTGCCGGCACCGGGCCGATCTGAATGCGGCTGCGCTCTTGCTCAGTCAGCGCATCGATGCGCAGTTGCAGCTGCACCGCGAGCGAACACGGTTGCCTGACACTTGATGGGTCGGCATCTTCGAGTCGGATGGCTTTGGCACAGTGATCAATCACCCGGCGCATCGTTCCCAAGGCCTGATCGGCATGAGGGCGCATCGTCGGATTGCCCCCCGATGACTGCAGCACCATGCCAAGCGTGGACAGAGGAGCTTTCAATTCATGGGTCAGCATGACCATGAATTCCTGTTGACGCTCCCGTTCCTTGCGTTCAAGTTGCAGGGCTTTTTCGGCCAGTCCGGACTGCAATTCGGCCGCCGCCTGTCTTTGAACCGTCTGATTGCGTTGTCTCCAGACCAGCATGAGCACAAAGGCAGTGGATGTGAATGCACTCAACAGCACGAACAGTAGAGGGCCGATCGACAGAAAATTGTAAAAACCGATTGGAAAGCAACTCACCCAGGAAAGACCAAACACAAGCCCGACGCCGAGGGCAAGGATGAGTTGGCGGGGTGCTGCACCGGGACGATCCATCGTTTGCACCTTCACAGCGCAGGCGGCAGCAGTGAGCGTCATGACGAAAAACCCCAGTCCGTAATGGGCGATAGCAATCGACCTTGCGAGCGGGGCATTGCCCAGCAGGAATGCAGCCAGACTAGGCACCATCGAGATGAAAAACACCTGATGCAGGCGAACGGTCCAGCGCGGGCCTGAAAACTGAAGAAGCAGCACGTAGAAAAACGAGAGGCTCAGGACCGGGTTGAGATAGCGTAAAAGCTCCAACACCGGTGTCGGGGTCAACAGAAAGGTTTGGGCAAACTGACCATCGACCACCCATTGCACATTGAGCAGTGCTACGGCCAGATTGGCCGATTGTTTGGCCGCCCACGCTGTCATCAAGGCAGATCGCTCGAGCATCAGCGCTGCCACAGACAGCAGGAAAAAGGCGCCGAACAGTCCGCTGACCAGCCCATGAAAGACCAGGCCTGTCGATTCAATGACACCGCGTTGCGCAGCTGAAAACAGGCCAACCGACAACAGCAGAGGCCCGTCCGGCTGCACGCGCAACCACACGACTCGGGCTGCGGCGCTTGTTTCGATCGGCACCGAGAAGGTCTGGTGCATCGTGTGCGGCTTGAGGTCGATGCTCAGCGGTGCGCTGCTGCCTTGCTCTCCCTGCAATGCATCGTAGAGGTGCGCCTGTGTCGCGGAGGCTGCCAACACGCGCAGGGACTGGGCGGCGGATTGCCCCGAGAGGGCAGTTGGGCTCAGCAACGCCGCATCCGCCGATGGCTCTGGCTCGAGCGGCAGACGCAACCACACAATGGAGCTGTCGAAGAACCGCAGGTAGGGAGGCGTGTACGGCTGAGGGCTCGCACGCTTCACGTCTTCGAGCGTCATCTGCCCCGACACATCGCGCACCATGGTGATCTCGCCAAGGCGCATTTGCCCATGACTCGGGGTCAGCCAGAGCGTTGCACACAGCACCAGGGCCATGCGCCAGAGCAGCAAAGCGAAGCCAGCGGGTTCGCGCACCGATCAGGCCAGACCGTGTGTTCGACAGCCCTGAGCCAGCAGGCTCGCCAGGGCAATGCGGTTGCTTGCATGCGAAAGCGCGTCTGTGCTCCAGAGCTGACCGACACCGGCGGCCAGCAGGCTCGCATGGTCCTGCGTACTGCACAGCGCATGCGTGACCACTGCATCGACCGCAGCGGCACCCAGGCCCAGACAGACCCGCGCAGCTTGCGCGAGCGTGCGCCCGCTGCTGGCAATGTCATCGACCAGCACCACATGCCGGCCCATAAGCGAAGGACCACCCTCGGCGATCACATCCACATCGCGATCGCCGTGCCGGCGCTTGACGAACACGGCATGAGGCAGTGCACACGCTTGCGCGATGGCCGCGACCCACTGTTCAGACTCTTCATCGGGGCCGATCAGCACCGCCTGGGGCACCGCCTCGGAAATGAACAGTCCGATCGGCTCTGTGGCATGCAGGGTGATGGCCTGATCGAGAGGGATGGCCTGCTGCAGCCGATCGATCCGGTGCAAATGCGGGTCGACCGTGACCACCGCATCGAAGAGCTCGGCCAGAAATCCGCCGATGATGCGCTGACTGACCGCCTCGCCGGGGTGAAACGCCATGTCCTGGCGCATGTAGCACAGGTAGGGTGCCACCAGTGTCAGATGCCGTGCACCCTCGGCACGCGCCGTGCGGGCGGCCAGCAGCAACTCCACCAGACGCACGTCGGGTTGGTCCAGGGTGCAGAAGATCATGACCCGCTCAGGCAGCGGCAGCGGCAAGCGCAGCAGGGTTTCGCCGTCGGGAAAGCGCCGGGTACTGATTGCGCGGCAGGGCAGTTCGAGCGCAGCGGCAAAGCGCTCGGCGGCTTCGCGCTGGTCGTCCGGATGCAGGACCAAGGTGCTATGCATGGGCGCGCAGTGTAGCTTGCCGGTACAGTCGGGGTATGGATCTTTCTTTGCGCGACTGCCTGAATGCAGACCGCCCGGGCGGGCTCACGGACGTGGCCGGTCTGAAGGTCGGTCACGACACGCTCGCGTCCCGGCCCACGGGCTGCACGGTCATCCTTACCGAGGGCGGCGCGGTGGCTGGTGTGGATGTGCGCGGGGCTGCGCCGGGCACGCGCGAAACCGATTTGCTGCATCCAATCAATAGCGTCGATCGCGTTCATGCGCTGGTGCTCTCCGGTGGCAGCGCATTCGGGCTGGCTGCCGCAAACGGCGTCGTTGATTGGCTGGCTGCGCGCGGCGTGGGCTGGCCGGCGGGGCCCGCTCGGGTGCCAATCGTCCCATCGGCCATCTTGTTCGATCTGTGGATGGGCGATCACCGGATCTGGCCCGATGCAGCCAGCGGCCACCGGGCCTGCGCAGCGGCTTGCGAAGAGCGGCCTGCTGAAGGATCGGTGGGCGCCGGAGCAGGCGCCACCGTGGGCAAGCTCTTTGGCATGGCGCATGCCATGAAGGGCGGAGTCGGTACGGCCTCCATGCGTGTGGGCGGGGTCACGGTGGCGGCGCTGGTCGCGGTCAATGCGGTGGGTGACGTGATCGATCCAGGCACCGGCGCGGTTGTGGCGGGCGCCAGAGGGTCAGAGGGATCCCGCTTGCGTGACACCACGGCAAGCCTGCTGCGCGGCGAAGGCGCACCCGGTCCGGTCAGCGGCGCAGCGACCACCATCGGCTGCGTGGCCACCGACGCGGTGCTCGACAAGGTCGGCTGTACGCGGTTGGCCACCAGCGCACACGATGGTCTGGCGCGCACCATCAGCCCGGTGCACACCGCGTTTGATGGCGACACGATATTCGGGCTGGCCACCGGTGCCAGCGGCATCCGGCCTGAAGGGCTTGGTGTGGTCACACTGGCGGCTGCCGCAGCGCAGGTGACGGCGATGGCGGTCTTGCGTGCCATCATCACAGCGCAGCGCGTCAGCGGGCCTGCCGTGCCGGATGTGCCCGCCTGGGCCGATCTGTCAGGCCGTATCTAGGCCTTGCGTCGTTCGCTGTCCCCTTCAGCCTGCTCCTCTCACAGGACCACTTCATGCCGCCCTTCCTTCGCCCCCTGCTGCTCGTCGCCACGCTGTGTGTGACCATGCCAGCGTTGGCCGGCCCAACGCTTGAACTCAATGAACAGGCGCGCGCCAGCGTGTCCAACGACGAGATGGTGATCGTGATGGCGGCCGAACGCGACGGCCCTCAGGTGGGCCCGCTCAATGAAGCGGTGCTGTCGCAATTGAACGCGGCGATTGCCGAGGCGAAGAAGGTCGAGGGTGTGAAGGCGCGTCTGGGTAATGTCTCGACCCAGCCGAACTACACCCGCGATGGCAAGCAGCAGGGATGGAAAGTGCGCGGTGAGGTGGTGCTCGAGTCGCAGCGCGTGTCGGCCCTTGGGCAGCTCGGCGGACGCCTGGCGGAGCGTTTACAGGTGTCCAGCGTGCAGTTTCGACTGTCCACGGCCAAGCGCCGGGCGCAGGAGCAACAACTGGTGACCGAGGCCGCGCAGGCATTTCGGGCCAAGGCCCAGCAGGCGGCGGTGGCCTTCGGGTATCGCAACTACGAGATGCGTGCGCTTGCCCTGCAGCCGGGTGCCGTGCCCGGACCGCGCCCGCTCATGATGGCGCGCAGTTCGGACGTTGCCATGGCGGCACCTGCCGCAGCGCCCATTCCCGAGGAAGCCGGTGAATCGGAAGTGAGCGTGACCGTGAGTGGTACGGTCGAACTGATGCCGTAAGGTTTCATTCGCCGAGCTTGCCACGCATCGACAGCATCACGGCGGCCACCAGGACGCTGTAGAGCCAGAACAGCGGGCTCACGCCCAGCACCGATCCGAGCAGACCCAGAAGCACTGGCAGCACGATCTGCTGCGTGCTTTGCAGCGTCATGCGCAGGCCGGCGGTTTCGCCGCCCCGGCCTGCTGGGGCAGCGCCGTGCATCGCCGCCATGAGCAGCGGCTGGCCAATGCCAGGCCCGGTGCCCAGCACGAAGGCAATCGCCATCAGGACCGGCAGCGCGCCGGAAAACGGCAGCAGTGCATAGGCGCCTGCGCACGTGCCCATCGCCACCATCACCCATTGGGCGGTGCTCAGCCGTGCCAGCAAAAAGGACATGAAGAGCCGCACCGTGAGTGAACCCGCGGAAAAAGATGCGATCGATAACCCGACTGCCGATGCGCTCAGACCGATGGCGTGGGCATGCAGCGGAATCAGGAACTGAAAGGCGTCCCAGCCCGCCGAGATGGTGAGCGAGGCGATCAGAAAGCGTCGCAGCGGCTTTTCTCCGAGCAGCTCCATGCCGGACGCCCAGGCCGATTGCGTGGCCATTGGGGTGGGTGACGACCCCATCGCAGATGCGCCGGCTGGCGAACGCCCAGCGGGTGAGGGCTGAGCGCTTGCGTCGGATGCGGCCTGTTGCACTGCGGCCTGTGGCGCTGATGAGGCGGCCCGCGGCAGGTGTCTGGCAAACGGGAACATCCTGCAGCCGATCATGATGCCGAACGCGATGAGCGCCATGGCTGCGAAGGCTGCGCGATGCCCGAAGTGATCGATGATGAAGCCGGCCAGCGGCGGCCCGAGGATGCCCGAGATCGAGAAGCTCATGGTCAGCAGGTTGAAGTTGCCGGTGCGCCGTGCGCCACCGCCAATCTCGCCCGCAGCCTGCTGCATCGAGAGGTGAAACCCCATATTGCCCACGCCAATGACCACTGCACTGGCCATCAGTACGATGGGGTGGGGCGCCAGGGCACAGGCTGCAGCGCCCAGGACAATCAGGGCGGTGCCCGCGACCATCGGACGCTGGGGGCCGATGCGGTCTACAAGCCGACCCGCTCTCACGCCGAAAAACATCGGTATCAGCGCAAAACCGGCCACCATCGGGCCGATCAGCGCTGGGGACAGGCCGGCATGCAGACCGGCCAGCGCCACCGTGATGCGACAGCCGATACTTGAGGTGTAATTCAGCGCAGCCAGGGCCATCAGACCGACCATGGCCGGATCGGCTGCATGCAGACTCGAGCCGCGACGGGTCATGGTGCAGACTTGGCGCGGTGGGCATCCGAGTCCGCAAGTGCGCGCCGAATGGAGAGCACCACGACCAGGGCTACGACCGCATAGAGCCAGAAGAGCGGCTTGACGCCGAGCAGTGCGGTCAGCACCCCCACGATGACCGGCAGCATGATCTGCTGAAAGCTTTGCAGCATGATGCGCAGCCCGGCGGCCTCGCCCACGCGGCCCGCCGGCGAGGCGGTGTGCAGGGCAGCCATGGTGAGCGGAAGGCCGATCCCCGGACCGATGCCCAGGAGAAATGACATGGCCATCAGCACCGGCAGCGTGCTGGAAAACGGCAGCAGGGCATAGCCGATCACACATAAACCCAGACCAAGCAGCAGCCACTGGGTCGAGGTCAACAGCGGCATCAGTCGAGACATCAGCAGCCGGATACTCAGCGAGCCGGCAGAAAACGATGCGATGCCCAGCCCCACTGAGGACGCGCTCAGCCCGATGGCGTGTGCATGCAGTGGAATCAGGAACTGAAAGGCCTCCCACGCGGCTGACACCACCAGCAGCGCAAACAGCAACTGACGAAAGCGCAGATCACCAAGCAAGTCCAGGGAAGCACGCCAGCCACGTGCGGGTATCTGCTGTGGGGAAGGCGAACGGCCCTGGTGTGGGTCAGGCACGTGCACGGGCAGATGCCGCTCGAAGGGAAACAGATGGCAGCCGATCATGACTGCAAGCGCCAGTGCAGACATGGTGGCAAATGCCGCGCGGTGGCCGAAATGATCGATCACAAAGCCGGCCAGCGGTGGCCCCATCAGGCCCGAGAACGAAAACGCCATGGTCAGCAGATTGAAATTGGCGGCCCGCCGTGATGGACCGCCAAGTTCGCCTGCGGCATGTTGCGTGCCCAGTGAAAACGCCAGATGGGACAGCCCGATGAGCACCGCCATGCTGGCGAGCACGAGCGGGTGAGGCCAGGCGGCGCAGGCCGCGGCCCCAAGCGCCGCGAGCAAGGCGCCAGCAGTCAGCGGTTTTCGCACTCCAATGCGATCAATCAATCGGCCCAGCTTCACGCCGAAGAGCATCGGCATCAGCGCAAAGAGCGCAATCATCGGGCCGATCAGGGCAGGGGACAGGCCGGCGTGCAGCGCAGCGAGCGCGGTCGTGACCCGCACCCCGATCACCGAGGTGAAGGTGAACGCTGAGAGCGCCAGAAGCGGGCGCATCGCCGGATCGGCCTGCGCACGTGCCGACGCAGCTTGCGGGGCGGTGGGCACCGTGGGTGCAGGCGATTGGGGAGGGTCGGTATTCAGTGGGTCGGTGCCTGAGGAGGCGGCGAGGGGTGATCCGCTGGGAGGCGATAGGCCCGTTAATTGAGGGGCCAGTGAATCGATCGGCCCGGGCATTGATTGAGCTGTGTGAATCTATTGGCCTGTGAATCGGGCGGGCCGCTTTTCAAGAAAGGCGTTCACACCTTCGCGGTGATCATGGGTGCGCACCGCCTGACGCTGCAGCAGCGCCTCCAGTTCAAGCTGGCTGCCCAGGCCGTTGGCCGAGCTGACCGCCAGTGCCTGTTTGGCCAGATCGATGGCGCGGGTGGGTTGCGTCGCCATTTTTGTGGCGATGCGTGTGGCCTCGCCCATCAGTTCCGCATCCGGCAGCACCTTCCACACCAGACCGTACTGCAGCGCATCGCGTGCTGAAATCTGTTCGGCCAGCAAAACGAGCGCGCGGGCCCGCACGTCGCCGACGATGCGCGGCAGGAACCAGGTGCTGCCGCAATCGGGGACGAGCCCGATGCGACCGAAGGCCTGCAGAAAGCTCGCGGATTCGCCCGCCAGCACGATGTCGCAGGCCAGCGCCAGACTCATCCCACCGCCAGCGGCCGTGCCATTGATGGCGCCCACGATCGGCTTGGGAAACTGCCGCATGGCCAGAATGATCGGGTGATAGCGCGTGCGCATCATCTCTTCCACGTCGGCACCGGTGCGCATCGAGTTGGTCGATAAATCCGCCCCGGCACAAAAGCCGCGACCGGCCCCGGTCAACAGCACCGCACGTATCGCGTCGTCTTTCTTCGCATCGGCCAGTGCCTGGGCCAGTTGCGCCAGCAGATCGGCATTCATGGCGTTGAGCCGCTCGGGCCGATTCAGCGTGATGCGCATCACGCCATCCTGGGTGTCGGTAAGAACGGCAGCAGTCGTCATGGTGTGTGCCTTGTGTGATCGGAATGAGGTGAGGGGAGGATGCGAACGTTTCAGCGCTGTCTCGGCAGGATGCCCATGCCCTTGGCGATGATGCCCATCATGACTTCGTCGGCGCCGCCACCGATCGAGCCCAATCGGGTATCGCGCCAGAAGCGGTTGACCCGTGTCTCTTCGATGTAGCCCATGCCGCCCCAGAACTGCACGCACCAGTCGGCCACTTCGCGCGCCACGCGTGCCCCCTTGAGCTTGACCATGGAGGCGAGCTGGGTGACGTCTTCGCCGCCCACATAAAGCGCCACAGCCTTGTGAAACAGTGCGCCCACCGCTTCGACTTCGGTCTGCAATTCAGCGAGCTTGTAGTGGATGTACTGATTGTCCAGAAGCGGCTTGCCGAAGGCCTGGCGCTCGCGCAGATAATCGATCGTTTCGCGAATCACCTGTGCGCTGGTCTGCCAGCCTGCACCCGCCCACAGGCGCTCTTCCTGAAACTGCTGCATCTGGTACATGAAGCCCATGCCCTCTTCGCCGATGCGCCAGCGCTGCGGCACACGCACGCCGTCAAAGTGCAGTTGCGCAGTATCCGAGGCATTCATTCCGGCTTTCTTGAGCTTTTTCGCCACCGACACGCCAGGCGTGTTCATCGGGACGCAGATCAGTGTCTTGTTGCGATGTCCCCCGCCTTCCGATGTATTGGCCAGCAGACAGATCCAGTCGGACTGCGTGCCATTGGTGGTCCACATCTTGCCGCCGTCGATCACATAGTCGGCTCCGTCCTTGCGTGCCGTGGTGCGTATCGAGGCCACGTCCGAGCCGGCGCCCACCTCGGACACGCCCAGACAGGCCACGTACTCACCGCGGATCGAAGGCTCCAGAAATTCGCGTTTCACTTCATCTGAGCCGTGCTTGGCCAGGGCCGGCGTGGCCATGTCGGTCTGCACGCCGATGGCCATGGGCACCGCGCCGCAGCTGATGTGTGACAGTGTTTCGGCGAAGGCGGCCGCGTAGGAGTAATCAAGCCCCAGGCCGCCGTTTTCCACGGGTTTGTTGACGCCCAGAAAGCCCAGCTTGCCCATCTTGGCGAAGAGTTCGTGGGCCGGAAAGATCTGGGCGCGCTCCCATTCGTCGACATGCGGATTGATTTCAGCGTCGATGAATTTGCGCAGTGAGTCCTGGAGCGCGGTGTGCTCCGGACCATAGAGGTGAGCGGCCGTGGTGGTCATGGCGTCTCCGGTATACGGGTCATTGGAGGCGACGCGGTCTGGCGCGCCGCCTGAGTGCCATGACTATACTGAGTTGCCCGATACGGGCCTGAAATCGGCGTGCGAGCGCATGCGATATTCTGCAGGAAGAATGGCCTTCGTCGGCTAGAATGGGCTTGAACACCGGCTCGAAACAGGCTTGCAGCCGGCTCGCAGACAATCAGGAGAGGAGGAGACTTCCATGGCAATGCTGAAAGACAAAGTCATCATCGTCACCGGCGCAGGCCGGGGCATCGGGCGCGATTTCGCGCTGTGCATGGCCGCCCAGGGCGCCAAGGTCGTGGTCAATGATCCGGGTGTGGGTGCCGATGGCCTGGGCCACGACGATGGCCCGGCGGCGCAGGTGGTGGAAGAAATCCGCAAGGCAGGCGGCACCGCCGTGGCCAACACCGACAGCGTGGCTGAGTGGGAGTCTGCCAACCGGATCGTCAAGACTGCGGTCGACGCCTTTGGCACGGTGCACGCCGTGGTGAACAATGCGGGCATCCTGCGCGATCGCATCTTCCACAACATGTCGATCGACGAGTGGCACGCCGTCATCAATGTGCACCTGAACGGCTCG
>Ga0315909_10007071_pt1 | contig 12580 bp, 20 predicted proteins | sample LakEriMetagenome_11_FD_203527 | JGI IMG/M metagenome (GOLD analysis project Ga0315909, IMG submission 203527) | Freshwater fungal communities from buoy surface, Lake Erie, Ohio, United States - Buoy 2 MA125 | ecosystem: Environmental > Aquatic > Freshwater > Lake | place: USA: Lake Erie, Ohio...
CTGGCCGCCAGATGTTTGGCTGTGGGTTGTTTTCCAGGTAATTTTTTTGATCCCGGCTTTTTGGTGCCGTTCATTATATCATCGTAAAAATGCTCCGTTATTGCGCGCCCGGTTGCATAATCATAAAGATAGATTCCCTCACGATATTTTGCTCCTTTGGTGTGCAGATAATTGATAAAATATGCACCATCGCGATCATCAAAAATACTATATACTTGATTTAGGCGGATCGTGGGCGGATCAGTTGACTGATCTATTTTTTTGATATCAATATAAACGCGTTTCGGCTTTTTACCATCCGCATCAATAATCGCATTTTTTTTGTACGGCTTTTTTGCAGCTCCGATTCCGGTAAGCTTTGCAGCAGGGCTTTTCCTGGTGTAAGTTATGGATCGCTTTTCCACAACATCATAGCCGCGTTTATTCATCCGGCTTGTTTTGCTGGGGCGGCCGCCTGGGGCGGTCATTGGTGGCACCGGTGGCGTTGGTTTTTTGATCACAACTTTTTCCGGGTTTTTTGGATCGCCTGGCTTGCGCCGCCTGGTGCGGATTGGCGCGTAAATTTCCGAGCTGGGCAATTCGTTTTCCGGGGCGCGCTCGCCGCCTGGCATTGTTGGCTTGATCCTGGGCTTGTTAGCTTTTACAGCTTTGTTGGCCAGCTTCAATTCTTTTGCGATCTCTTTAATGATCCCAGCTGCGCGCTTGTTATTATCGCGATCATCAAAACGCAAATTTGCGTTTCCAGTTAAGAAAGCGATTGCGCGATCCTGGCCGGCTTTATCTGTGAGATCAAACAATCCGGATCCGGTTTCAGTTTGTAGATCCAAAACAAGTTTGCCATCCAGCTGATATTGAAAACCAACAATAAACTGAACGCCGTTGAGCTTAAATTTTAAACCTACCGGCAAAGCTCCGATCATTTTAACACTAACGCCCATCGGGTGGCTAATGCTGCCGATCGTTGGTTTATTGCGCGTGCTGCCCAGCATAGCCATAACGGCCTGGGCTACAAAATTGTAGTTAACATATCGCGCAATATTTTTCCAGTCAAAAGCCATTATTTTACTGCTTTATATATCACATAAGCTCCGGCCGCTGCCAGGATCGGATTATTTTTTATCCAGGCCATCACATTGGATCCGGCTTTTTGTTCAGTTCCGCCGCCTGGGATATCGGTTAACCCGGTGGAATTTACCAGGGCGGTTTTTACAACTCGCTCCGCTTCCGCTTCTGTTGGCTCGCCTAAATCGTTTGCGGTAATTTGGCTTTTGCTGGCTGTGATTCCGCCTTCTTGTTTAAAAATTGTTTTCTTTAGATCGGCTCCAGTTTTTGCCTTAAAATTATTTACTGCGCTGGTTGCAGCTTTGGTAATATCTTCATCGCTGATCCCAGCTTGTTTTAAAATATCCTTAAACTTTACAATGATCGGGGCTGCGCTGGCCAGGGCTGCGGCAATAGTTACCGGCTCGCCTAATTTATCATCAACCAGGTATTCAGCTTTCGCGCCTAAAACAGCTTTTTTCTTTGCGCCATCTTCGGCCGCTTTGGTTAGATCAGTTCGGTTTCCGCCCATTTGCTGCCAAAAGCTGATCCCATCAAAGCCGCGTTTATCTATCAATTTTTTGATCTTGGTTGCAAATCCAAACGCGTTAAATTTAACCAACAATAAAAATCCGTTCCTGGGAACAGCCAGCCCCAGGGTTTTTGCTCCCTGGGTAACTTTTTTAATAGATTTTTTAATATCAATTTTACCGAGCTGATCGGTTTCAATTCCCATCCGGCGATATTCTCGGCCGAGATCGTCATATCCCTTGTATTCGCCTGGATCGGCTGTGCCGCTTAATTTATATAATGCCATATCGTAAAATGCTTTAGGTTTTTTTTCGTGATCGTAATATCCCAGGACTGCATCCAGGGGAATTTCTTTTTTTTTTTCATCCAGCAAAACAGCGTAAATATGTTGCGGGGTTTTGCTCATATAGCCAGCCAGGCGATATTTAAAAGGGATTTTTAAAGATTCCAGGATCGTGCCGGAAAATACAGCATAATGCTTGCAATCGGATCCAATGCCGCGGGCGGCATCGTTTAGCATCCTGGGCAATGTTTTTGTAGTTTGTGAGCTGCCCGGCTCAACTTTGTACGGCACATTATTTTTTAAAAAATTCCAAATATTTTTACCAGTTTGATAATTATTTGCGCCGCGGAAATAAGGAGCAATTTTAGCCGCATATTTTAAATTTTCTTTGTGGCTTGCCTGGATCGCTTTTGTTAGATCTTGGGTACTTTGAAACGCAACAACTTTTTCCCGCTTATTGTTAGGCGGTGGCAAAATTCTTATCGCTTCGTTAATACTGATCATTTCAAAATTGCCAGGTTTGCTTAAAGGGTAATATTACATTCTCGGCGGTCATAGATCCCACAATTTGGAATTTTCCAGCTGTAAAATACTTTTTCCATTCCGTTGTTGGCTTGTTAATCAAGTCAACCAGGATCCCGGCGGTGTCCAGGGGATTCAAACGCACCGGCACCCGGATCGCGATTACTCGGTTTGGCGGCAATGCTGTAAGCTTGTTAAAGTACATTGTGCCGATCGCGTTATTGTTAAAAATTAGATCGCCGGTTATGTTTTCCAATTCCAGGAATCCCTGGTAAGGATTGATCAAAGTAATTTCCACAACTGGGGGCTTTGCTTTAAAATCAAAGTTTGTAAGCTTCAAATTGAGATTTTGAGCGGATAAAGTTTTTTGTACAGCTTTACCGGTGGCATACAGCACCAAAGCACCTCCAGCCAGGATCCAGGGTAACGGCGATTTTCCCATTTTTCAAATTTCCAAAGATCCCGGAACATAAACAAGCCAGCTGTCCGATCAAAAATCAACTTTTTGCGGTGGTATATAAAAAATAATATCCCCCTATAAGGGGGGATATTTTTTTTACCACCCCAAACCACCCCAAAAAAACGCCAAAATGTTAATAACTCATTACACGCGTTTTAAGCGCATAAAAAAAATTTTTGGTGTATTGATATGTTTTTACAAAAAAAATGCCGCCTAAATCAAATTAGGCGGCAAATTTTGCATTTTGAACTTCGTGCAAGGTAGTATCAAAACAATTTCAATCTTTTTTCTTATTGCGTTTTGCGATCCTTTCCTGGCTAAATTCAACTGAATAAGCTTTGATATTGTGATTGTAGTAAATTGTGATCGGCTCAAACGGCGCATCCGATCGCAAATAAGCTGCGCTGATCGTGCTGGTTTCATCTTCGTTTTTTTCAACTGATAAAACGCTTTGCGCTTTCCGATCTGCAAAGCTGCCCAGGTGGCCAATAGAAAAGCCGCTGCTTTTGCTTTGGTGTAAGATCGTAATAAATAACACATTCCAGTTAATCGCCCAATTTTTGAGCTGCGCCAAAACTTCCCTGGCTTCCTTGACATCATTCATATCGTTAATAAGATCCAGTAAGCCATCAATTACGATCATTCCGGCGTTGGGATTCTCGCGCAATAGTGATCCTATAAAATTGTGAATTTCGGCCGGATCTAAAGTGCTAACGCTATAAACGCTGAAATTTGGGAATTCTTGATAATAGCGGATATCGGCCTGGCGTTTTAAACGCTCCAGCCCCATCGCCAAATCATTGCGATCTTGCTCCGTATCAATTAGAATAACGCCGTTTTTCCCGGCCGGCAAATGCGCCACAAAATCCAGCTGCGGGGTGTTGGTAATTGCTGCGCTGATAATTGCCTGGGCAAAGGCCGATTTTCTGCTTTTTGGTTTTCCGGTTATTGCGATAAAATTGCCAAAGGATCCCAGGCGTTTGCCGCGTGCAAATAAAACATATTTGCTGGGATCCGGTGGCGCATCTAAATCAGTAACTTTAAACAGCTTTGGATCGGCCTTTGTTGGCTCCAGTTCAAACAAAATCGCTGTCCTTGTGCCAGTATATCAAGCTCGGATCCCCGCCCAAAGCTTTACAATACCGCTGCAACTTTTTGTGTGTTTCGCGATCCCTGGCGCGCATTTCATCGCGCCGCTTTACTTCCCAGGCCAGCGATTGGATTGCGCGCTGTGCCGCGTCAACTTCCAGCTGCAAAGCTTGTAAGCTTTTAAGATCATCTTTCTTTCCTGGCCGATCACTTTTGAACACAGCTGCGCGCCATTTGTTGATAATTAAATCCGCTTCTTCTGCTGCATCGCCCCAGGCGTTAATATTGTTTATGGTTAATTCGCCGTAACTCATAATTAAATAATTTCGTGTTGGTTTTCTGTTGACTTTGGATTTTCGCCTGGCCAGTTTTTTGGCTCCATATTGTCCACAATTATTTCCATTACAACTGCTTTTTCGTTTTCATCCGGATTGTTTGAATCCAGCCAGTATTGCATAACTTGGTGCATCAATGTAACGGATATACTTGTGATCATATATTGCACCAATGACGGCGGTAATTTTGCCAAAACACTTATATCGCCATCGTAGTTGATTTCGGTTGCGTTTTCCGCTTGTTCAATAGTTATCGTGATCATTGTACTAATTTTGATAGGTTGACTTGAAATTCCATTAAACTAACCAGGTGCAAAGGGATCATCATTTGCACAACTTTTTCCAGGGTTGTTTCCTGGATCGCCAGGAAAGTAACTTGGCCGACTGGAACGAATCCGGCAAATTCGCCGTTCAGTTCTAAATTTTCTTTGGGCGTGCTAACCAATAGCTTCACGCGTGATCCCGCTGGGATCTCAATTTGTTTTGTGTTCATAGTGTATTAAAATTAAAAAAATTTGGTTTTTTCTTTTGATCTTCATTAGATCGGTAAAAGCTGTCATATATTCCGGGTAAGCGATCGCATCGCCGGAATCATAGCTCCAATGTTGGCCGCTGATATCGTGGCCAGCAAAATAAAGTTTTGGGGTTGCTACAATCGCATCCAGGGGATAAGCGATTATATTATAGCTCCTTGTAGTTACTAAAGCGGTTGTCATAGGTAAGTTCAATATAAAAGAAATAAAAACCGAACTCCAATAACCAAACTTTTGATCCTGGGGCGTGTTGGTATTCTACGCCGATCCAGCTGCTAAATGTGCGGCCGCTTTGCCAGTAAAATAAAATATCAAATTTGCTCATCTCGGATCAATTAAACAACTGTCTAAATAACCAGGATCCTCAATTAAGATCGTGCTTGTTTCCGGATCCGGATCCAGCTTTCCGGTTGCCCTGGAAAACCAGCCATAAAATGTTCCATTGTTTGTGTAAATCCGGATACGCTCCCAGCGTCTTTCCATACGGCTATGGAATCCGGTTTGTTTTGATCCGTTCTTTAGCGCGATCTCGCGCGTTTCTCCGGGTTTGAAAATTGGTGTTGTCATAGTATAAAAAAAATTGCTGCGACAACATTAGACATTTTTTTTAACTCCACAAAATCCGGTGAGCGTAATAACCGGGGGAATTTTTTACTTTTAAATCTTTGGCGTGTCTTGTTATGTAAGCTTTGCGGCGTTTTTCAGCTGTGCCGGGTGGCACCTTTCCGCGCGCTTCTAAAGTTTTCCACAAATGATAATCTAAATAGCGGCGATCGCCTATTGAAAGCTTGTATTTATAGGATCCGCGCTTCCTGGGATCCGGTGTGTAAATATCTATTTTCTTAAAGGCGCGCGTACTCGGAATGATTTTAACGCCCAATTTTTTGGCCATCTCATAAGATCGTGGGCGAATATTATAGCGCATCCAGGTTATTCCTTTTTGGCTTTTGGTTTTTTAACCATCTTCCAAATCGTTACGATTCCGATAACCAGCTGGATCAAAAGCTGGCCGATCGTTTGCACATCTTCCGGCGTTGGCATTGTTACTTGATCAGCGGCTTGCACAGCTACCGCGCCGATCGTTCCAGTTAATAAAGTGTTAAGGTTTTGCATTGCGTTTGTTTAAATATCTAACTAAAAAAAAAATTCCGATTCCTAAAGGTACCAGGCCAATTCCCACCGCCACCGCTTTGGTGGTGTTGGGGAATTTCTTTTGAAAATCCCGCACGCGGTTAAGCCAGCCGGTAAGGAAAGCTTTTTGTACTGGATCCCGCTGGGCGATCCTTTCCAGGAATAATTTACGATCTGCCCAAAGTTTATTGTACAAAGCTTTTTCGTTTATGCTGTTTGCAGCTGCGATCAGCTCCTTTGTCATTCCGCCGGTTGCATCTATGTTTGTGATCCCTGGAAAGGATCGCACAGCTTTCCGCAAAGCTGGAATAGAATTACCGGCACCGCTGCCCCAGGTAAATTCGGTCATCGTTAAACCAATAGAATCTTTAAGCTGATCGCCTTTGATAAACTTGTAAAATTCATAAAGTATTAAATCGGCTTGCTCCTGGGTAAGCTTGAGAAAATTGGCGTATGTTGGTTGCACGCCGATCGCTTTTGCGTTTGCCTGGAATGTTGGCCAAATGATCCCGCGCATTGTGTGGATCTCGCCGGGCTTGCGGTATTTTGCAGCATAATCCCTGGGATCATTGCTGCCCTTTCCCTCCCAGCCCAACACAAAGCGGCTGTAATTTTTCCATATTGGATCCGTTGGCTTGATCATTAAGCTTGCGCGATCAATTTATTTGCTGGAATAGTCCAGTATTTTTTTCCTTCCTGGAAAACAATCTTATTGCTGGTTGTTGTTGCTACCGGTTTGTAGCGTGAGAAAAACCAATCTTGCCCTTTTCCGATATTGCTATCAAAAGCATCCGGATCATCAATATAAACTTTACTGATCGGATTCAACAATCGGCTCCTGGTTGTAAAACGCTCCAGGAAAACAACTTTGCCGCCTGGGTTTTTCTTTGCAAAATTTAATAGATCCGTAGCGGCCAGGTTTTTGGGTGCGGCTGGCGTTGGTTTGGCTTTTTTTGCGGCTTCTACCTTTGTGATCAAATCCGCAACATTGCCGGCCGTTACAACATCGGTAAGCTTTAAGGCAATTAACGCGGCTTTGGTTTTATCGCCTACAAATCCAGTAACTGGGGAAACGCCCAGGGCTGTTTGCAGCTTTTTTACTGCATCGGTGTAAGCTTTTTCGGCTTTGCTGGGTACCGGTGCGCTGGTTTTGGTTGCTGGCTTGTTTTCTTTTTCCAGGCGCGCAGCTTCCGCCGCGGCTTCTTCGGCCGCTTTTTTGGCTGCATCTTGTTTATCCTTTAGGTTGCTGCGCACTTTACCATAAAAGTAAAAAGCTCCAGCAGCAACAGCGATCAATAAAATATTGCTATTATTTTTCTTTGCCATTGTGTTAAGCTATTTGTGTGAATTGTTCAAACCCGGCTAAAGTTGACTGGGTTGTAGTTGTGAAAGCTGTGTGGCAAAGAACGATCAAACTATATGTTCCCGCTTCCAGGTAAAGCGTTTGATCTACAAAAGTATTGTCAACGGCCAAAGCTGGCGCACCGGCAAAATTTTGCATTGAGATATTGTGCCAAATACCAAATAAACCATTTGCCACCTGGGGGGCTGTTGGGTTAAACGCATCGCTTCCAGTTGTTAGGGTGGTGGCATAGTTATCCAGTAAGCTGGTTACTTTGCTTAATATAATAGTTACTGCGCCGCCTGGGTTTTGATCCTGGCTATATGCTGGCTTAATAGTATATAATCCCGCGCTGATCGGCGTGGGAATTACTAAACTGCGCGCCATTATTGTATTGGCTACCTTTGCACCCGCTGGCACAGCGGTAAGATCCGCCACCGGGTTAATTCCGAAATAAGTTGTGCCGGTTGTAGATCCTGGAACGCCCTGGGCGATCCCGCCGGCTGCTGTTAATTTCAGTAAGCGAAATATGTTGCTGGAATCAACGCCACCGATCGGCGTACCCGCGCTGCAATTTTGCAGCTGCGATCCCTGGGGAAAACTATTGTTAAAATTACTAAAGCTCATAATTAGGCAAGGGAATAAACAACGACTTGTAAATTACTATATACAGCTCCACAGCTGCCGAATGTTGGGTTTGGCTCAAAGCGCACGCGATACAAGCTGGTGTCAAGCATCCCGGATTCAAAAGTTTTCCAGCTGGATCCTGGAAGCAGCTGCAAATTGTTTAAATACAAAACCTGGTTTCCAGTATTGGCAAAAATATATCCCAGGGTTTGTTTATCCCGGAAGATTGTGCCATCGGTTTGGTAATTTATTATGCTGGTGTTAAACTTGATCATTTTAAATTCTTTGTTTTGCCGTTAACGGCGGTTAGTTGTTCGGTGTTCATAAAGCTTTCCAGGTAATTGTATAAATCCCTTTTGTAAAGCGTTTGAAACGCGTTTGATAATAAAGATAACTGCCTTTTTGTAGTTAGGCCGTTAAAAGCTGATATCGCGCTGTTTTCGTTATCCGTAAACCAGTTGCTTGAGCTGGGTGCCTTTGCATCATAGATCTGCGTTGCCAGGGCTGTGGCTGTTTTCCAGGGCAGCCAGCTTTTGCGATCCGGGCTTGTTTTGTGGTAATTTGGATTCCAGGGATTGCCGGTATCAGCTGCGCGGTTGTCCTGGATCGTTTGCTCGGTTTTTTTGGCTTCTTCGCTTTGAATGATCCCAGTGCGCTTCAATATAGGCCGGATCACGCCAAAATACAGCACAGCTCCGCCAATAGCGTAGGTAAGTACTTTTGTTTGATCTATTCCAGGGGCTGTCCTGGTTGGCGTGGTTTCCGGCATATTATTTTCCTTGTGCGAATGATCGTAATTCGTTAATAGCGTTCTGTGCTGTTCCACCCATACGCATCAAAGCGATTTGATAAACAACATCATTTGTTGTCTTATTCATAATCATAGCATATAAGTAAGTATAAGCAACCAAAGCGGCCTTTTCGCCCCTTAAATTGTTTTTGTCAATGATCTCCTCAATATTGTTTAGAGTGATCCCAACGGCTTTGCGCCGGCTTGATAGTGTTCTTGCTGCCATTACATTGATTTTAATTTAGCCAGGGCAACATCGTAAACAAGCGGGCTGCCCTTGCGTAGGTTGTATAACATTTGCAAGTGATCCGGGAAATTTGGCTCCAGGGTACACATTGCGTTGTAAAGTTCGTAGTGATCGCCGCCTGGATCTAATCCGGCCAGCGAAAAATTGTTGGCTGTATTGCCCATAAGCTTGTCAACCAAAACGCCGATAATCTTATCCGCGTTGGCATATAAAGCTTGATTCATTACTTCGCCCATCGTTTTGGGCTTCTCCGGATCTTCGCCGGTTTCCACCGCTTCGCGTAGCTCCTGGATTTCATCTTCTAAATCCAGGTACTTGTTTTCCAGGGTTTCGCATTTAGCTTCCAGGATCGCTTTTTCCCTGGCAAGCTCAATAAATTCCTTTGCTGTAAAACCTTCATCCTTTGGCAAACCCGAAACGGCCGGCGCAGCTTTTACCAGCTGGCCGGGCGTTGGGTTAAATTGGATTGTTGTTTTGAGAAACAAAGTTTTTTTGGCACCTGGATCGCTTTCCGAATTTCCGTAAAGCTCCAGCTTATATTCCTTGAAATTATCATCCTGGATAAAATCCTGGATCCATTCCTGGAATCGGCTTTGTAAATCTGCGGCGGTTTCTCCGGATCTAACTTGATCCAGGTAAACAGCATCGGATCCGCGCAATAAGCGGATCTTTAAAAAATCATAATTGCTTAAAAGCTTTATGATCCTTTCGGTTGTTACGATCTCGGCGGCCATTATTTTAAAGTGTAATATACTGAAAAAACAAAACTTTGTGAACTTACCGCGCTGGCTGCTGCGCTTGTGATCATTTGCACATAGCATTTAGGCCAGGTAATTGTTTGGCCGGCTAAAGCTGGGATCTTGTAATAAAACGCGGTGCCATCGTTACGATACAAGCTGATCGCTGGCACCTTAATAAAGTAACCTTGATCAAAGTATAAATTGATCAAAGCCAATTTAATATTGGTCAAGCTCACAACTGCATTTTGGCTTTCTGCTGTGGTAAGTGTTGTACTGCTGTAAATTTCAATCCCGAAAACCTTTGCAGTTCTCAAGTTAGGCAAATCGGGAAAATACAATACCTGGTTGGTATTGGATGCGGGTACTTGTACCTCGCAGTATTCGGCTCTTTTTATGAACATAATAAAAAAAATTAAAAAGCCCCAGGGGGGGCAACTATGAACTTAATCAGTTGCCCGCGCGCCTGGAACAAGTTGTTTATTTGTTTAGGTTAGAAGCTCCCAAACTCAAGAATCCGCGGAACATCAAAATCAAAATTCCCGCGCTGGCCGCCAAAGGTGCTGGCAGCTGCAACTGGATATCAATTTTTGAACTACCCGAAAGCTGCAAAGTAGGTACTAAAGGACAAAAGCCATAGCTTGATCCCTCAACACTATCTTTTACGCTGGTTGTTCCACCGGTTGCGAAAATCTTTGCAGTTTGCGCAACGCCGGCTTGATAGAAACGGAAAGTATCAAAGTTCTGCAAATACTGAACATTGTTAACAGCGATATTCAATTTAGAATTGTAGAAAACTACATTCGTATTGTTTAACGCTGTGGCGATCGGGGTTGCACCATAAGAGTACAAACCATAATCCTGGGCTGTGGTTGCAGCTCCAGCATCAGTATAGCCGCCAATAAACAAACCGACTTCGGTAGCTGTGAAAGCATCCGCGCGGTTAAGCAATATTTGCTCCGCGTAGCTTGTTTGCTCATCCCCTTGCAAAATAGGGAATTGATAAAGCGTTTTGTTACTTGCGATCGGCAACTGCAAGCGCAATGTGCTGGCGGTAGTTACCGGATTTCTTCCTTTTTTGGCGTACGCTCTTTTAATCAAGCTGTATGCTTGGCGCGCGCCCATCTCATTTTGTGCCATAATTATATAAATTTATTTATTTGGTTTTACTTGGGATTAATAGTCATAATCCATTCCGTTCACTTCGGCGATATCATCAGCTCCGATTTGATCAATTCCGTTGATCTCGCTGATATCATCAGCTCCGATCATATCCTGGCCGCTGATCACTAAAACATCATCTTCAGCTCCGATAATTCCAGGGATCACGCTTTTAACAACATCCAGGCCACCGGCTACGATCATACCGGATCCGGCGTTGCTGATCATTCCGCTTTTGGCGTAATTGTTTGCTAAATAGCCCAATCCAATTTGAACGGCTCCTTTGATTGTGGCGTTTTGGCTGGGTAAAAATTTGTTAACCAGGAAACGGCCTAAAACTGCGCCGCCGATCATTCCCAAAGGGGCTTCAAGACCGGCTGGAACGGCACCCATTCGGCGATATGAACGGCGGCGGGTGCGGGTGGTGGTTTTTCTTCTTTTGCGTGGCATAAGTATTTATTTATTTGGGTTTTTGTTTTAAAGTAAGTTAGATTCCTGGAAGCTTGTATAGCTGTTTTTTGTTAAAATTATGTGATCCAACAAAGATAGATCCATAGTTTGGCAAGCCCGGTTAACCTGGGCGGTAAGGTTTTCATCCGCTTTGCTTGGCTGTAAATTGCCGCTGGGGTGGTTGTGAAACAAAATAATACTGGTTGCTCCAACTTCTAAAGCCAGGCCAAGGATCAGGCGCGTGTCCATAACGGTTGCCGTTATTCCACCAACAAAACCAACATAAACGCCCAGGGCGCGGCCGGCATTGTTTAAATAAAGCGCGCCGCCATATTCCTGGGTTTCCAGTTGTGAATTGGTAAAAAATTTCCGGATTACAGCTGCTGCGCTGGATCCGCTTGTAATTTTTGGCGCACCATCAAAATACTTTCCGCGTGTGATTCCAACTTTGAGCTTTGGCACAAAGCTGGCCATCATTAAGCTATCCAGTTTTTTTGCAACGCGATCCGTTGGCACCAGGGCAAAATTAACTTTTCCCTTTGTTGGAATTTTTCCCAGGCCAGCCCACCAATTTGCATTATTTACGCCGTAAATAATTTTTTCCGGTTGCATTTTATATGCGCCTACTTTTTTGGAAGCTGCTGCCCTGGCTTTTACCATTTTGGTAAATTTAGCCCTGGCCGCCAGCTGTTTGGCTGTGGGTTGTTTTCCAGGTAATTTTTTTGATCCCGGCTTTTTGGTGCCGTTCATTATATCATCGTAAAAATGCTCCGTTATTGCGCGCCCGGTTGCATAATCATAAAGATAGATCCCCTCACGATATTTTGCTCCTTTGGTGTGCAGATAATTGATAAAATATGCACCATCGCGATCATCAAAAATACTATAAACTTGATTTAAGCGGATCGTTGGCGGATCAGTTGACTGATCTATTTTTTTGATATCAATATAAACGCGTTTCGGCTTTTTACCATCGGCATCAATAATCGCATTTTTTTTGTACGGCTTTTTTGCAGCTCCGATTCCGGTAAGCTTTGCGCTTGGGCTTTTCCTGGTGTAAGTTATGGATCGCTTTTCAACAACATCAAAGCCGCGTTTATTCATCCGGCTGGTTTTGCTGGGGCGGCCGCCTGGGGCTGTCATTGGTGGCACCGGTGGCGTGTTCTTTTTCAAAACAACTTTTTCCGGGTTTTTTGGATCGCCTGGCTTGCGCCGCCTGGTGCGGATTGGCGCGTAAATTTCCGAGCTGGGCAATTCGTTTTCCGGGGCGCGCTCGCCGCCTGGCATTGTTGGCTTGATCC
>Ga0315909_10007073_pt1 | contig 12575 bp, 23 predicted proteins | sample LakEriMetagenome_11_FD_203527 | JGI IMG/M metagenome (GOLD analysis project Ga0315909, IMG submission 203527) | Freshwater fungal communities from buoy surface, Lake Erie, Ohio, United States - Buoy 2 MA125 | ecosystem: Environmental > Aquatic > Freshwater > Lake | place: USA: Lake Erie, Ohio...
TCAATTTGCACTCGAGAAACATATCCTTCGAGGCTCCAGTCGTGATTCTTCAATGCTGTTTCGAGTTCATTCATTACCAATCTCCGTTATCTACCCAACCACGTATGGTCAAGAACAACCAACTCACGCTCCAGGTACGTTCATTGGGACTGGGCCAACCATCGTTGGGCTCGCGCCTTGCACGTGGTGTCAATCTCCAATGCAGTGGGTTCAGTGTAACAATAACACTAATCCCACTGTATCGAAACCAGTTTAGATATCCACGGTCAGGAGTTTCCATTCGTCTGCCCTCGCCTCATGTCCATGATACCCACGTGGGTTGCACACCACACGGGTTTCACCAATCATGTAATCAAACACATGATGTGTGTGTCCATGTGTCCACAATTTGATTTGTGGACGGTGTTCAATGAATTCATCCATGTCCGAACTGTAGCCACCGTTCATGATGGTGTCATGTGCATACATCTCGTGTGTGCTCTGACGACTAGGTGCGTGATGTCCAACCACAACATACTTGTTGGGATTTTTGCCCAGCATGTCAGTTACCACTTGAATGTATTCTTTCATTTTCACATGTTCTGTCACAGCATCTTCGGGTGAGAACTTGGCCACACGAGTTTTGAACTCACCGTCTTGTGTTCTAAAGTGAACTGGTACTGCACTGTTTTGGATCACACGGAAGTCATTCATCATGGTTCGCATGTGATACAATGTGAGTTCATCTCGATTGTTCATGTCAGTCCACAGGGTGCCACCAATAAAGGTAACATCATCAATTACTTTGATTTCACGTTCGAGAATATACAAGTTACTCAAGTGCGCCAACTTTCTGCGCATCTCGCCTAGAGCAGTTGCAAAGTCACTGTGGTAGTATTCATGGTTGCCCATGATGTAGATCACATGGGGAAAGTTTGCGGCACAGCGTTCAAAGAAATCATGAAACATCTCTGAGCGCCAACGAGCAAAGCCCAGTTCAGTCTGACGACGGTCACGCATGTCCAAGTCAGCGGCCACACAGATATCGCCACTCAAGATCAACACGTCAGCCTGACTGTCATTGACAATGTCAATGTCACCAAATTCAAGATGGATGTCAGATGCTACTGCGATTTTCATAAATTTTTCTCTATTAACCATTTCCAATACTGTTGGAATACAGAATTTTTTATTTTTACTGGATCTATACCAGTTCTCAAAAAATATTGACTCAAGTAATTATACTGTTCAAACAATTGTAGGTCAAGTGTATGTTGTGGTTTTTTGTACAATTCTTGAAATATTATTGGTGGTTCTTGCACAAATTGATCTGCAATTTGATCCAAAATATGATTGGGTAAAAGTACAGGATCCAAACAATCTGGATTGTTGAGAAGGTTGAATGAGACTGAATATGCACTAGACCAACTTACAAATTTAGGCAAGTCAAACACACTCAACGTACTCAGGGTAGAAATTATTCTAAATGGTATATTTTGATCTTGTATTAATTTGAAATTGAAATCAAATTTATTGCTATCAAATCCTGCTCTAGGAACATGATTGTAGGCAGGAGTAGAATCTAGACTTATATCAAACATCAGTTTGTCTCGTGGCACATTGGCCAAAAGCCAATATAAAAATTTACGGTTCGGTGGATTCAGATTGGTGTTTATCAACAATTGAGATACGCTCGGTTCAACTATCGAAATAAACTTCTGTAAGTTCTTGAACTGCATCAAGGGCTCTCCGCCTAACAATTTTAGCACTACTGAATTTTGCGGCTGAGATTGTAAATATTGACCTATTTTTTCTATCCATAATTGGTTACCTGTAACCATTGCTGGAATTTCAAGATTAGATTTTGTTTTGTTACTAATATTTTCAAAAGGTCCGTGGTCAACGATATTTTGTTGCCAAGTGCTTGAGAATTTTGGGCTACAATAACTACACATTTGATTACAGGCATTGTTCAACACCAATTCAATTATATTGGTATTTGTATGTCCGTATTGTTGTCTAAAAGATGTATGACCTTGTGCTTGTTTTTTCCAACAATGTGTGCAACTTTGAACAGCAATACCTTGTGACAACTGATCATGTTCGTGTTGCCATTGTTCTAACAACGTTGGTAGATCACTGGGCAATGTCTCAGGATAACTTTTACAACACGAGGCGGCCTGCTGCAGGTGAATAAAAAATAATTTTTGAGTGCCTTTAAGATTGCACTGTGTTTGATTTATCAAGTTGTTCCAATTGACTTTTTAATACACGGACAGCAGTCTCATCGCCATCATAGATAGCGGCGGCTTTGTCTGGGTAGCGTAGTTTAAATCTTTCTACAATTTCTTTCAAGCTGTGTCCTTGGCATACAAATGCCTTGGTAATAGTGTTGTAGCAGAAATATTGATTTTGTTCAACCTCTACTGTGAGTGGAATCAGTCGTTCCTGATCAAGATCTTGCACCACCGAACCAATCTGGCGTTCCAAATGTCGGGATACTGCCCATGTAAAAACAAACCAAATTATCATGCCAAACAGCACAACATCCAATATAAAACTTAGTAATTCCATGGTGTATTTACTTTCATGATGTCCGGCGTTGTGCCAGGTATTGTTCCCATTGTACCCACTGGTTCCGGACCAGGAACCCCCAGTCACGTTGTTTGGGTCCGGGACAAAACAGGGTCCAACAAGTAACATCTGGATCCAGTTCCACTCTGTGATACTGACGGGCTCTGGCCCAACGGAAACTTCCAGGGCCGCACCATTTGGCAATTTCGGCTGTCTTGCGACCTTGTGCATCAAATTGCGGTGTCCACTCCCAGTAGCCACCTCGGAGGATTAGAGTAAAGAACGGCCAAGGATGATCATGTACATCATCCGGATCTGACTTTAGGAACTTGTGTACAAAGATATTGAATGGGAATCTATCCCGATCTCGAAGGAACACATAGTATCGTTCCAGATAAGGTTCGTTTTCCACTCGGTCCATGATCACACGGTACCGACCCCAGCGTTGGAAGAGTTTTTTAAGCATTCAACTATTATACAGGATTTAGAATATTCAGTCAAGAAAAACCCTGCCGTAAGCAGGGTTTTTGCCGAGTGTCCCGTGGGATTAGGACAGCGAGTCGGGATTAGGCCAAACCAAGTGCCATGGCCTTGTAACCAGCGGCAATCAACTTGCGGCTGGGTTTGCCAATTTGATACTCAGTAACCTTGACGCCATTGCCGGCGGTGCGGCTGTTGGCATAAACACAGAAACCAGCCTGGCGAACGCGGCTGACTTCGGCGCTGAGGTTCTTAACACCAAAACGGTGTTGTGCCTGGGCAGGAGTCAATGTCTCGCCAGCTTGGAGTGCGGAAAAGACTTTGTAAGTCTTGGTGTCTTCATTAAAACGCATAATTTTTACCTTTCTTAAGTGTAGCCGTTGCGTACAGCATTTAAGTATTATAAGACAGTTGTAACACAATCGCAACATGTTTTGGCAACATTGCCAAATTAAGTCAACTCTTTTGCGGGCTATGGCGTTGTATATACAGCAAGAGAAATTCTTGCCAGTTTCAAATCAAAGGAGATTACTATGAAACAACTTATCGCTCTCATCGCCACTGCCGTTGCAGTTACCGCTTTTGCACAAGCACCAGCCCCAAAGAAAGAAGAAAAGAAAGTAGAAGCCAAGCCTGCTGTTACTGCTCCAGCTGCACCCGCAAGTGCCGCTCCTGCAGCCGCACCTGCCAAGGCCGATGCCAAAAGCGAAGCCAAAGCTCCCGCCAAAGCCGAAACTACTAAGAAGTAATCCTCATAGATTTACAGCCATCCGGTTGGCCAACTACGATCCGTATGTGGCCCCGGATGACGAAGATCTTTGTGCCTGTTCAGCACGTAGACCACGGGTTCCAGAGTTTGAGCCAGACGAGGATGACGAAGAACTTTCGGACTACGTAAAGATAAGGTTACTGATAGCCAGGGTACGGGCTTTACAAAAGTATCAAGAAAATCAGGGCTAAACGGCCCTATTTTCTTTTTCTACGCACCTTTGATAAATAGGTTTACACAGCATATAAAGAGCGTAATATGTTACACACCATCACAAGTATAACTGACGAAATTGTTAATCTACTAAAGGACGACCCAGTGCGCCCTGAGATACCTGCCGACCAACGGGTGAATTCCAACTCAAGAATATACATGCTCAAAGACGGCGACCAAACCCGAGCAATTACTTGCGTGAAGTTTTTGGACAACATTCCAGCCGCAGTAGATGACTTGGTGGAGTTGGTCGGGAGTGCCAAAACTGCGGTATTTTACACTATTTGGTCATATGCCGCAGGGGCCGGGCGCGAACTGATTGTTCGAGCACAAGAATCAATCAAACAAGAGTTTCCGGACATTGACACCTACGTTACACTCAGTCCCAAGACCGAGATGGCCAAACGTTTCCATTTGAAGAATGGTGCTGGTATCTACCGCGAAAATTCTGACACCGTCAATTACATCTATAAGTAATCTTGCTCGTGTAGCAATCTTGTCCTGCAAGGGGCGGGACTTGAACGACACACACATACACAGGAGAAAAACATGAGCAAAACACCTTACGAGATCCGTCTCGAACTTCTCAAAATGGCCAACGAAATCCTCGTAGTGCCAGTCCACCAACAACGTCAAGCATTGACCGATGAGTATCACTCTAAGTTAACTGATGCTAACCGTGGTACGCTAGCTTTCCCAACCTTGCCAGATTTTCCGTCTAGTACGGACATTGTGGTCAAGGCCGAAGAACTCAAAAAGTTCGTAGACCAGGCGTAAAAAATGAAAGCCCCGAAAGGGGCTTTCTTGTGACTATGCATTAATTCATGTTCTCTGTGCAATCTTGTTATTTCTCATTGCCGAACTTCTTTTGTTTGCTTTGATTGAATCAAAGTACTTTGTAAGGGCGGGTAACATTGGTTTTCTAATTTTTTCAACACACTGATTGCGGTTAATTCTGACGCCAGATTCATCAATAATGAAGTTGTCTAGTTCGCTAATATTATCAAATTTCTTGTAATTTGAATTGTAGAATTTAACAATTTTATCTTGATTTTGCTTTTCAAGTTTCTTCAAAAATTGTAAGTTTGGTTTCAATTTAACAATTTGTCTGTGGTTGTAATTATATTTTGTCCCTAATACTTTTGCAACTTCGCTGATTGCATTGTTGTCAATGAAAGCATATTGTTTACATCCTTCTTCGAGTTCTTTTTGTATAGTGGTCTTGATATTAGATTTCAGTGACTCTCTTTCTATTTGCCAGTCTATCGCTCTAGAAATGTTATCATCGGATAACAAGAAATGCTCACCTTTCTTAATACGGTCCAGGTGTGCCCACTGTTGGTTTTTTCTGTAGTTTGCAAAGTAATCCGAGTGTAACTTAACTACATCATCATAGACATTATTTTGAATACTAAGGTAGCCAAACTTTTCTTTGTCTAATAGAATATAATTACGCAAAATTTGATTTACGGTTTCACCAAACTTATGATAACCACCTTCTTTGATATACACAGAGAATGACTTAGCAAAGAAATCTGCACCAACTTCATCATAATATGATAATTCTGCCGATCCAACTTGTCTGTTAGTTTTTTTACCCTTAGGTAAAGATTTGAATTCCTTAAAGGTCACTAATTCTGTTATATCATCGTCGCCAATTTCTAGTGCCAAGCATACTGTACGAATAGTTTCGTACATCTTATTGTATTGTAATTTTTCATCATCGACAAGATGTGCCTGTACTACCCAATTGATTTTTTTAGAACCATTGCCAATTCTGCTTCCACGGTTTACATCTTGATAGATGCGAATCTCGCTGGCCGACGGATCTACAAACATTGCACTATCAATCCATCCGTCTTTTGGATCCCATCCTTCACCTAACAGTCGGCAGTGGACAATAAAACTATCATTATAAATGTCAGGAACAGCACTCACTTCTTTAAGAATCTTGATAGTAGAATTAGATTTGGTATCAGCAACAATAACTGGCGCTTTGAGTAATCTACGATAAACTGGATTGTTGGAATTTGATAATTCCTTTAAGATTTTTGGTCTAACAGCCTCAAAAAAGTTAGCAAAGTTCTGGCAATTTTCGATGCTATTTAACGTAAATTTAGTATGTTGTCTTTCGTGGTGCTCAATTCTAAATCGTAGAATAGCATCTGCGGCAATAAACCATCCCATTGGGACTACAAATTTTGTTCCTTTAAGTTTGACCAATGGCTGGCTTCCGCCTTCTAACATTTCAACCCAGTCAGTTGGGAATGTGCTATTGTTATAAAGATAATTAGCCATCTTGGATTGTCTTTTATATCCAAGTTTAACTGCGGTTTTTTCGTCTAATTCTTTTACTAAAATATCGCAGAAAGCAGGATCGTCCATGCTATACGAAGCACCTGTGCCTCGGGCTTTACGCTTATTGGCGCTACTCATTAAACGAATTTGTATCTTACAAGCAGAATCATTCAATGGAGCGGTCCAACTAGAGTAGTCGGGTTGAATCATATGATGAACCTCGTCAATATGACCAAAGTAAAAACTTTTCTTTTGTCCTTTGACTACTGTAGCAAGTTTATCGTAACTGTGAACGGTAGTGTGAATCCAAATAGTTTGATGTGTTGTTTGTTTTAGGAATTTAACAAACTCTACCTTCTTGGTAAAGACTTTGGCCAAACTGCGAATAGTTTGAAGTTCTTCAGTGTCTTTTGCGGCTTTTGTAACATCACCTGCGTAGATGATATGAACGCTATCGTTGCTCAAGGCTAAATCATGTTCAATTTGTTTGACTAAATTACCTTTCAATACAGTAAGTGTAGGGTTTACTACTAAGTTGATCGGGCAACCTTTTTTGTAATCCCAGGCTGGTTCAAATGTCATATCATAGGCCAAACGAGGGAAACTGCCCTTGCCAGATGCCGCAGGCCAATGCTGGAAGATGCGTGTCTGAATTTTAGAAGTTGTCACTTTAGTGAACTTCTTGTTAAAGTCCGTTTGAAGTTCTCTCAATGCATCACGGAAGAACTGATCCCGCGGAGTCATTGGTTTGTAAGTTTTCTTGACTTGATTGTTTACATAATTTTTTACTGTGTCAAATACTTCAGCAGTAACCCATTCTTCTTGGAACATAAACCCTACTTCAGAGGTGAACTCTGTTACCATGTCAGAGGGCTTGCGGGCATTGGTTGTAAAAATTAATGAATCAATTGCTGTGTTTTGTATTACCACAAGTTTATTAGCGACCAATTTAAGATTGATTGTTTCTTTCTCGTGGAACCATTTTGATTCATATGCTACTGCCCGGTTTTGATGGATGTTAATTACATCTCCACCTAAACTACGCTTACCTTTAAGCAAATTAGCAAATCTATATTTCTGTGCAATATGCGCCGGCACAACATCTTCACCAAGCCAATAGGTATCACCTGGTAAAGTAGCCTTAAGATAGTAGGCAACATATTCCTCAAACAAAAGTTCGCCGCCGTGATTTTCTAGTGATACCCAGAAATCTAAGTGTGCATTTTTGCCACTGTGATTGTTTAGTAGTGTTTTGAGTTCCATATACTTTTCTAAATTAGGGTTTGATGCACGTTTGTCCGTTGCATCGATACACAATTGGAACGCTGGATTGTGTAGTTGTATTTCCGGACTGAGTCACTGTGACGATTGTTGTTTCTTCCCGAATGGTTTGAGTAGTAGTGGTCATGGTCTGTGCCACAGCCGTACTAACTAGAAATAAAATCACAAAGTACTTCATTGGTGCCAATGGCCTTCAAAGCAATGGCGCATTTCGTGTCCCAACTCAGACAGTGTTAGATTGGGCCTGGTGTACACTATGCAAACACTATCATTGAATTTGGTGCAGGCAATATACTTGCGCCCGTGACTGAGTGGTGCAAAGCCCTGGCACAGTTCGTCCACACGATCAGTCACAATCCATTGTACCCGTTTGACTGGGTACACAGGCAGTGCCGTGAAGGCCAGATCATGCTGACCGGCTCGTGGTTGTGGTTGAGCCCAGACGTTGGTAACTGCTAAAAATAAAACCACAAGATATTTCATGCCAGTTCCTTGATGTGCTTACAGTCTCCACGAAATCGGAATCCTGAACAAGTGCAAGACCAGTTGCCGTTGACATCGGTTACCTTGTAAATGTCACCTTTACTACCTCGCACTTCGATCACGCGGCCTTCGGGTTCGGGTTCCTTGAGTTTGGTCTTGAATTGCACAGGGTTGATCACAAACTTACGCCCACGCACGTCAATGCGGATTGGGTTTTTGAATACTTTGATCTCACCTGTGCCACGTGGTCGGAACGCATACATCTTGCTCTTGCCATCATCCAGCAAGTAGATGCCGTTGGCCACGGTGTCTTTGTAGTCAGTTGTTTCAGCAAACCATTTCATTCTTAACTTTCTACGTCTACGTGACGTCCTTTGTCTAGACCCAATCGAATGTTCCGCGCAACTCGTTCTGCCATGATTCTATCAAAATTGCGTTTCTCAACTACCTTGCGATAGTCTTCTTCACGCCTGTCTTGCAATTGAATTCGTTCCTGGCGATGTAACTGCAAGTTATGATCAACTCTAGACACGTTCATTTGGGCATGCTTTCTACCAAAGTTTTCATAATGACTTGCATACGAACCAGACCTTGTTCAGGAGTTTCTTGTGGCACACAGGCGGCCACAACCTTTTGTTGCTGGAACTTTAGGGCCGCGGCCTCACAGGCCTGAGCTGTGGAGTATTGTCCTACATTTTGTGTGCCGGTAGCCAAGATCAAAATCACAGTCCACATGATCAAGTCCTCTTTTGCATGATACGAGCCAACACTTCGCGGGCCAGAGTGAGATCTTCAACCTCAGGCTCTAGTTTGGGTTTGGGTTCTGGTTGTGGCCGGGGCCAGCTGGTATAAGGCTGGGTCCAACTCACAGTCCAATATTGTTTTTCGTCACCCATCACATGCTCCAGTAAGATTCAGAGGAGGGCGAGCAGAAGTAAGGCGTGTTGACATCTTCTTCAAACTCTTGTCCCGTCATGATGTTGGTACGGGTGACCATTTTAGGTTTGTAATATTTGGTATCAATGATACTCAAGTCCGCCACGCTCCACCCTGCCTTGTTGCAAAGACGGGTGCGGGTGGCACGAGCGGCACCAAAAGTTTTGTAGGCACGAGTGCGGTTGGGGCCGTCAGTGACAATAAGTCCGGTACCTTTGGCAACGATGTAAAACATAGTGGGCTCCTTTTGTGTCTGTATGCGTATATTATAGCAAATTGGGAAATTCTGGTCAACCAAAAAAAGTAATACTTTTAGTTGGCCATCAAATCAATTTGCACTTGGATTCCTTCGTGGGTGATACCAACACCCACTGGGCGACCTTCTCCCCGAAAACTACTGTGACGGCGATCGTAAGCCAATTTTTGGATTGCCAGGCGCAGAGCCGCACCATGCGTGACTGTGGCTGTTTTTGTGTAGATGTCGTTGATGGTGCCGTACATGCCAAAACCGTTGACAATGTAGCGAATTCGGGTGCTGTTACTAAAACCTGGTACGTGTCGCATTTGGGCTCCTTTTTGCTGTCTATGTGTATATTATAGCAAATTGGGAAATTCTGGTCAACCAGAAAAACCCTACAGTTTAGTAGGGCAAAAATGTAGTACTTTGGGTTACATTTTCCCAGAGTTGCTTGGTAGGAACTCCAAACTCCTCGTAGCCCTCTAAAACCATGTTAAAATAGCCCGAACCCGGGGCATGATTGCGATTGCCCGGTTGCATGTAGTAAACAAGAGCAGGATATTCGCCCTGATCATACTCCACTGTGGCCCACTTGCGGTCGTAGTAGTAGGGATAGCCTTCCAGCAGGTCTAGAGATTTTAGGCAATCTTCCGTGATATCCCACAGCACACCGTCTACAAAATCTCTGCGGTCAACTTGCACATCAGCTGGTCCTGCAAATCGAAACCGGTGTCCTAACAAACGAGCACGGCCAAACGCCACTGCACCCGGACAGCGAGTGGCCATTCCTTGTGTGTTGGTGTTCATTCCATAGGCAAAATAAAGCATACAAGTATTATAGCAAAAGGCAAATTATTGGTCAACCTAGCGATTGTGATAATAATATAATATAAGTAGAAACCACTAGTGGTAAATACTGAGAAGGAGACAATATCATGTTAGCAGAAATCTTAAAAAGATTGGCCGAGATGTTTCCTCGACAGGATTACCAATCCCGTTTAGAACGTTACATCTCTAGCCATTACCCCAAGTCCACAGCCGACGTTGAGTACTTTGAACGTCAGTATTATCAAAAACAATCTGGAGGTTATGTATGAAACGCATTCTAAACGCACTTTATAATTTTTTTGAATCTGTAGGTCAAGCCCGTGCAGCCGCAGTATTGGCTAGACAAGGAAGAATAATTGAAGCCAAGGCCTTGTACTTAAAATGATTGCAGACTTATTGATGCTGTATCGTTGGGCTCGCGAAGGCTGGGAAGTTCACCCGTAGATCCAACCCATGTTTAGAGTTTGATGTATCCATGTAAACACTGGTACTGAGAACTCTAATTTGTACACACCGTTCCAACCTAGGTAGTCATATCCAGGCAATGCTGGGTTTTTGTCTGGGTAGTGTTCGGGATAGTCTGGATAATAAGTTCCTGCCCATATAAATTTTGGGTCAGTGATTCCAAAAAAACTAATCTGCTTGATAATCACCGCCGTGATTGGATCGCTGTCTACTTTTGCAAAATGTTCAATTTTTAAACAACAACAATTGCTTGCCTCAAATTCAAGGTCAAAGTCAGTTGTTTCAATAAGTTGCTGCACCCGGCCACAGCCGTGGGCATCTACACTTACCCAAGGGTTACCTACTGGCTCTAGTGTCACCCGCATTTTTACTGGATATTCAGTAGCCATATCTATCCCACACACAAGCTAGTTCAGGATACAATGTTCTAGCATCATACCCGTAGACTTGATCCCATTTGCGACAATGTTCTACTATGAGTTTGCGTTGTTGCTCTGCGTTTACAGGTTCAGGTTGCCGCAAAACATTCATACACATCTGCGCCTGTTCTTTTACAATCAACTCATGGTTGTGCGGATCACTGGCATTGTAGTCAGTTGGGACCTGTATGTCCCCTAGTTGGTCAATCAATGCCTGGTATTTTTCAATATATTGGCGTTTGACCGAATCGGGTAGTATCACAGCATCTAAAAAACTCGGATTGCTTACCAACAAACTTTTAACAATTAAGTTTTTCTCCAAACAAAATTCTAGTAACCCAGGAAAATAACCAATGGTCAACGCACTCACTGCTGGTCTTACTGTGAGTGTTATGTTTGACCCATTGCACCAAGATTGGTATTGCTCAAGATTGGCCATGACCTGATCTGTATCAGTTCCTTGGCGTTGATAGGCATTGTGCTCATCCACTGTTTCTATGCTGACTTCTATGCCTACCCGACGAAACTGTTTTAGTTTATGCATTAATTGCGGCTTGAAAACTGTGCCATTGGTCACAAAACTAAAGCACAAGTCTAGTCGATTGTGTGCTATCATATGATCCACAAAATCTTCAAACCGCTGAGTCAGTAAGGTTTCGCCGCCCATGAAGTGTATGTTGTTTAATTTAGGTATATCTAGCAGTTGCTTTAGAAAGCTGTTCCACACCTGTTGATTTTGAGTCCAATCTGTGCCAAGATATTGTCTACTACTCTCTATGCCCCACTTGACTTGTTGACTGGCTATAGTACTGGATGCTTGAGCATTGCACATTTTACAGGCAAGATTGCAATAGTTGCCAAGATCCACATGAATGTCAATTGGCTGGGTGAGGGTGGTGCCGGATTTGTTAAAATTCTTTCTTCCCGGACTTTGTTCAAAGCTGTGCGCAAACGCCTGCTGGAAGATAACACTTTTTTGATTACTTCTGATGCGACGACTCTGGGCACTCACTTGTTCTTCTTGGTAACATCTAGAACACGCTGACACTGGGCTGTTGCCCAATACCCCTTGTCTGAATTGTTTTACAGGTTCTGCATTGAACCATTCTGCAATACTTGTGGTAGCAATATTATAGTCATTGCCCGTATAGAGTTTGTGGGATTCTTGACAGCATATGCCTAGACTACCATCCCAGTAGATGTGTAACTCATACCACGGGGTATTGCAAAATATTTTTTGATTAGGCACGTCGGTTGATAATTTTGTCCACTAGTCCATAGTCCAAGGCTTCTTGAGCACTCATAAAGAAATCACGTTCCATGTCACGAGCAAATTCATCATAGGTTTTACCTGCTGAGTTGTGCTTGACATAGATTGTGGTAAGATACTCTTTCATCTTTTGAATTTCTCTTGCTTGGATTTGGATGTCTGTGGCTTGTCCACGAGCACCACCTGATGGTTGGTGAATCATGTGTCGGGCATTAGGCAGGATCATGCGCTTGCCCGCGGCTCCTGCTGTACTTAGCAGACTTCCCATGCTGCAGGCCTGACCCATCACAATGGTCTGCACATCACACTTGATAAACTGCATGGTGTCATAGATGGCCATAC
>Ga0315909_10007074_pt1 | contig 12573 bp, 10 predicted proteins | sample LakEriMetagenome_11_FD_203527 | JGI IMG/M metagenome (GOLD analysis project Ga0315909, IMG submission 203527) | Freshwater fungal communities from buoy surface, Lake Erie, Ohio, United States - Buoy 2 MA125 | ecosystem: Environmental > Aquatic > Freshwater > Lake | place: USA: Lake Erie, Ohio...
AGAGTGGGCATGTTTTCACTACAATGATATTGATTACCAAATACATAATTATATTTGCCATCTGCATAATCCGGGTGCCAACTAAAATCAAAAGAATCATTTACAATAGGTTCTATTATCCTCCAATTACGCATATTTGGTAATTTTTTTGCAATTAGTTGATCACAATATTTTACCTCTAGCGTTTTGTTAGAAATATATTTAGGTCCACCTGTCTTTTGATGTTGTGTTCCGAACTGCCAATTCATTGGAGGTTCATGCGGATGCGGAACCCAACTGTAATCAAAACTATCTTCTATATCATCAGGTATTTCCCAGTTATCTTTATTGGGCAAAAGTGTGGCTTTGAAATCAGTTACATATTTTTTCTCTGTAGCACCTTGCATTTTATATTGATATGTAGGCATTACATCAACATCGTACCATTGATTGCCAAATACGTATATGTATGGTGGATCCCAAGGATGCGGAACCCAACTTTGATCTATAGTTGCGTTAGGTACTAATGGTCTCCAACATCTGTTCTCTGAATCAGGAAGCAACGTAGCTTTTATATCAGTCATGTACTTTTTCTCTGTTGCACCCTTAACTTTATATTGATATGTAGGCATTAACTCAAAATCGTACCATTGATTTCCAAATACGTAAATGTAGGGAGGATCATTTTCATCAGGATGCCAACTAAAATCTATTGTTGAGTTAGGTATTAATGGTCTCCAACATCTATTTTCAGGAGTTGGTAATTTCATTACTCTTTGAAAATCAACATACTTTACTCCCGTTGAGTTTTGCACTTTAAATACTGGTCCACCTGTTTTTTGCCACTGAGTTCCAAATTGCCAATGTACAGGTGGTTCGTGTGGATTTGGTGTCCAACTATAATCAAAATTACTATCGTCAACATTATCAGGTATTTCCCAATTATCTTTATTTGGTAATAAAGTAGCTCTTACGTCATTAATATATTTCTTTTCTGTTGCACCTTTAACTCTGTATTGATAAGTAGGCATTGTTTCTGCATCATACCATTGATTTCCAAATACGTAAATGTAGGGAGGATCATTAGCATCCGGATGCCAACTGAAATCCATTATAGCATTATTAATTAATGGTCTCCAGCATCTATTATCATTATCTTCAAGTTTAATAGCATGTTGAAAATCTTGATACTTGATTCCTTCGTTATTAGGCACAATAAACTTAGGGCCACCTGTTTTTTGATGTTGTGTCCCAAATTCATGTATGTAGGGGCGGTCGTATTTAAATGGTCTCCAAGTGAAATCAAATTTGGACACATCAAGTCCGTCAGGTATATCCCAATAACCCTGTGACCAAAGCGTTTCTCTTTTCTCTAATGTCAATTCTTCTATCATAACTTTTACTTTGAGAATATTTACTTTGAATATATAGTATATGAAAAATACTATAGGTAATTCTACATGGAACAAAAATATATAAGACTAGAACATTCAAACTTAAACCATTCTGAATGGTTCGTAGTCAATTGGTGTCTGGGTAATACATGCAATTATGAATGCAGTTATTGTCCAAGCGCATTACACGATGGATCAAAGGGCTGGCCTGACCCAAATGTAATTAAAAATTTTATTTTAAAAGTTAAATCTATTCATCCTAATAAAAAATTCTACTTTGAATTTACAGGTGGTGAAGTCACTGTATACAAACATTTCTTAGATATCTGTAAATTTTGTGCTGATAATGACGTTAAAGTGGGTTTAATAACGAACGGTAGTAGAACATTACGTTACTGGGAAGAGAACAAAGAGTTTTTCGATCACATCTGTATTAGTTTTCACCCAGAGTTTGCAGATGAAAAACATTTTATTGATGTAGTAAAAACTGTGCATACAGACGTAAGAACTCATGTTAATATAATGATGAGTCCAGAAAAATTTGACTATTGCTATGCTGTGGCTAATAAGATAAAAGATTTAGGTAATTTATCTATGGCATTACAACCATTAATACATGATTTTGGCGATCAACTGTTTGATTACAATGACTTCCAAAAGAAAGTATTTGACAAACAACATGAACTAATAACAAAACATATTAAGTTCACAAAATCATATGATTATTACAGAGGTGCCATGCGCATGGTAAACAGTGATGGTGAATCAAAAGTTTCTAGCGCACATAGATTTATCAGTGACAAAACGAATGATTGGAGTGGTTGGAAGTGTTATGCGGGTGTAGAGCAGCTTATAGTAGACATGGATGGTTCTATTTATAGAGGATGGTGTAAGGAAGGTGGCATGATAGGTCATATTAATAATCCCGATTTATCATTACCCATGAATCCTGTAAATTGCACGAAAACTATGTGTCATTGTAATTTTGATATTATGAGTACTAAAATATATGAATAAAAAAGAATTACTAGAAAAAAAACATTTTTGCATACAACCTTTTATTCATTCTTGTATTTGGACAGACGGGAGAGTGTTACCTTGTTGTATTAATCACGTGTATGAATTTGGTAGTGTTAAAGATCAGAGTTTAGATTACCTTTATTCCAATGATAATCAAAGACTATTAGATTTTAGAAAGCAAATGATACAAGGTCCAAATTTGCCTAAAAGTTGTCATAGATGTGAATACATGGAACAAAATTATGCAAGTAATACATTAAGATATTACTCTAATAAAACATATGGGCACTTAATCGATGAAATCGACGTTGATGAGGAAGGAAGAGTTAATAGCAACAAAGTTTATACATGGGATGTTAGATTTTCCAATTTGTGTAATCTTAAATGTAGGACCTGTGATGGAGTAAATAGTAGTAAAATTGCAGAAGAACAAAGAAAAACTCAAAACAACAACATACCTGTGTTGAGAGAAGCATTTGAAGACCATGATGAATTTTTTGATTTTTTTATAAAAAATTTGGATAACATAGAAGAAATTTATTTTTGTGGTGGTGAACCTCTCTTATTAGAAGAACACTATAAGATTTTAGACTTACTACTAGAAAATAATAAAACAGATTTATTATTAAGATATAGCAGCAATGGAACAAGATTTGATTTTAAAGGAAAAAATGTTGTTGATGATTATTGGATAAAATTTCCGCGTGTTACGATAAGTTTAAGTTTAGATGCAGGGTGGGAGCAACTTAAACTTATAAGACACGGTGCGGATTGGGATATAGTTTATGATAATTTAAAATATTTAAGAAAAAAATGTCCTCATATTTTTATAACATTTACACCTACTGTTAGCATTTTAAATGTTTTTCATCTTGAAAAGATACATAAATTTATTGTTTCTGAAGATTTAGTTGGTTTAAGTGATACCTATTTTAATATTTTACAATACCCAGATTATTATAGTATAACATCTTTACCTGATGAATTAAAAGAAAAAGCAAAACAACACTGGACTTTATACAAAGAAGAATTTCAAAAATTAGGATGTAACTCTTACATGGAAGAAGAATTTGACAAAGTTCTTAAATATATAGATTTGGAAGAAAGTTATTACACTCATTCATCAAAGGAAGCACGAATGAAAATCTTTATAGATCAATCACATAAAATTGATGAAATAAGAAATGAAAGCACTGGAGATATAATCCCAGAACTATTACCATGGTTTACAAAAAAATATGAATAATTTTTGTACTATGCCTTTTAATAGTCTTGAAGTAAGTCCAGACGGAACTGTTAAAGTATGTTGTAAAATTGATAAGGATCTTGAAAAAACATCAAAAATCAAATTTAATGTTTTAAATGACAAAATTGAAGAAATATGGAATTCTGATGATTTAAATAATTTACGTCAACAATTTATTAACAACGAAAAACCCATTGACTGTAATAAATGTTGGATTGAAGAAAGTTCAGGATTAAAAAGTTTAAGGCTACAAACTATAAATCAGGTATATGATTTACGGAAACCTAAAATTTCTTACTTAAGTTTAAAATTATCCAACAAGTGTAATTTAGCCTGTAGAATTTGTAACCCTACTTTAAGTAGTGTTTGGCAAAATCATTTTGACAAACTAAATTTAGAACTAACACCTGAACATACATTTAAAACTATTAAATTAGAAAAATTTTCAGGAGATAACCTTCAATCATTACATGAAGCTAGTTCTAATTTACAACATTTATTATTATATGGCGGAGAACCTTTAATAAATGAAGAAGTACTAAATTATTTAACATATTTGGTAGACAATAAAATTTCTAGTCAGATTATTTTAACTCTAAACACGAACGGAACAGTTTATTCTGATGAACTGATAGATCAATTCAAAAAATTTAAAAGAGTAAATTTGTTTTTAAGTATTGATGATGTTGATAAAAGATTTGAGTATCAACGTTGGCCAGCAAAATGGTCAAAAATTGAGAGCAATTTAAAAAAATATTCTGCGTTAAATGATAACATACATGTAAAATTTTATCCATCTATAAGTATTTTAAATATAACAGATTTAGGAGAAACTCTAGATAAACTTTCATCTTATGGCATTCCTATAACTTTTAATAATATTATACATGAACCTAAAATATTAAGTATAAGAAATTTACCAATAAAATTAAAAATAAAAATAATTTCTTATTTAGAATCATTAAATTTTGACAGTTTTCTACTAGACAAGGGTTATGAAAACCCTAAAGAAGCTTTAATAAACTTTATTAATTTAGACAATGAGTTTGAATTAGATTTATCAGAAGAAAATTATCTTAATAAGATAGTTAATTACTTGGATATACATGACAATTTCAGAGGTACGAAACTTAGTGAATATATACCAAACTTATGGAACAATATAAACGAAAAATAATTTTAACCATTTGCTTGTGTTTTGCATAAATTATAAAAATTTTGAAGTTCAGGATAATAATCTAATACATCTACGTTTCTTCTAACCTTCATTTGTTCAACAAAATTGTACCAATGTGTCCTACTTTCAATATCATATTGACTTCTATACTCAGCACTTACTGATTCTGTGAGATTATTTAATAAATCACGGTTATAACTTACCCAAGAGCCGTGTGCAACGGTTCCTGTTCTAGACATTAATCTCCTAAGTTGTTTGTCATTTTTTTCAGCACAGATTTCTATATATTCTCTAGCTTGATCTAAATATTTACCAAAGTCACAAGTTAATACGTGGGGATTATGATGTCTGGGAAAACTCACAACATTTTTCATTAATCCTATCTCAAAATCAAATTCATTTATTAAAGAATTAGTCCAATGAATAAATTCCGGTAAACTAGATACACTAAAACTATTTAAGGCCATTTGAAATCCCATACCAAAATTATTTTCATTTAATCCGTATTTTTCTCTTTCACTTAAGATTCGGCGAATATTACCCTCAAAACGATTCCAATCTAAACCATACCGTATATACTCGGCTTTTTTACCCAATGCTTCAATGCTAGGTTGAAGTCGTAGAAACATGTACTTAGTAAGTTCAGGTAAAAGACTTAAAAATCTATCCATTTGAATTTGTTTTGTATTCATGTTTGATAATACACCTAATTCAACGTGTTTGTCTTTTTTACCTAAATCCTTGTAAGCATGTGTCAACTTTTCAATAACGTCATAAAATTTAGGCATATAGGTCGGTTCACCTCCAAGAATATTAATAACTTTACCTGTATGGCGACCAACGTCATAAAACCACTCCCAAAATACTTTTTCTAATTTTTCTGGCGCTACAGGAAAATGTTCTTTTAGTTCTTCTTTTTTAATTTCACCAAACTGTACTAACTCATTTTGCCATTGTGTACTATAATGCATTGAACAATAGGTACATTTTAAATCACAATGATTACCTAAAATAATTTCAATCATATCAGGGTTGTCTGCCCGCAAGAAAGGATGATTAAAAGGTAATTCATCTACTGTTTTAGGCATTTTATCTTGATACCACTTTTGTGTATCTCTAACTAAAAAAGGATATGCTTTATTAGTTGTAATCATATGACGATGTACAAAATCTCGCAATCCTCCCCGAGGTGAAGAAGAATTATTCCATTCAAGCCTAACACATGATTCACAATCAACGTGCGTTATACCTAATAATTTCTCTCGGCGTCGATCTTGCTCATAAGGCAAATTTTGTATAGCATCAATTCCGTAAGTATCTAAATCTTCATTTGTTATTACCTGTTTAGGTACTCTACAGCATGTTCTAATATGCCCACTCATCAAATTGACGATTGGATAATCCCATTTAAATCTACAAATTACGTTACTAGGATCAACCTTTGCAGGAAACGTAGGTTCTTCCATAAAAGTTTTTAATGGTGGAACAGCCACATGTTCTGTTGTTTGATATGTTAATTCGTCTTGTAATTTTGGTTGTTCAATTATTTCCCAAAATTTCTTAGTTCCAAAGATATTCGTATTCATTAAAAATTGACCTATAATTTATGTTTCTTCTGGTGCTTAGTTTATCTAACTCACTAAGTAAAACTTGATGTTTTTCAGAATGTTTTAATTTATGAAAATTAAAACTGTTTTTTAAACTTTCTAAAAAATTAATATATTTTCTATGATTTTTATTTTGTAATACAGAGATACATTGATTAACGTAATACTCACCCATAGTAGTATCCATTAAATCAATATGCAAATAATTTGGATATGTTACTATGTTTCCATGTATGTCAAACAAAGTATTATATTTACGCTCCAAATCTAATACTAACTGTAAGTGTTCTGCAAGTGAAGATAAACATAGTAAATTTATTGTGGTAATATTAGTAATTTTTATACCTTTTATTTGAGCAAGCTCATTTAAATTTTTCACAAATCTTGGATAATTCAAACCAGAACGAATAAACTCTGCTCGTTCTCCAACTGATTCCATGGATACATTTATATTGAATTCAATTTTATGTTTATACCTATCTATGGTATTGCAAAATTTTTCAAAAAACTTATCTTTGGTATTTAGATTAGTAATAATATAAATTTTTAAATTTTTAGGAAACTTGTCATTATAAGAATCAATAACCCTATCTAATAGGTCGTAAAATCTAGGACTAATTAATGGCTCTCCGCCTAAAAAAGCAATTCGTTCAAATGAGTTTTTAGTTTTTTCAAACCAAGAAAAAAATAAATCACCAAATTCATTACTATTGCTATTAATAGGAATATACTTTTTTATATCTCCGTGTGTTTCTTTTTCAATTTGCCATTGACTGCTAAATTCTTCGTTACAGTATATGCATTTCAAATCGCAATAATTATCTAACTGAATATCAAGATCATTGGGATTATGAGACTCAATTAAATTTTTATTACTAATCTTATCAAAGTGTTTATGCCAGCTATTTGAACCGTCCCTAAAACTTTGTATACCAGAACTTTCAAGATTCCAGCAATAGTTACATCGTTCTGGTTTAGATCCTAGTAACATTTCATTACGGGCGTCTTTTATTACGTCCAAATTTAAAAAAACTTCTTCTTTATATTTTTTTAAATCTTCATCTTGTAATTGAATAGATGGTGTTTTACAACAAGTTCTTACCCTAGTTTTTGCTAAATCAACTATTGGGTAATTCCAAAGTCTCGAACAGAGAAATTCACTCATAATGTTCCCTTCTCATTTGTCTGAGTAATTTTAGTCTCACCCAATTTATAAAAAGATTCGAATTCTGGAAAAACTTGTAGTACATTAGTTTTTCGGCGATCATCTAATTTTTTTGTATAATTATAAAACCTTTCTGCGTCCTGCAAACTTTCATTTAATGGTTTATCTTTGTCTATAGACTCTTTAACCGACTTTAGCCACACTAAAAAAGCTTTATAAGAATGTTTTTTATTGTCATTGATTTGATAATTTTCATTTAAATCTGTAACTATTTCTATGCACTTGTCAAAATAAATTGCAAACTCTTTTGGAGCAATCATAGGACTTTGTTCAATTGGATGAGTTACTATATTATGGTGAATGGTCATAAACTTATATTTTTTACAAAGGTTAGCAAAATATTCCAAATACAAATGAAATCTAGGAATTGATAATAAATTTAAACATGGCAAAAATGCTAAAGTTACGTTAGTATTGGCAAGTAAATATTCTATGTTTTTAGACCATCTTTCCCACTTAACTCCATTACGTATGTATTCTAAATCTTTGCCAATATTTTCTCCGCTAATTTGAATAACTATTTCAAAATATTTTTCTAATTTAGGAATATAATCTAAAAATTTTTGAAAATAGGCAACAGGTGTATTAAGGTTACTAGTTATACAAAGCTCCATTTTTTCAATTTTTGTATAAGATGATACTTTATCGTGAATTTTAATTATTTGATCTAAACATTCATACAATTCCTCAATAATTAATGGCTCTCCTCCTATAAAACCAAATCTTTTATTAGTGAAAATTGCTTTATTTTCATACCATAACCAAAATAATTGCTCTGCTTTATGATTTCTATTATCTTGATTAGTATATGACCAATGTACTTCGTTATGTTTCTTTTTTTCGCTATACCATTGAGTGCTATAAAACTCACTGCAATACGTACATTTAGCATCACAAGTATTATTTAAAACTATTTCAATTACATTTGAGTAGTTGCTTTTTTCTAAATTGGGGACATTTTTATATTCATCAAAACTCAAATGAATATTATTTTTTATGACTTCGTTATTTTTTGCCATAAAATGCATAAATTTACTGTCACTCCTAGAACTTTTATATCCTGCATCCTCTAGTTGCCAACAGGTGTTACAATCAGAATGTTTTACATCATTTAATAAAGCTTTTCTTCTTTCGACAAAAGCCGGATGGTTCGAAAAAAAATCCGTACCTAATTCATCTAATAATTTATCATCTATGGAAATTTTTGGGGTCCTACAGCAATAACCAAATTGGTTAGAAAACATAAAGAACATAGGATAATCCCATGCCATATGGCACATAGTTTTTGTTTTATTTTCAATCATTTTCTATCACCGAATAATATATAATCTTCTTTAGTGTAGCCCTCCATTATTTCAGAGCCTGATCCTTCTTTTGGACCACTAGTTTTATTTGCTAAACTTCCTCTAATTGGTACTATTGCCCAAGTGCAGTAATCAGTAAAGAAAGGAATATTTTTAAGTTCTTCTTCAAGTAATAATGTTTCTTCTCTGTTGTGCGGGGCCATCATAAATTTAACTTCAAGGTGTCCTAAATTTCCATGTGTAACTTTTTCTTCTGTTACGGCTCTTACTACATTTACAAATTTTTGCCTGTCGTAAAATTCAAAATGCACACTTAAATTTAAGTCACCGTAGTGAATGATTTCTCTATAATAATCTGGCAATCTTGAACCATTACTATGTAGACTTATGTGGTGTCCACATGTATTAAGATAACGTAACCAATCTAAGAAATGTTTATTTGTTGTAGGTTCCCCACCCGAAATAATAAAGTTTACTTGTTGCCCTTTAATAAACTTATCTTCTATTAATCTAGTAGCTTTCATTAATTCTTCTAAGCTTTTATGAGGGTCAGTGTTATTGTGTATCCAAGGCCAACAATAGCTACAATCATAGTTGCAACGTCTGCCTATTTCCCAGTAAACTTGTTTTTGATTACTAGCATGAGTTCTCTCCATTGCAACAAACTCTACTAAATCATTATTTCTTAATTCTAATTCTGTATGTAAATCTTGACCACGCCTTAACTTATCTTTAAATTCTATTTTTTGTATTTTAGGTATAAAAAGATCGGCACCGCAACTACAAGTTTTTTTGTTACAATCTATCCAATTGTCAGATACAGAAAAATCTTCCCATACATTTCCTAATCGTCCCCCTACCCGACAACTAGCAGTCCAAACATAACCATCCATATCAATATATAAATTGTCTACACCAGCGCCGCATTTCCATCCATATAGGTAATTTGCTTTTTGTCCCACTAATTCATCAGTTGACCAATCTCTCCATTGTCCATCTTTGCTATAAGTTCTAATTGGTTTGCCGGGTGTTATGTCTGCCATGTGTTTACCTTAATAATTCTATATTTAATTTACTGTTACCAACCTTCTAATTTTCTAATTACATCTATTTCTTTTACTAAAGGTCCTAAATTATGTCTACTAGTGTTATAATGTCTTTTGAAAAATTTACTTTGCTCTGCACTAAGCACACACATAGGTAATCCCAATTTATTTTGTAATGCTTCACCTATTTCTTCATTAATATTTTTAGCAGAAGTTTCCCATAATTCAACAAATGTATCAAAGTCTTGAACTTTATTGTAATCCCAATCAGTAAGCATAGTCATGTAAGTGCCTAAACGGGCACCATATATTGCATAATTGCCGTTCTCAACATCCGCACCCACGTTATGCCAAACTGTAAGATTATCTAAGTTTCTACTAGCAACACTTTGCTTGAACTTTTCTACTGTAGGTTTCTCTCCATTTACCAAACACATCTTCACGCCCTCACGAAAGCCAGCTCTCCAAGCTTGAAATGGTGTGTAATTAGGATATGTTGTGCTATAGCAATCATACATACTCCAATACAGTCCATTTGTATAATCTAAACAAAAATCAACTGTAGTGACATTATTACCATCACTAGCTTCATGAGTTTTCATATTCTCTACATACGTTTTAGTCCAACTACTGATGCCACCGTTACCATATTGCAATCCATTAATAATATTTCTAGCTCTCCAACGATATTGTGCTTGTTGATAACTTTCATCTTTATCCGTAAAATCTAATGTCAAATTAAAAAAATCAAAGTCTGGAAGATTATCTCCATCAATTAATATAAATCTTTCAGTGTCAGATTCCTCAGCAGCAGCTTTATGTGCTGCATCACTACCTTTAACACCGTCAACTCTACGTGCCCAAGGAACCATGTTTTTAATTTTAACCCAAAATTCTTCTTTTTGTGGTTCATCGTAACTAAGGTAAATACAATCTAGGTCTGCAATATCAATCTTCATATAATTTTAATTTCCATTTTTTTGAATTTGGTTCAGTTGAAATAATACTAACGTCCTCTGTACTACAACTAGTACCTTCTTCTGAAACTACTAATTTTGAAATAAGTGACTTTTTAAAAATTTTTACTATTTTACCTTCAACTACTTTTATATCACTTCTACCTTCTGCGTATGTCTGCTGATCTATTACAATATAATTTCCTTCTGGTTTTTCACAGGTGTAAAAAAGAACCTTTCCGTGTTCATCGTAATAAAGTCTATATTCAAGCGAATTCATGTTCTAGTTTTTCAGAAAAAGTTTTGACATGATAATGAAACGGATATACTTGTGTAAAGGTATTAACTCTTAAACTTTTTTTAGAGATTTCATAAACTAATTCTTTAGTCCAATCTTCTGTTTTTAAGTCGTTTATAAATTGTTTCATGTGTACCATACTCATACCAGACCAATTTGGCATAGTAGTTTTTTCTATTCCATATATGTTACATGCAATAGCATATGCCCAGTCAGTAGTAACTAGTTCATTAGGGTCACATTTAAGAACCTGTTTAAAATCATCCCAATTTTCAAAAATAGTTTTTATTGATTTAAAAAACATTTCAGAAAAATCACATTTTTTAAAATATGTAATTGCATTATATACATCAGGTAGTTGATTATTATCAATAAATGCTCTGTAGAATCTATTCGATGATATGTCACCTTTGTAATTTCTTATACTAGAGCATACTACTAGTTCTCTATTTTTTAAAACTCGCCACCAATAATCTATGTTTACAGGAATAAACATATCTGCTTCAAGTTTAATTGTATATTTGTAAGGACTAGCCTCATATACTTGCCAATCATTAACTAATTTCCAATCACTATTAGGCGCAAGATCACCGTAAGGTAGAGCAATAACATAATCAAAATATTTACTATGCTCTACATCATCTGATATTAAAGAAATACTAGCATTTGGCATAACTTTTTTAACACTATAAGCTAACATTTCAGCACACTTAACATAGTCAACAGATTTAGTATTTTGTGCCAAAACCACAAATCCTTCATTCATTAAAAATCTCCATAAAATTATTTTTATCCAACATGTGAAAATCTAAATCTTTTACGATTATGTATTTAGGTTTCTCTTGATCCAGAATAACTTTGTATTCTGTTTCAGTCAATCTTTCAATCTTAGTTCTTTCACTAACATGAATTAAATTCCACGGAATAAAATGTTTTTTATTTTCTATATGACCATTTAATATTCTATTTGCAATAGCGAACGCATGATCATTTCTATAAGTCGTAGACCACATTCCATGTAAATCTATGTAATGTTTATAATTTTCTTGAACCATTTTAACACATTCAAAAAATAATTTTACTCTTTGTGTTTTTCTAAAAAAGAACACTGTTGCCCACAAAGTGTTAAATCCTGTAGGACTTATAAATTCTTGTGGTTCATTAGGATACATCAAAAAGCCTGTCGTATTATGTATGCAATAATCTTCATAAAAAGAAAACACATTATTTAATTTATTTGAGTTAATTACATAATCAACATCTAACAATAAAGTCTCATCATATGGACTTAACTCATATGCGTGATATCTACCTTTGTTAT
>Ga0315909_10007079_pt1 | contig 12565 bp, 11 predicted proteins | sample LakEriMetagenome_11_FD_203527 | JGI IMG/M metagenome (GOLD analysis project Ga0315909, IMG submission 203527) | Freshwater fungal communities from buoy surface, Lake Erie, Ohio, United States - Buoy 2 MA125 | ecosystem: Environmental > Aquatic > Freshwater > Lake | place: USA: Lake Erie, Ohio...
TAAAACATCTGGTAGTTTCCTACTTAGTTTGGGTGCTTCGAGTAATTCGGCTGGACTCTGTTTAATTTCATCTTCTAATAGGAGGTAATGGAAGAAAGATTTGATTCCAGAGATTATTCTGGCCTGACTATTTGCAGCTAAACCTAAGTTGTTTAGATAGGCTATGAAAAGGCGTAGGTGACTTAACTTTATTTGGGTAGGAGATATGCTTGAATGGTCTATTTGTAGAAATTGGGCAAGTTTTTCAACGTCATGCAGGTAGGCTTCAAGCGAATTAGCTGCCAGCGATTTTTCTAATTGCAGATATAATTTGAACCCATTGATATACGCTTTCCACATAGGTTCAAACATAAAAAAAAAGACCGACTCTTTTGGAGTCGGTCTTTTTAATATTTCGTCTAACTGAAAAATTATTTTAATTTTATAGTTGTACTGTTGTTGATGGTGTATTGAGTTCCAGATTTTTTCCAAACAATAACCATGATTGAACAATTTTCTTTTTTGAAAGTAGGCTGAATAAAGAAATTCATTGTTTGCTCAAAAGTTTGGTCTTTTTTAGGTGCAGTTGCAAAAACTTCTCCTAAAATTTTATCGCCAAATTTAGCGCGCAATACATCATGGTGAATGTTCTTTTCAACACTTGCATCAGAAACTTGAGTATGGTTTAATTTGCCTTCTAATAAATAACCACCAATAGTATACTCATCCGTTGCATCAGCAAAGAATTTACCGTTTACTTTTAGCGTAATTAAACCATCATTGTTATCTGTAGCAGTTAATAAGAAATTAGCTTTAGCAGTTTTAGCAATCTGGGTAGTTACGATGTTTAAAGCAGTTGTTGGGTTTACACCAACCATTGCGCTAATTTGATCATCACTCGCACCAATATACATTGCTGGTACACCTGATGGTTTGAAAACATTGCTCATAGCACTTGCATCTGCATTGGTCATTGGATCGTTACCAACTTGACAAGACATGATATTCGCTTTGCCAGGGTTTGCAGCTTTAATTTGTTCTTTGGCTGGCTTTCCTGCCGCGCCACATGGAGGGCACCAAGTACCACCAAAATAGATTACAGTTGCTTTTTGTTCTTGTGGAATTACTATTCCACCGTTACCACCGTTGTTGTTGTTGTTTTCTCCAGTGCCAGTGTCGTCTTTTGAACAACTAACTACTGTGAATGATAAACCAATTAAAATGGCTAATGAACTTTTGAATAAGTGCTTCATTGTTTTATGTGTTTTGTTTTGTGTTTTTATTACGAAAAACAAATATTAGAAAAAAAATGAGAAAACAAAAGGAAATTTTTAAGAATAGGAGTCAACTGAAATAAATTTTACTTTTCCACTCGCATACTGAGGTCTATGCTCTTGGCAGAATGGGTTAGTGCCCCTACTGAAATAAAATCAACTCCGCTTGCTGCATAAGCCTGTATGTTATCTAGGGTAATGCCACCGCTTGCCTCGGTTTCGTATTTTTTATTAATAAGCAGAACAGCTTCTGTTAATAATTCTGGCGAAAAATTATCTAACATAATGCGATTTATTTTTCCATATGCCAGCACTTGTTTCACTTCATCCAAATTTCTTGTTTCTATTTCAATCGGTAGGTTTAAACCTTTAAATTGTAAATATTGCTGCGTTTTTTCTATGGCTTGAGCAATTCCACCCGCAAAATCAATGTGATTATCTTTTAACATAATCATATCATACAAACCCAATCTATGGTTCTTACAGCCGCCCAATTGCACAGCCCATTTTTCAAGTAAGCGCATACCAGGCGTGGTTTTGCGTGTATCTAAAACAGTTGTATGATAGTTTTCTAATAACTTACTTATGACATAACTTTGTGTAGCAATGCCACTCAACCTTTGCATAAAGTTTAAAACCAAACGCTCTGCTGTTAGCATACTAATATCTGAACCTAAAACTTCAAAAACGCGATCCCCAATTTCAATATGATCGCCGTCTTGTTTTAAGGGGATAAATTGCAGTTTTGGGTCGATACGTTTAAAAATATATGCGGCTAGCTCTATACCCGCTAATTTTCCATCTTGCTTGGCAATGCAATAGGCTTTCCCAATTTTATCTGATTGTATACATGCCATTGAGCTGTGGTCTCCACTACCCACATCTTCTCTTATGGCAATTTCAATAAGTTCTTTTATGTCTTTGTGTTGTAAAAGTTCCATGTTTTTAACGACTGATAGAAATCAAACTTTGCATATCAAAGTTGAGTTTTTTGTGGCTAATAAAATCTTTGGTTATTTGTATGTCGGTATACAAATACCTATCATTTTCTAATCTTGGCACTAAGCTACGGTATTCTTTTAGCACCTCTTCAATTTGGTTTGAACTTTTTAAGGGCCTCCGATACTCTAATGCCTGTGCAGCATTCATGTATTCTATTGCCAATACTGTTTCTATATTTTTACAAACTTTTAATAATTTGGTAGCTGCATTTGCGCCCATACTCACATGGTCTTCTTGTCCGTTACTACTTACGATACTATCTACACTAGCCGGACTACAAAGTTGTTTGTTCTGGCTTACAATACTTGCAGCGGTATATTGCGGAATCATAAATCCAGAGTTTAAACCTGGATTGTCTGTTAAAAATGGAGGTAAGCCTCTACTTCCAGAAATGAGCTGATAGGTTCTACGTTCAGAAATATTTCCAAGTTCAGATAAGGCAATGGCCCAAAAATCAAATGCCAATGCCAAAGGTTGTCCGTGAAAATTACCACCCGAAATAATGATATCTAGTTCTGGGAAGATATTAGGATTGTCTGTAACTGAATTAATCTCCATGCTTATAACCCGCTGGAAATAGATAAATGCATCTATTGTTGCCCCATGAACCTGAGGAATACATCTAAAAGAATATGGGTCTTGTACCTGCTTTTTAGGTGCTGAGGCAATCTCACTATTGCTTAATAATTCTCTAATTAATTGGGCAGAAGTTATTTGTCCAACATGCGGTCTAATTTGATGCAACGCCGGGTGAAATGGTTCTTGTCTACAATCGAAGGCATCTAAAGAATTTGCAGCAATAAAATGACTCCAATTTAGCATGTGTTCAGATTTTATCCAAACATATGCACCAATTGCGGCCATAAACTGCGTGCCATTAATTAAGGCTAATCCCTCTTTAGATTGCAATTGTATGGGTTCCCATTGATGTATTTTTAATACATCCGAGGCTTCCAATATCTCAAATGTTTCTCCATTCTTTTGCTTAATCCAAACTTTTCCCTCGCCAATGAGCGGTAAACATAAGTGTGCCAGTGGGGCTAAATCTCCACTCGCGCCAAGAGAGCCTTGCTCATACACCACAGGTAAAATATCGGAATTAAAAAAATCTACCAATCTTTGAACCGTTTCCAAACTTACCCCGCTATTGCCTAAAGCCAATGATTGAACCTTTAGGAGCAGCATTATTTTTACAATTTCTAAATCTATCGTTTCGCCAGCCCCACATGCATGGGAGCGTAATAAGTTCTCTTGTAAGGTGCTTAATTCATCTGATTCAACTACGGTATTACAGAGTGAACCAAAGCCCGTATTTATGCCATAAATGGGGGCGCCTCCCTCGGCCATTTTATTATTTAAATAGGTTCTACATCTTAAAATATCGCTTTTAACTTTAGCAGATAATTCAATTTTATGGTTCGAAAGAATGATGTTTTTAAGTTGGGTTAAACTTAATGTATTGTCAATTGAAAAAATGGTATTCATTATTGAAGTAAATTGATCATTGAAGTAATATCCATTGGGTATTGCTCGCCGCTGAATAGGTTCTTAACTTGTAAAGTATTGCTGTTTAATTCTGTTTCGCCAATGATACAGGCATAGCCTATCTCAAGTTTATTTGCATAGTCTAGTTGCTTGCCAATTTTTTTAGTTATATCAGGGAAAACTTCCGCAGCAATACCCTGGTTCCGGAGCTCTGCGCAAAGAGAAATTGCTTTTAGTTGAGTAGCTTCGTCAAAATAGCAAAACAAGATTTTAGTATCATTTGTTCTTAGGTTTACTGGAAATAATTTTTGTTCTTCCAGTACATCATAAATTCTATCTAATCCAAATGAAATTCCTACGCCAGATATGCCTGGCATGCCAAAAATCCCTGTTAGGTTGTCATATCTTCCTCCGCCTCCAATACTCGCTTTAAAGTTGCCAATATTTGCTTGAACTTCTACAATTGCTCCTGTATAATAACTTAAACCGCGTGCTAAAGTAAAGTTGTATTCAATGGTATTAATAGGTGATAATAATTGGATATATTCTTGTAATTTTTTTAGTTCCAAAATACCTAATTTCCCTTCTTCAATTTGCCCCAACATGTCTTCAGCCGCAGCAATAGGGTCGGCCGCTTTACTTAGGTTTAAGAAGCGTAAAATGGTGGCAATTTGTTCTGAACTTAAACCAGTTTGAGCCAATATATCTGAAACCCCTTGTTGGCCAATTTTATCTAATTTGTCAATGGCAACAGTAATGGCAATAAAATGTTCTTCTGCTTGAATATATGTGGCTAAGGCACTTAATAACTTCCGATTGTTGATTTTGATGATCACAGGTAGAGAAAGTTTGTCAAAAACTTCATCATACATTTTAATTAACTCGGCTTCATTTAAAATACTTTCGCTGCCTATTATATCTGCATCGCATTGCCAAAATTCGCGGTACCGGCCTTTTTGAGGTTTATCTGCACGCCAAACAGGTTGCATTTGATATCGCTTAAAAGGAAATGTTATGCTATTTCTATTCATTGTTACATATCGCGCAAAGGGCACTGTTAAATCATAACGCAATCCTTTTTCGGCAATAAATGGCAAGCTTTTTTTAGCATCTAAATGTTCAATACTGTTGTCAAATGAAGGTAAAATGGTTTTATCCAATTCTTCATGTCCCATCGCCTGTGCTTGATGCGCGGTAAGTTTCTTGAAGTAATCTCCCGAATTTAAAATTTTATACAGCAATTGATCCCCTTCATCGCCATATTTCCCGCTGAGGGTGTTTAACTGCTCCATGGCAGGCGTTTCCAATGGCATAAAGCCATATTTCTTAAAAACTGCCTCAATAGTGTGCAGTATATATTTTCTTTGCTGAACCACAAGCGGTCCGAAATCTCGCGTGCCTTGCGGTAAGTTTGGTTTTTGAGACATAACTATTGGCAAATATAGCTTTTGTAATCAAACTCTATAAACATGCCAAAAGATATTCCAATTTTACCAGTATTTATCTGATTCTATCGGCACTTTTTACCAATTCCTCATCTTTTTTGATGAGAAAAAATACGCGAAGGTTTAAATAAACGGTAAAAAGCATGAAGGCGATGCTTATAATTGATGTTGCCATTAATTTTTCAGCATTAAAATTAGGAATAAATTGGTATGCTTTTACTGTAAATGTTGTCAATAAAGCCAAAATAGCTACCAAATTTAAGCGGGTGAACTGCATCTGCTTTAATCGATTTTTGAAATTTATTAGAATAAAAATACTCAATCCAATTACAACAGAAACGAGTAAAATTAATATAATTTGTATCTGACTATCAATCAATATTCCATTTTCTAAGGTATTGAAATAGAAGAAATTTAAGGCAAATTCTGTGGCTTTTTTGCCCGATTCTATTTCTACCAAATGAATAATATCAAAGGCACAGTAGGCAGATAATATGATAATTATGAAGGCTAAATAAACAGATTGGATGCGTTGTATCATGATACAAAGAAAATTTGATTTTTGATAAATACAAAGTAATTCATTGTTTTACCCTGTTGGCGGCTAGTTTGGACTCCAATTTTTAAATTGCGCATACACATTCTCTTTAATTTTCTCATTTTTTTGCAAGGCTAAATCTCTAGAACTTCTTCCATTTCCTAAATAGTAATGAGGAACATAAAATATCCAAAACAAGGCTGCTTGCGGCCAGTTATAAAAATGTGCGGTTATAATTGTTGCTCCAATTAGAGATCCATTTAGAAAAAAAGCGTTGCCTGCATTATGATAATCTTTTTGGTAAAGTTGACCCAATCCGGGTAGGAGTAAACTGAGTATTTGTGCTTTTTGGGGAGAAAAATAGCGCATATTTTCATACCTATTTAGCAGGCTATCTAAACTTAACTGCTGCTGTGTGGTAGCAAACTTTTTTAAGTGTAGAGCACTTTGCCTTACCAGGTCTTTTCTGTTTAATTTGATTTCACATAGTAGTTTAAAGTAAGCTAAATTGGCTTGAAAATTATTAATCGAATCATCCATGTAGTTTTCAATTTGTTTGGTGCAATCTTCATAGTTTTCTGCATTAAAATATGCTGCTATCTCTATGAGTTTTTGGTCTGAACCTAAATTTGGTTCAGCCCCACTTTTTAAAAATTGAATTATTTCTAAACTCGTATTATAGTGCTGAGCATAAAATGCTGATAGAAGATAATTGTTGGTGATTGTACTTTTTTCATTTTCTGAGGCAAAAAACCAAATTCTATGATACAACGCATAAGCAGATTGATAGCTTTTTGCAAAGAATAAACTATCTGCTTCTTGTTTACATTTACTGCTAGTTTGAGCAAATACATTATGTGTTTTACTCGCAAGAAATACGGTAATAGCTAGAATATAAATTTGCGTTAATTTCATTTTTTAAATGTTGTATTTCAAAAGCTTTTTTGCGTTTTAAACTGTAATAAGTTCCCCAAATATTTCCTCCGTAAAAAACAGTTCCCATGAATAGATTGGTAAAGCCAAAAATTGATCGTGCGCCGTAATTATTGAAGCTATATACGCTTAAATAGGTGTGGGTGGCAACCATAAATAGCTGTAGAAAGCCTTCATAGGTGTTTCCTATCCACATTTTTCCGCTGCCAGGTATAAATATCGCCGCAATAACAGGTTTAATGTTAAGTGGCTTTTTGATTGTTTTTAATTGGTTGCGTAAAGTATAGAAATAGTTGCTGTCTATCGTATGTTTGTTTTTTAAAATAGTTGCATCTAAAAGTTCTATATTATCTGTTAATAGAAGATATCTTAGCTGCAATTCGGTAGGTAATTTTTTCCAGCTTTTTTCTAATAAATGAAGGGAGTCATATTTAAGGCATAGGCAGGCTAGTTGATGCAATACTTGGTCAGAGATGCTGTCTTTGTTGAGTGCATTTTGCAGGTAAAAAAAAAGTTTTTCCCTCTCATTTAATTGAGATAAGCAGTGAATGTAGAGACAAAACAGGCTATCTGTTTGCCCTGAACCAATAGGTGAAACTAAAGCTTCTTGTGCTTGCCTAAATTGACCTTCACATACCAGGTGTTTTGCATAAGTATAGCTATGTTCTTTATCAAATAAATCTTGTGCATACAGTTTGCTGCCAATGAATAATAATATAATGAGAATTCTCATGGCAGGTCTACGGCTTTATTTGCTGCGTTTAAAGGGTAATCCTCAACTCTTCCATTGCAGCGTAAAAGCCTATCGGCACTTAAAAATAGGGCAATGGGTAAAGGGAATTTTTTGAGCGCTAACTTAGCAAAATGTGAACACGATGGATAAAATTGGCAATTAGAGCCATCTTGTGAGGAAATATATTTTTTATATAGCCCATGTAGTCCATTGTATTGCATTAATTCGTGTTTGTGCGTGTCGTCAAAAATGAGTGATTTTTGCAGTTTTATATCCTGAGAAACGCAAATATTGCATATTAATATAAGGTTAAAAACAAGTGCAAATTTTAATTTCCTCATTTTTTTATTTTTATTGCAATAAAATTAAAAACCTCATATGAAAAAAGTTTTCCTGCTCTGTTTTGCTTATTTGTTTGTTTTCAGCTTATTAGCTCAGGAGCCAGCCCGAATTGAGTTCGATGCCGAAAATGCAGTAGGCAATAAATATTATACCTATCCAATTGGTGAGAATGGTTTAATATTAATGTACCAAGCTGCTGGAAAAGAGAAAGGTAAGTCGAAAGAATTGGCTTATACCCTTAAAAAATTAGATGTAAATTTCAAGGAAATAGGTAAAAGTTCTTTTCCAATATCTAAAGGATATACGTTGGATGAAGTAGTAAGTGATGCAAATAATTTGTATGCCTTGTTCTCACCCTCTGCCAATTTTACGAGCTATACCGTATACAAAATAGATAAGAAAACCCTTAAAACCACCATTTTTGAGGGTGAATACCCTAAGCATTTAAAATATGAGGGTATGCAGGTTATGAATGGTGTTGTTTATTTGGGTTTAACAGCGGGTCCAAATCCTTCAACAACTACAATTTTAACGTGTGTTTCTATGCCACTATGTTTTATTCCTATGCTTTTCTATAACCCAAAATATTATTCTATGGTAACCGCTTTAGATTTCAATAAAAAAGTTGTTTCAAAAAAAGAATATCAATTGGGTGGAGGTAAAGGACTTACCATAGAATTCATTGATATTTCTAAAAATGATTCGCTCAATAAAGTTGATTTGTTGCTTTCGTTAGAGGGTAAAAAGGAGTCAAGAACCATATTGAGAGAGTTAAGCGGAACTACACTCGATAAGGAAAAGGTATTTAAACTTACTGGAGGAAAAGAAATTGCAAGTGCAAAGGTATTTAGTACAAATCCAACCAATAAAATTGTAATCGGACAATTTAAAAACAAACGAGGTAAAACAAGGAAAGAACGCAAGGAGGCTGCCAAAAAGGCTCCAGGTGGAATCTTTATTAGTAGTGTAGATAATGGCAAGCAAACCTTTACCAAATTGGTTCCATTTTCATCTTTTAAAAATTTCACCATTAGTATTCCTAAAAGTGAAAGCAAAAAGGGGAAATCGAATAGCAAAAGAGAAGCGTCTCAAAGCCTAGGATTGCAAAGTATCATTTCATTTACTTTTCATGATATATTGGTGAGAGAAGATGAAATAATAGTGTTTGCTGAGCCATATTATCCAACGTATCATACAGAAACACGTGTTGTTTATGTAAATGGTAGAGCAACTACGCAAACCGTAACCGTTTTTGATGGCTATAAGTTTCTAGGTGCAATGGTAATGGCTTTCGACATGGAAGGAAATATGAAATGGGAAAATGGATTTAAAATTTCTGATGGTCCGCTTTCTTTCTCAACCAGCAGAAAATTTGATTTTTACGAAACAGAAGACCAAGGCATAAAGGTTGTATATAACAATGCTGGGTCTATTTTTTCAAAGGTGATATACAACGATAAGGTAGATTCGGAAGTTGAATTGATGAAAATTAAGGCTGCCGGTAATAATAAAAAGGTTAAAAATTTGGATTCAAGATATACAGAAGTTAATGGTACTGAGTATTGGTATGATAATTTTTATTTAGCTTTTGGTATGCAAAAAATTACATCAGATACTAAGGCTAAAGACAGAGCCAAAGATGAAAAGAAAAACCGTACCATATTTTACCTCAATAAAATAGAAATTGAAGAATAGGATTTTTTGCTTGCTGTGGCTGGTTTTTTTGTCAGTTACTTCGCAAGCCCAAGAATACAAATCTTGGTTTAAAACCATAGCACCTTTAGGTTCAGAATTTACCGATAGGAAAAACCTACTTGCCGATTTAGAATTAGATAAACCTGCTAAAAAATCTAAGGTTAATATTAAGGCTTTTAAAGAGTCGAACGACTATTTTATTGATAGGTTTTTAAACTCGGGTAGGGTTGTAGCCTATAGTAAAGCCAATGTGTATTTAGATCAAGTAGCAGATAAACTTTTGCAGCATGATCCTGCCTTGCGCGCTAAGTTAAAGTTTTATATTGTATATACTTCTGAGGTAAATGCGTTTACCTTCACCAACGGTATGATTTTCGTAAATATTGGCTTGTTTGCTCGTTTAGAAAATGAAGCACAATTGGCTTTTATTTTGGCACATGAGATTGCACATTATACCAAAAAACATGTTTTTGAACGCTATAAGTTTAGCTCAGAATCTGAGGTAGAAGACATGAATGAAGAGGAGTTTTTAGAGGTAGTATTAAGCAAGTTTTCACGAAATCAAGAGTTTGAAGCAGATCAAATTGGCTTCGACATTTTTAAAAAATCTGGCTATACCCAATCAGAAGCTGCTAAGGTTTTCGAAATTTTAAAATTATCTGAATATCCTGTTGAAAATAAGAAAATTGAAAAACATGTTTTTGAAGGGCAATATTTAAAAGTTCCCTACGCTTTTTATCCAGACACGGCCATACAGATAGTGGTTAATGATGATGAAAACGACTCCACACACACGCATCCTAGCAGTTGGAAAAGGCAATTAGCCTTGGGTAAACAGATGGATAACAATGCTTCAAATTTTGGTTCACTATTTAAAATAGATGCGAAAGCCTTTGCCAATATTAAATTAGCTTCTCAATTTGCTTTAAGTGAAATTCTTATACAAGAAAAAGACTATATCAGTTCTTTGTATAATTCAGAGCTATTATTGTCTAAATATCCCAACAATGAAACTTTGCTTGGACTCAAAGTAAAAGCATATTATTTCTTACTTGCCAATATTAATGCTGGCAGTAGTTCATCCGTTATTAAAAAGCCCAAAAAGATTAATGGTGAAATTAGAAAGTTTCATCAGCTTTTTAAAAAGTTAAATATTAAAGAAACCAATACCTTAGCCTTGCGCATTGCTTGGGATATTCATTTGGCTAATCCAAAAAACGAAGAGATTAAAGTTTTTACACATGCCATAACCAAAATGTTTGCTGGAAGTGTAAGCACAGATTTGACGCAATTTGCCAAGCTTAATGAGTATGATGAATCTCTAATTGCATCCTTTTATGCGCCAGATACAACCCAAGAATTTGCCAAGCGCAAGCGATTTAATTCTGGTACGGGTGCAGTTATCAGAAAATCGAAACCCAAAACCAAAGAAAGTTTTGTTAAGTATGCTATTCCAGATTTAATAGAAAATCAAAATTTTAAAACAGTATTTACGGCCATTGCCAGAGATGTAATAGTGTATCAAGAAGCCAATCCGAGTGATATTGAACAATACGACGATGTAGAAGAAAATACAGTGTATAACAGACCTAAACCAGAGGAGAAAAAGAAGAAAAAGGGGTCGGCAAAAAAAATGCTTGAAGCCAGAGAACCGTTTAGGGCAGAGAAAATTTTAATTATCGATGTAAGCAATGTAAAACTTGATTTAAGCTCTGGGAGTCCGGTAAAATTCTTTTCAATCCAACAAAAGCAAAAAGAATTAGTAAATACTATTCAAAATTGTGCTGAGCTTACTGGGATGAAGTTAACGGTGTTTAATCCAGTAGATTTAATAGCCAACGATTCTCAATTTTACAATGATAGAAATATCCTTGAAACATGGAAGATGGAGCGCATTACCAATCGCCATATGGAAGAAGTTTTGCCATCAAATTATCAAGAAATAGAAGATTTATGTCGACGTTATGGAACCAAATATGTTTGTTTCATCAATACGCGATCAATTATTCTACCGGTAAATCAAGCGCAATTATTTACCAATGTGCTGTATACTATTTATAATCCACCATTGTTTGCCTTTGTGATGTATAGTGTTTTTAGGTATAAGAGATATAGTGCCATTTACATGCCCGTATTTGATATAACCACAGGAAAGGTAATGGCCGATTATTCTTCCGAATATGATTATCCAGATCATCCAGATTTAATGAAGGCCGAGTTTTACTACTTCTTTAATTCAATCAAAAAATGAAAAGATTACTGAAAATAACGCTTTTAATGCTATTTATTGGTCTGACCCAATATCATGCTTACGCCCAACGTGTGGCTGGGTATATGGGAAAGCGTTTTTTTGTTGGCATTCCAGTTTCCTACATGCCCAATATTTATGGTTTTGTAAATCAAGAGGCAAAAATAAATTACAATGGGAAAAATCAATTTTACATGTTAAATGCGCTTAAAGTTGGTGCCAGTGTTGGTTTAGTTACTAGTAATTTGAGATCTGTTGTGCTTGATGTAGATTTTCAAAATACTGGAGTAGCTAAAGAATCGAGTAGTTATTATAACTTTAATGGAACACCAAGTAATTTTGTGTATGGAAGAAGTAAGCTAATTTCTTATAAATTAAGGGTTCAAAATGCCTTTCAACACTGTGCCCCGGTTGGCGGATATAAAGGTATTACCTTAGGCTTAACTACTTTTAATAATTCATACATTAATGAGCAAGGTGCAGAGGTAACAACGGCAGATGAGTTAGATTTTTCTATTGGTTATGCAGGTGGACTCAGGCGTGTGTACAAAGATAAAATTGTGGTAGACCTTGGTTTAGAATACAATATGTTTGTTAGGGCCATTGGAGGTATTTTTGATTTTGAATCTGAGGATAAAGCACCCGAGGAGACTGTTGGTAATTATGCGATCAAGAAGAATGGTTTAAATAGCATCATCGTATGCAAAGCGGCAATTTATCTGCTATTGTAATTATTTATTTTTTGCGAAACTGGTTCCCAAAAACCTTTTCAAATTTCTCTAGCTTCGGCGCAATAACATACTGACAATAACCTTGCGAGCTATTTTGATTATAATAGTTTTGGTGGTATGCCTCTGCTTCATAAAAGTTGGTATATGCCGTAATTTCTGT
>Ga0315909_10007081_pt1 | contig 12564 bp, 27 predicted proteins | sample LakEriMetagenome_11_FD_203527 | JGI IMG/M metagenome (GOLD analysis project Ga0315909, IMG submission 203527) | Freshwater fungal communities from buoy surface, Lake Erie, Ohio, United States - Buoy 2 MA125 | ecosystem: Environmental > Aquatic > Freshwater > Lake | place: USA: Lake Erie, Ohio...
ATGAGATTCAAGACAATGAGCACAAGATTGCCGTTGTTGATTTTCAGCAACAGACATTCAGTCTTCATGAGGAGGCTCCATATGCGGACGAATCAAATAAGGTCCGTGGAATGAATAACGAACATATATTTGTACAGGATTTAAATAATTTCTGCGAGAAATACGCAGATAAATTATTGCCTGTATAATTAATTAAATAAAGGTGCCCCTATCAGTCATGCATTGGCCAGGGGTTAAATAAAGCAGGGCTTTCCTTTCGTTTTGTCCCTAGCAGCCTAAAATGCCTTGCCCGCAAAGCATGAGGGTATCATAACATGTTTACGGAAGTCAAATATATTTGCCTGAAATCTCAAGCTTTGATCAAATGTGGTGTGAAACACACCCATATCCTATATACAAATGTCAGTGGTCCATTATATAATTAAGCCATATCGACGAAAGGATATGAATATGCCAAACTGGGTGTATAACACTTTGACCATACAAGGTCCAAAGGAAGAAATAGATTATATTAAGGATAGGCTTAATAAGCCATTTACATTAGCAATAGAGACTCATGGTATGGGTGATATTAGTACTTCGGGATTCCCCACCAAATTTAAAGAAGTAACTTATTCAAATCCTGTATTTGCATTCTTTAATATCCACTCATATAAGGATGACGGTATTACAGATGAGGAATATGCACAACAACCTGACAGAGGTGGAATTACTCTAGATGACCCTAATTGGTTTGCTAAATCTATTGAGTTTGCTAAAACTCAAAAGGATTGGTATTCATGGAACAATTCTAATTGGGGAACTAAATGGGATGTTGCTGTTCGTGATGATGATGAATATCCTGAAACAGAATTACTCGAATATAAATCAGACGGTGATGATAATTGGCTTATATATAAATATGAGACTGCTTGGTCACCTGCTGTAACTATTTTAACTAAACTAAGTAATCTTGTTCCTAACTGCCTGCTCACATTAGAGTATGAAGAAGAAACAGGTTGGGGTGGAGAATATGAGATTCTTCGTGGTGAGGTTAAAGAAATAGCAGAATGGGAAAACCGTTGCTATGCTTGTCAATCTTTTAATACATTAGATTATTGCGAAGATGATTGCGGAGAATTCTGCTCTGAATGTAACCAAGGCTCTTGGCAGGATGCAGAGGCAATGGCAAAATGTCAGACCCATAGTGTATTATTAGAATCTAGAGAAAAGGCGGATGTATGAGTTTCTTAGAAGATGAAAACCAAATGGTGATTGACGCAGAGTATTCTTATATTGGTGAACAACTAGTAGAAGAATGGGTTAATTCTAATTTAGATGAAGGACAGTTCTACGCAGATTATAGATTTGCAGAAATGTGTGAAAGTAATTATCTAAAAGGTAGATTTAATCAGTTCTATGATTTAAATAAAGATGATGAATATTATATTGAATGGGATGAGGAGGCATAATGTTAGGTTATACATATAATGATATACAGGCATTTGGTAATGGATTAACATGGGCTATTAATAATGCTCCTAATGAATCTATTAAAGCCAGCCTCCTTCAAACATGGGACTTCTTTGAAGGTCTATTAGCGGAAGGATATGTGGCAGAATAATGGAATCTGTATATGTAATCCGATCATCTAAACTTATTGAATATATGAAGCTTCATTTAATTAGTCTTAACCAGGACTTAGATAAAGACTTGAATGTTGAATCTAAGATTAATATCCAAGGACAAATTATGGCAACAGAGCATTTGTTGTCAGTGGTAGAAGATATAATGGGTGCATGATGTATTCAGATATATTGGACCCCCGCCTCCAAAAACTTATTGACCTTGGAGAAAGCGGCACAGACATACTGCACGGAGAACTAAAGAATCTAATGCTAGAGGCTGAAACTCAATTGGGACTAGCACAGGCCCAAGAGGATGAGACAGAAGAAGCAATGGATAGCATGGAGCGGACCTATTGGGAAGGCCAATTAGACGCTCTATCACATGTATATGGATTAACTTACCAACTGGCATTTGCCATAACAGATAGGAAAAATAAATGACAATTGATTTACAAGAAGCAACCCGTAGGGACGATGTCTATAAGGATATTAATAAGATTATAGATAGTATTAATGTTCTTCCCGTATTCCCCTCCCTTGCATGGACATGGACCTGGGACATTATTAGATCTTTCTATGATAATAATCTTTGGGCAGATATGCATGACAAAGACTACGAATATGAATGCATTGCAGAGGGCCTAGAGTTAAAGACTATCTGGGACAAATTCTGGGAAGACTCAGACAAGAATGGCTTTAGCCTTGAGTATGGCGCTGAGGTCCTTGAAGAGGCTGTCATAGACTGGATGAGAGATTGTAACTTCATTGTATCTTTAGATAATGATTCATGGCTCGACTCAGATGATGACGGTTCATTTCAAATGGACGGTGCCCTAGTATCGGAGGAGAAATGATAGATAGGGCGGAGCTCAGCAAAATTCTATATGATGCACAAATCCTAGCTAGATCAGATAATCCAATTGATCATGTGATAGCCAGGGAAATGATTGCTAAATTAATTGAACATAACGAAAATTCGTAAGGGCCAAAAAAGCTCGTTACGATCATAGAAATAAATAGGCGGAAAGCTATTTACAATTTCGTAAATAGTTGATATAATAAATATAAACAATTGTCTAGAAAGGACAAAACAAATGACTACAAAGCGTGAATATCTAACAAGCAAGGGCATTACTGTTGGCCGCCGTGGCCGCTTCTCAGGAGCTGCAAAGGTAGCTCTCCAGGAGGCAGAGAAGGCAGGGATCAAGTTCTCTGCTGAAAAGCCAGCTAAGTAAATAACGTTGGGGAGGGTCAGGGACCAGGACTCTGATGCTTGACCTTCCCCACATTTTTTGATACAATTCAAGGTTCTAGATAAGGCGGAGATAATGACACCAGAAACTAAAGTAGCGGAACAGTTAGCAAACCTAACGGAGTCACGTTGGTTTAATCCAGCGAGTCTAGGAAGATATTTAGCAGACCAACCATACTATACAATTGACCGAATTATGGAAATGATTGTTTATATAATCAGTAATAATGCACATAGACACGATAGAGAAATGGTAAAAGGTCATACAAGCGAAGGCTTGTTCCTTGCAGGAGAACTAAATACACTTATAAATGAAATCAAAGACAAATATGTTTTTGATAATCTAAATCTACCCAAGTAGAGCGGAATCAAATGTTTCAGATCCTATCAATCTATATGATGGAGCTATTGGCTATAGTAAATCTATTACTAAGTTTAATTAATTAAACATACCTCCCAAATTATCCACAGGTTATCCACAGCCTGTGGATTTTTTATTGTGGTCATACGGGCAAATAAATCCCTTTACGATTATGATTAAAAATTCCCTGAAATCTGATCAAAATAATGAATAATAGATTAAAAATACATATAAATAGATCAAAATCCAGGGAAAATTTCTGACAATTTTAATCGAATTTACGGGCAATTTTTTGCATTTACGACCATATATAAAATATCCCTGAAAGCTATTGACAAATATAGGTCGATATGCATACATGTTTTGCTATTGACATTACGGGTTGCATATGATAAGGGCTGTCCCATTACATGTATATATAATTACTTTATTATTGATAGTATCTAGAATATAATTAATAGTATTTATTCTCCACAATACTCCACTTTACTCCACTATATAAGCCTTTAAAGGGCTATTAGAGAGGGTATAAATGGGAGGGGGATATAGTAGTTAGGAGCTAATTTGTCCTTATCTGTGGACCTCTAGCAATTATGTGTATAGCCACAATCTGGACATTTTTCTCCAGGATTTGCATTGCAATCATCACACCAATCAGGAGCATCTTTCCATGATTTACCTAATGGATCTTTATCTAGATATGCTTCTAGGTTATCTAGGAATCCCATTATAAGCTTCCTTCCGCCTCCACCTTAAATCCATCTTCTCTATCAAATAGGACATAATCTAATGATTCAACATCAAATGTCTCTTTAAATATAGATATAACTTTATCTAATTCTAGTTGACCACAAGTATATAGATCAAATTGAACCAATCCTGGTCTTACCTCATCCCATATATGAAAGGCTATATGGCTAGTCTCAATCATAACAATTCCTGTTAGCCCTCTATTGCCCTCTTTATTTACATAGGATGCAAATGGACCTTTGATAATCTTCATGTCAATCTTCTCAACTAAATTAGTGAGAAATTCAATTCCCTGAGCTTCTGATTTAACTGCATTATTTACCTTAGCATTAACCAGTAGGTGCTTGTGATATATCATACTTATCCTTATCTATTTGGACCTAGAAATGGGGTTATTCCCATATCATCATCGTCCGACCACTTTCCAGTATTATAGCCTACAGGTGGCTCCATGTCATATAATTGGTTCATTTGATCAAATAGGGATGCTTCGGGTACATCATTGAAATAGTGTTTATTGAGACGCTGTCCAATCATACGTCCCCGCCATCCATCCGAATCCTTCCAAAATGTGGAATGAATTTCAAAATTTGTCTCTCTCGCCGACGACTTCACTTTTTGCGACCAAATTGATCTTATATAATTAATCATATATATATTATCTACCAGCCGTTTAGGCAATCCTTTGAGTGTGTGTGATAGGAGTATTGTACAATATAGGCTCCTTTTGTAGGGGCAAATAACTCTGTGTTACATGCCCCACATTTGCCAAACCATTCTTGGCCAAAGAAATCGTATCTCAATCTACTGAGCCCGTAGCTTTAAATTGATTGATTTCTATTCTGTCTAGCAGTTCTGCGTACATCTCTTCCGCCCTAGATGCAGACCAGTTAATGCAGCCTATAAGGCTCTGTACGTCCTTATAAGACACATATGGAGAATCAGCTAATTCAATTACACGCCTTGCTGAATCAGAGAGTTGTTTAATATTCTGATTGACCAAAAACTGAATTTGGCCTTTCTTCTTATTCTCTCTTTTAAGTTCTTTGTTTGTCATTTATATATTATATTAAATTGACTTTGGTATGTCAATAGTTATTCATGCAAAATAGCTGAATTCATCCATATATCCCCATCATTATTTATGGAGTATCTCATGATCATATTTGAGTTACATTTAAGGCATTTGGGGATATAGCCTATTTGCTTACTTAATTCAAGATTCATTGTTGAATGATCAGACATGCATATAAAATTATATGTCCATAAGTCATTCATTGCTTTATTATCTCATTAACGACAGGTACTGTCAATATGTTTCTACCCGCCGAACTTTTCACTTATTGCTAGGGCGCCAACCTCTAAATATATTTGAATAAGCTGCCATATTTCTACCATTATCTCTTGAATCTTCCCAGACAATTATCCCATTTGAAATTAAATATGTTGATCTACTTGGTTTAATTTCTCTATGTAGTGCTTTATATGCAGTAGAAATTGATAAATTACTATCTGATAATATATCAAAATTATAGGATTCAGAAGCTTTTAGGATATCTAAATCACTTTGTGCTGTATCAGATATTGCAATTGCTTTGACTTTAGTTAAAGTATATTTGTTTACAAATGAATTAATGGCGTCAAGCTCTTTTTTGCAAACCTCTGTTCCAGTATTTGGAAAAAAATGTATTAGTACATCTTTATCTAAATTCTCTTCTAAAAAAGGGAAAAGTGGAGCCTCGTTGCCTATTGGTAATAGATTTGCAATAGAATTCCCTTTAGCAAAAGGGTTAGAGGATTTTTTCATTATGGACGATAGCCCTTGAACAATCTTCCATATTCAGGCATAATTGCTCTTCCGTTTTGGTTATTTGTAACCCATGTAATTTTATTATTGACTACCAGGTAGGATGTTCTGTCTGATACATCGAATGATTGGTTTAAGGCTTCATATGCTCTTGAAATTGATCTATCTTCATCAGATACAAAATCAAATTGAAATTCTTGTGATGATTTTAATGCATCTAAATCTGATTGTGTATCGCAAGATACTGCAACAACCTTCATGTCTGAATTAGGAAACATTTTTGTCAAATCATTGATTTTTGAAAGTTCCATATTGCATGTTGATGTTCCCGCCTTTGGAAAAAAATGAATTAATACTGGACTGTTACTGTTTTGTGTTAAATAATTGAATTGTGGTGCATCTGCGCCTATGGCTAGCATAATAATCTCCTTAAAAGCTTTTTTCGCATATCTGCGACTAACCTATTATATATCAGAACTAAGCCAGAGTCAACGTGAATTTATGTTCTTTTTAACCTCTCCAGATTTTATTATAGTTACTTCACTATTCATTGAGTTCCAGTACTCTTCTTCTTTTTCACGTTTTCTTTTTTTAGAAGCCCCGCTTTCAATTGGCCACATTACAAAACTCATGATCTACCAATTATTCTAAAGGCATCCCCGTCTTCAAATTCTTTCCACGGTCCTATCTTTTTATGAGTTTTATCACAAATTGGATATGTATTAGAAAATCCGCAAACACAACCGCTACTCATTTAAATCCTCCGTTGTTAATATTACCTTGCCCATTGTTTTCCTGTTTAATATATCTAAATGCGCTTTCTGCGAATCTTTTAAGCTATATTTATTTTTAATAATTACCTTAATTTGTTTTTTTTCAACTAAAGTAAAAAGATTATTTAATGTCTCTTTAAATAAATTTATATTTTCAAAAGAATGGTTCATCCAAAACCCCATGATACTTTTAGACTCAGAAAGAAGTTGAGCTGGGTTAATAGGCTTTGGAGGTTTTCTTGATGCAATGCCATAAACTATAAGTTTGCCGAATGGTTTTAGAGAGTAGAGATCACGATCTAAATCTTCTCCAGACATATTTAGAACTATATCATATTCATTTTGTTTTACTTCTAATGAATTAATTACAAAATCTGCACCTAAATCTTTTACTAATTTTTCTTTTTCTTCATTTGAAACAGTTGTTGTTACCTTAGCTCCAGCTAGTTTGGCAATTTGTATTGCCATAACTCCGACTCCACTTGACCCAGAATGGATCATTACGGAGTTGTTGTTTTTTATATTTCCTAAATTATGTAATAGATTCCACGCTGTTGTTCCTTGAATCATAAGAGCAAGAGCTTCTTCAAATTCAATATGGTCTGGGATTTCTATTGTTAAATTTTTAAAAGTATGAACTTTTTCTGCATATGCTCCAGATGAGGCGATGCCAACAACCCTTTTGCCTTTTGAATTTATTCCAGCAACTTCAGCCCCAGGTATGAATGGTAATCTTTGTTTAGATATATAAGTATCTTCAGTTTGATGAGTATCTGCAAAATTAACTCCGATGTATTTAACATCTACAATATCATAAAAATAATTTGGCTTTGGCTCTTGATAATCGACATATTCCATTACCTCTGGACCGCCGAATTTATTAACAACTATTGCTTTAATAACTGCTCCGATCTAACTTTTAAAGTTTATCATTTAATGATATAATAGTCAATATGAATCCAGAGTTTGCTTTACCAATTAGTCAGGATCAAATTAAAGACGCCAAGCTTTACGCTAATAGAAATGAATATTTAAAAGAAAATTTAAATAAACAGTCAAGTGTATTGGAAGTTGGCACACATGCTGGAGATTTTGCTGAACATATTTTAAAAAATTACGATCCATTTTCACTTCATTTAATTGATGTTTTTAAGCAAGAAGATTTTATAAATAATACTGGAACTAATGCGGGTAATAAAAATATAAGGTTTACACCCGAAACACATGAGCAATTTGTAAGAAATAGATTCAAAGATTACCCCATAGTAAAAATACATCTTGGAATGGGGTATAGATTTATGGTTACAATTAAACTAAATAGACTTGAAGATTTTGATTTTATATATTTAGACTCAAATCACTCTTATTTAAATGTTTCAAAGGAGTTATATACTGCTAAAAATCTTTTATCACCAAATGGGGTGATAGGTATTAACGACTATACAAGATTTAATTTGTTTGGTAAAGAAGATTACGAAAACCTAGAGTGGGAAGACGTTAATTTAGGAGTTATACAGGCTGTAAACCATTTTTTAAATGCTAATAAAGATTGGTATGTAAAAGCTTTTGCATTTAATGAAAATATGAATTCAGATATTTATATAGCTAGACGTTTGGACTCTTAGGAAATATATCTATAATTAAATGTACCCTGTCCTCTGATCCAAGATTGGAAACAGAGTGGTACTTGCCGTTGTGGATTTCCCAACATTCTCCCTGGTACATACTTTTTTGTTCTCCGTCAATAGTAAACTCTACTTTATCATTTGTAATAATTGGAATATGGTATCTATGAATAGAGTTCATGTATCTACCTATTCCAGTGTTATTGTTTAAATCATAATCGTAATGTGGATGTATTACGCACCCCGCTGGCAAATTAGCAAACAATACACTGCCAACAAATCCTTGATTATAATCTTCAAGATATTTGACTATGGGATCTATTAAATTAATTAAGTCTTCTTTATCTGATATCGTTTTAACTGGGACTGGCTTACCTGTCATGTAACTTATTTGTAGCATTAAAAACAAATCTGTAATATCTATTTCCTTTATTACGTATGCAGTGCTTTGTTCTAATGGGAAAGCGCCGTTTCTAGGTAATTTTTTTCTTTCAATTGCTTTTTCACCAAGCCATTCTTGGGGTGTTAGCTTTATAATTTCATTTTTAATTAAATCAATATCAAAGTTTGTTATGTATTTAAAATTAAAATCACCTTTTAACGTTGACATTTTTTCTTCTTTCTATCTTTTTCATTGTTAAGCTAATAACAAATAAGATAAACAAATAGGCTCCACTTACAGCATTTTTAATTGTTGATAACAATTATACCACCTCTGATGTTTTTTCACACCTTGTACAAATAAGATAGGTTTTTCCAGTAAATGGGCATGAGGACTCTATTGCGGCATGTTTTTTTATTAAACAAATTAAAGATTTAAGCATTTAATTTTTCCCTAACTCCATTTGCAAACTCTTCACTAACATTAGAAAAGATTATTATTTGTTTATCTACAATATCTTTATTTACACGTTTTAATGTTTTTGCTAAATTAAAATAAAGCCTTTCTTTTTCTTCTTTTGTCATAATATTAAAAAGGCTTTTTGCAAAACGATAAATGCTATTATTTTTAGATTCTTCACATTTCATCCATGTATCTACTGGAACAAACTTTTTTAGCTCTGATATTACATGATCAGACAATGGATTTACATCTTTACCTAGTCTCGTTTTTTGAACTAGTGGGTAGGCCGTAACACGATCTAGTAATCCTCCGTCGTATGACAAACCTATTCCTTGTGGAACATTTGATGGAGACCATGCCATTTTTTCTATTTGTAACCATTGATGATAAGTATCGTCATTTAATTCCATTATACCTAACTCTATTAATGGATACTGAGAATGTGGCCATACATTATTTAATCTAAATGCATTAAAGTCCAGAGAATATATGTCGTCTTCTGGCATAATTTGTACGCAGACTTTCCATTTAGGAAAGTTTTTTTCTGCTATAGATTTATGCATATCATATGTATGATAATTTACTTCTTCTTGTGATATTAATGCAGCTTCCTCTTCAGTTAAATATTCTATTCCCTGCATTGTTTTAAAATGAAACTTAACCCAATGTCTTTTGTTTTCAGAATTTATAAAGGAGAATGTATTTACGCCGTAACCATTCATATTTCTCCATGTTTTTGGAATTCCTCTGTCTCCCCATGTCATCATTATTTGATGAATAGAACCTGGGTTATTATTAAACCAATTCCATCTTATATTATGATCAAATATTCCTGAAAAATAATTAACTTGAGAAGCATTATGAAATTCTCGTATTTGACTTCTGTCTATAACATATTGTATTGGAAAATTTAATCCAACAATATCAAAGGGTCCATCTTCACTTTCAAATCTTACTGTAAATCCACGGGTGTCTCTTAATGTTTCTGTAGTTCCATGCTGGGAAGCTGTGCTTGAAAATCTTACTACAACCTTGCCCTCTTTACCTTTTTTATTAAAAATGTTTGATGTTGTATATTCAGAAATATCATTTGTACATGTAAAAGTACCGCCAAATCCAGCACCATTTCCATGAAAAATTCTTTCTTTTGAGTATCCATCTTTATAAAATTGATTCATTCCTGCTGCTGCAGTACTTACCATTATGTTGTTTGCAAGAGGATCTCTTGATATTTCTGGCATGTTATTTATACTTTTTTACGGCCAGTTCTTTTGGCAGGCTTTGGATTTAGAGAAATTTCTCTACGGATGCCATGCTTGTTTTGATCAATTTTTATACCTTGATTGTATTTTTGATTTGGATTTTTTCTTGTTGCTTCACGACTTGTTACTGCTCCCGAAGGAGATCCTGCTGCTGGAGGTGTATCCATACCAGTACCGTTATCTGACATTAACTTACTTTCTTTTTATTTTTTGGACTGTATGGTTCAATCCAAGCTTTAATTGTTCCATCTTTTCGAAGGCGAACAATCCAACCATCTTTAATTTGAGTTGGATTGAACGCAGTCGATTTTCTTTTTGGCATTAATCTATATCTTCGTCTTCTGAACCTTCATCTTCATCTTCCATTTCATTCATTTCTGATTCATTTGCTCCAAGTGGGTTCATTGAATCTGTCCCGAACATTTCTGGAGATGGAAGGCTACTTGGGCCTACATTATAAACAACTGGATTTGAAATAGAAACATCCATAAAGTTTTGGCTACTGCAGCCACACATTAAGCACATTTTTACTTACCGTTTGCGCCTAATCCTGCGCCATCTTGTGATGACTTATCTTGTGATGCTGGCCATGAGAGACCTGCTCCAAAATCTCCACCAGATGCTGGTGATTGTGATTGTGCATTCCATGGTGTTACGCCTGCTGGCTTTGTTTCATTAAAGCCTGTTAAATTCTTTCCGTCTGACATTTTATTACTCCTATAGGTTTGTATTTAGATGGGTCTAGATCTCCATCTATCCCTCTATTATATCAAATGTTATGCCAAAGGGCCGATAGGCTTCGGAGACCACAGCTTTTCTTTGTCTTTATTGTGGTACCTGGCCATCACAAACAAGAGATCTGAAAGTCTATTTAAATATTTAGGAATATTCCTATTTATTTTGATACCGTCATTGCTTTCATGAATCTCTATTGCCATCCAAACCCATCTTTCTGCTCTTCTTACAACAGTTCGGGCATTATGAAGAGACCCAGTTGGTAGAACAAAAGAATTTAATGGTTCTAAATATTGATTATAGTCATCAAGCACGTTTTCAAGATAAGAAATTCTTTCTTCTGTTATTTCAAATTTTTTTGACCCCGCTAACTCGGCTCCCAAATCGAATAAGTCATTTTGAATTCTTTCAATTATGTCATTATAATATTCTGTAGCCATTCCTATAGCAGAATTTGCCTCATCAACAGATCCGATTGCTTCAATTAATGGAGTTGTTTTATGAACTCTTTCATTATTTGCGATAGCAGTAGTTCCATCGTCGCCAGTTTTTGTATATATTTTTGTTAAATGTATCATTAGTGTCCCCTTATCGATCTCCATATATCTGTGCTTATTTCACTGCATATATATAAAGATATTAAAGTTATAAATAATTGCAGAATAATATTCATTGATATTTTATTTTTATATTTAGTTTTTACTGGTTTGCTATATGTTTTTATGGCCATCTTAATTCCCCATTACTTGAAAAAACTAAACCGAGGTTGTCTCCTGGACTCAAATAAGTTTCATCTATTCCTTTTTGTGCCCAGCCCCACTCGCTTAATGTAAATGGAACTATTTGTTTTTTCTTAATGATTACAGCCCAGTATGCGTTAGAGGGCGGCATTGTCTCACAAGATTCTATTGATCTATCTGGCAAGCCATTAATTCTGCAAACAACAGAGGAGCCATATTTTTTAGTTCCTTCTATTTTATAGTTAGCTTTGTTTAAAATTTCTAAAGCATTTGTTTTACCATTTATATTAAGGCATTCTGTTGACTTTGCATTATTTTTAAGAGATCCGTAGTCTATATACACATTGACGCAATTATTATCAGGTTTAGAAATAATAAAAAATCCGCCTATGATTAAAAAAACGGCTATAGTAGCCGTTGTTGCTTTTTTCATTTTTCTCCTTACGATTTATATGTATTGTGATAGCAATGCTTACATACGTTTAAAACATTACCGCCTGAAATTACTACCATTTTTGCTTCATCTAAACAATCTTTTGTACTGCAGTTCATTTTTTTTCTGCAACCTCAAACAATTTTATTAGCTCCATTACATTCCAGCCTTTGGTGTTTGTTTCATTTAAATCCTTTTTATAAATAGGAAAATATTTGTCTATCTCCTCCGCCTGTCCTTCAAGTAATGGTATAGGCATTGTTTTATCAACAAAACTATAAAACATTACATATAAATATTCACCCTTTTTAAATTGTTGGGGTTTTCTCCAGTGTATTACACGTAAAGAATCAAAAGCTAGACATTCTCCATTTT
>Ga0315909_10007083_pt1 | contig 12563 bp, 31 predicted proteins | sample LakEriMetagenome_11_FD_203527 | JGI IMG/M metagenome (GOLD analysis project Ga0315909, IMG submission 203527) | Freshwater fungal communities from buoy surface, Lake Erie, Ohio, United States - Buoy 2 MA125 | ecosystem: Environmental > Aquatic > Freshwater > Lake | place: USA: Lake Erie, Ohio...
CAAGGTTTAGAAAAAATATATGGGTAGAGAGTGGAGGGGTGTGTCGGCCGTATTGTTAAAACCCCCCGTCAAAGATTAGTGTAAACCTGTAGTTGAGGGTTAGGGTTAGATTGTAGGCCGTAATCTGGGGCATAGTGCCCCTAGTTTGTGCAAAGTTTCACAATATGTAAGGGCGTTCAGATAGTTATATACGATAATGGGGCGACTGTCTTTCCGGCCGATTTACTGATTAGTAACTTACCGTACCGTAGGTTACTGAGTGGTAGGTTAGGTGTCCGTTTTGTCTGTTATCAAATTGTTATCTAATCGTTATCTAATTGTTATCAAATGGGCTTGACACCGAGGGGGTGTGGGTGTTATGTTGTAGTTGTGAGCCTGTAGGGGGCTCGGATTAGGGGCAAGAATATGAAAAAGATTTTACTAGGTAATAAACAAGCCGAAACACTAGAAGAGTGTATCAACTTGGCTATAAATCTTTGTGAGGGTCTGGAAGAGTACCAAGCCGATAGTAAAAGGTATCGCCAATTAAGAGATAGTATTGAAGAGCAACTAGCAAGATAGACCGAAACCCCTTTGGGGGTCTGGGCGTAGGGCGTCCACTGATGAGGTCAGAATAGTTAGGGGCAATAAATGGCTAGAGAGAGTGACGCAGGCGCAGTGGCAAATATGATTGAGGCAGTAATTCAAGAGGCCGAAACGAAATACGACCACCAAAGTCTTTCAAGTCTTGAGGTGACTTGCTTTATTCGTGAAGAGTTTGAGAGACGCTACAATAAGTGGCAGGGGTTAGAATAGTTTAGTGTCGCTAGACCCTTTACCGGTTAGCCGGTAGGGGGTATAGTGTTACTAAGTTAGTAACGCTGTAGTAGATACCTTTAGGGGGTAAATAATGGTCAGATATTGTGAAAGTTATGAAGAAAAAGGCCGTCATCTTTGGGTGATGATGGACTTCATAACTAGAGACGAAGTGTGTTATTATTGCAATTTAGCGATTAACGAAAAGGACGAGCACCTTTACGAAAAGGCTTAATTGCTTGACCATAGCCTACAGGGTGGCGTATTCTGTAGGTATTGGTCTAGTCATTAGGGACTAGAAAATTAGGGAATGAGGCAAGATGTTAGAAACTAAAGAAAGTAAGAAAGAGCAGGCGAAACGAGAGCAAGATGAGGCTCTTGATTTTTTGCTTGATGTGTTTGCTAAACAAGAAAGACCAACGGCGTACACAATTCTAAAAGGTGTGTCGGCTTCTGGTATGTCTCGCACAATGAAGGTGGTTACATCTCACGAGGGTCAAGTGATTGACCTTACTTGGTATGTGGCTAGGGCAGGCATTGGCACTCTTACCGAGAAGAACGGGCAACGGGTGTTGCGTGTTGGTGGGTGTGGTATGGATATGGGCTTCCATATTGTTTATTCTTTGAGTCTTGCCTTGTATGGCTCTGCTAATGACGGGGGCTATACATTAAGTCAAGAGTGGCTCTAATTCGTTAAGTTTAGCCCCAATCGGTGAGCGTTGGGGCTATTCTTAATCGCTTAGGGTAGGCGATTAGTTAGGGAAAGGTTAGGGTATGGATAACATTAAAACTAGGCGCACGCGCCACGATTGGGAGACTCACGCTGTATTTTTTAATGATAAGAAGATTGGGCATATCATTAAAGAGGGTAGCAGGGACGGCTACCAATACACGCCTTCTCGCTCGTTGGGTGCGTCTTATATTGCTATTAGTGGCAATAGTAGCGTGTTCACTTTTGATGAGGCACTTGAGCATTTATGTGATAAGCATAGAGAGTTTTTGAGTGCTTTTAGTGGTGTTTATGCGTAACGACAGCGTAAGACTGACCCCTTTGGGTGAGTGGGTTTATGTGGGTGTTGTGTCGGTGTTGTGTGTCGGTATGGGTTACGCGATACTTAGGGCGTTCGCTGTTGTTGTGGTTAGATTAGGGCAATTCTTAGGGCTTGTATAGATTTGTATTGACACGAGGGCTGGCGTGCCCCTAACACGCTGGCTCTCACTTACTTTAGGGATGGGACGGGTCGTTATGGGTGACGCAAGATTGAAAGAATATATTAAGATTGACAGGCGTGACGAGGGTTCGTGTTATGTAATCTATTGTCAAAAGTGTGACACGATAACTTATGCTGTGTCTGCGCGTGGTTATATGTTTTACAAAGAGGCTACGAGATTGGCTCGTAAGCATAGGTGTATGGGTTAAATTGTTATCAAATTGTTATATAAATGTGCTTGACAGGCGTGATGTGGGCGCAATAGGTTAGATTTCGTGGCTAATAGGGGCTACGATTAACGAAAGGCTAGGGATAGCAAATGAAAGTTAAAGTAACAGATATACACGAATATAAAGAGGCTGTAAAGTTAAGTTATCCAACGAGTGACAATATGAGTAAAGCCTTAAGTGGTCTTTACGATTTGCTTGATGAGTTGGAAATGGTCGGTTTCGTTTATTGTGATGATGTGCAATAATGAAAGATTTTATTGTGTTAGTTGATTTTGCTGGTGAGTCAATTAGTTTATCTGCAAAAGATAGTGATGAGGCTGTTGAAATGGCAAAGAATATTATTGCCGAGGAGTATGGCGATAGTGTTGCTGATGACGCCACTTTTAAGGTGAGTGCATAATGAATAAATCAATTACTTGGGGAGAGTTAGCCGAGTTAACTCACAAAACACAAGTTGAACAATTTGGTTTTTGTACTTGTGAAGAGCAAGAGTATTTTCCTTATGATGATTGTAAGGTGGACGCATAATGAAACAATATAAAGTGGTACTCAAGATGATTGAGGATTATGAAACTATTGTTGAGGCTAACAATAGTGATGAGGCTTATCGTATCGCTACCGATATGGATATTGACGAGTTTGATGAGACGGGTAAGATTACTTTAGATATGGTGGTGAGTGCGTGATGAAAGATTATTGTGACGATTGCACCTCACCTATGGTGTGGTGTATTTGTGGTGACAACATATGAACACTATTGAAAACGCTATTGTGTGTTGTGGTCAATCGTGGTCTGGTTATGGTTGCCAAGTTTGCGAGCAGGCCGAGTTTGATAAGGCTATGCACGACGAGATAGAAGCCAATTGGACTGATGAGGTGGATGATTATGACAACTGAGGAACGCTTAGACAGGATAGAGGCTATGCTTAGGTTTATTATTCGTGAGTTAACTTATATTCCTGAAACAGATAGTATGCCGGAGAAACCTAACCTTGTGAGGGTGAAATGAGTAAAACATATAGAGGAACAGCAAGGGTGCGTGTAAGTGTTGAGGCTAATAGTAGTGAGGACGCTTATGTGTTGATTACTGACAGGCTTGAGTCTGCTAATGATTACTTGGACGATTATGATGATGTTGATGTTCAAGAAATCTAACAAAGATATTTACGGGATTTGCTATGTGTGTAGTAAATCTTGGTATTGTAGTTGTGATAACGAGTGCAACAAGGAGGAAACGAAATGAGTTTGTTGTTATGTGAAATGTGTGAAGTTAATCCTAAAACTTATCTTCAAGGTAAATGGTGTGATGATTGCCGTGACGATTTTAAGACAAGTGAGGACGACAAGTGAACAAGGATATAATGTTGGAGTTAATTCATAGTGAGTTGAACGCTCAGTATGATGACAAAACAAGTGCCGATTATGCTTTACTTGGCACATTGAAATCGTTAGTGACAGACGAGTCGTTAGAGAAACTTATTAAAAGAAATGGGTGGGATAAATGATTGTTGAGTTAATCATTTCGTTTGGTGTTGTGTTGTTAGCGTTTCTTGTTTGGGGGCAACGAAGATGAAGCCCCCTAAACATATTGTTAGGTTAGGTAAAGACGCAGTTATGTTATGGAAACTACAACAAGTATTGGGGAAACGAAATGCAGATGATAGCAAAAGATTTTTGGGAAGGCGCGTTGTGTGCTGAGATTGGTTCAGAGATTTTTTTCCCCGAAAGACACGAAGCCAATATGGCACAGATTGCGAAACGAATATGCAACAAGTGTGACATTAAACAGAAATGTTTAGAGTACGCATTGAAAGACCCTGACTTGAAAGGTGTGTGGGGTGGCACAACGGAACACCAACGTTACCGGATTAGGAATAGGAGTGGAAGATGGAGTTAAAGTTTATTCTTGGTATGCTCATAGTCGGTATCGGTTTTGCTCTTATGATACCTGTTGATGAGCCGTTAGAGGAAAACAAAATTGTTAAAGGTTATGTGTCATCACCTGTTAAAAACTTGCACAGAGAACCATTGAGCGCAAGGGGTTACGCAAGGTCAATGGTGTCAGCGAAAGAATACGAGGCACTTGAGGAATTGATTATGTTGGAGTCATCTTGGAACCCTGACGCGCAGAACAAGAAGTCTACGGCGTATGGTTTGGGTCAGTTCATTGACCAAACGTGGGACGAAGTTGGTATTGAGAAGTCTGCTGATTATCGTATTCAACTTATTGCTTCACATAAATATGTTATGGACAGGTATGGTTCTTGGGTTAAGGCGTTAGAGTTTAGGAAAGCCAATGGCTATTATTAAACTTGAAACGTGGGAGTACGAGTACGCTAATCATATTGGTATTCGTAGGTTCACAGCGAACTGGGATAAAGAGGACGCTGAACATTATGAGAATAAGAAAAGGCAAGAAGATAATCGTACAGCGCAGGTTGCTTCAGCGATTGGTGAGTTGGCTGTTGCTAAGTTAGTTAATCAGTATTGGCACGCAACAATATGGTCTGCTGACAAACATAAACAGTTTAATAAACTACCTGATGTTGGTAAAAACATTGAGGTTAGGCGTGTGAGAACACAAGACGCTGTGTGTATTCGTAAAAAGGATACTGGTCGTGGGCTTATTGTGTTTGCTGTTAGACCTATTGAGAAAGAGTTTATGGAAGTTGAAGTGTTTGGTTTCATTGACGCTGACGAAGGTTTTGCTAAGGGTGAAACTGTTGAGTATGGTAATGTGTTTCCATTAAAGGATTTGCGTACAGATTTTTCTTGGTTTGAGGAGATAACAATATGATTGACTTATGGTTGGTAATACCAACAGGTTTAAGAACACAATACTTGCAAGACATATTCAAAGAATGCGACATTGAACCAAGTAAACGTGTCCTTGTTCGCACATTACCTGACGAAGATGTACCTAACGCAATCAACTTACAATACACAGGCGAGTTTAATATACATAAATGGTGGAACACAGGAATAAATTATGCTGTTGAACGTGGCGCAGAATATGTTGCCGTACTAAATGATGATGTTGCGTTAGCGAATAATCCTTTACGCCGTATCGCAGAAGTAATGAAAGGAACAGGGGCAACACTAGGTTATCCGTTTCCTTTTGAGGGCTGGGTATGTGGTTACTGTTGGGTGCTTGATGTTAAAACAGATGTGAGACCTGATGAGAACTATAAGTGGTGGTATGGTGATAGGGATATTGATTTGCAGGCACGCAAAGTTAAAGGTGTTGTGCACGTTCCTGCTATGGTGCGCCATATGCACGGCAACGAATTAACAAGAGATAACCAAGAGTTGATGGCTATGACGAAGGTTGATGAAGAATTATTCTTTAAGAAATGGAATCTACAAAAAGGTTAAGCCCAAGTGCCTTTATATTTTATTAGATAATCGTTCTCTAACACAAGGTTGATACGTCCGTGACGTTCCTCTGTGCCTTTAGCGTTATGGTCTGTTAGTTCAGGGAACATTATTTCAACAGGTTCGTGGCGACAGTATTCTAAATGCCATTCAACTTCGTATCTGATTGCATCTGCTTTACTTTGTGCAACAGGTATACCAACTTTATCTAATGTGGCACGTGAATATATACCAAGATACATTCCGAATGCTGTTGGACAATTAGATAATGGTACAGATGTACCTTTGCGCCAACCTGTTTGTAAAAAACTTTGGTCTTTAATTATCACAGAGTCTTGAAAGAACCACCACCTGTCCCAGTTAGTGTTCTCATAAGCCCACCTAATTTTACCTAACTCAAACCCATAGTCTGAGCGCACTGTTACAGGTGTTGTGTCAAAAGATTTAAGACAATCAGTTAACCAGTGTTCACGTTCAGGTGTTGTGGCTATGAGTATGTTCATAGTCTTGTTTTAATATCCGTACTTGATATGCCTTGCGTGTATGGGATGTATATTAAACTTATGTTTAGTTTGTCTAACCAGTCTTGTGTGAACTGCATTTGTTTGTAGTAATCTTTACGTGCCCAGTCTGAACCTATTGCAATTATGTCTGGTGATGCTTCAACGATTGCTGGTTTAGAGTCTTCGTTACCAAAGTTTGGTATAACTTGGTCAACATATTTACAAGACAATAATATTTCTGCCCTATCTTGGTAAGATATTATTGGTGGTTTACCTTTGTATTGTTCAATGAACTCATCAGTATTTAATGACACTATCACTGTTCCAGATTGTCCTGATATTTCACGGCAACGTTCCAATAATCTTACGTGCCCTACGTGAAACAAATCAAATGTTCCACCTGTGTAAACTCTTAAACCCAAGGTGATTCACCACCAAGTTCTTTACTCATCTGTTTAATACCTGTGTTAATTTTCCTACTCACAGTTGATTTATCTATGTTAAAGTATTCACCTATCTGTTCCAAGGTTAGACCATCTTCGTAGTGCATTCGCATCATCTCATAAGTTTCAATTGTTAGATTGCGTAACGCTATTCGTATGTCATACATTGAGGCAAGGAATGAACCTGCTGTGGCAGGGTCGCCACCACCATTGGAAACGTATTCTGTTGCAGGGTCTTTGGTTATGATGTTTGAACTGAATGCCATTGGTAGGAGTTCTTCTATCATTGCTGTTGAATAGAATGCTTCATCGTGCACAGAGTAACCAAGTTTCTTAGCCTTCTCTTTACGGCAATATCTATCTGCCATTCGGTTAAATGTTTTGGCTAAACGTTTGATTCCTATTCGGTATTCTTGTTTAGATAATTCTGGTGATAACCATTCTTGTATTTTGTCATTTCGTTTCAATGACCATTCAAGTAGTTCTTGTTTAACATCGTCTGCTTCTGCGAAACCTTTGTAGTTTCTTGTGATTATGTACGCTGATGTTTGTGCTATTTCAACAACATCTTGTACCCATTTGTCTTCTACCATTTGTATACTTTACCTTCTACTACGAATGAGTTACCTATCATTGGTACTGGTACTGGTGTTACTTTACCTTTGTCAATGTATAGGATTCCAAATCCTGATTGCCAGTTTGCTGAACCACCTTTGAGGTAGGTTGCTTGTTTCAAATCCATTATGTTTCCAACTTCAAACCCATACAAGGATGAGGTTTGTTTGCCGTTGAATGATGTGTTGTGATGTATGATTCCTTGTTTGTGTGTGTGTCCACATACAACTGACATACCAATTTTTCTTGCCAATGATACTGCTGTGCCACCTGCATATCTACTGGTTGCACCTTCATCACCGTGTCCCATTACCCAACCTGGGGCAAAGTTCCACAGTTTATTATGATATGTGATTTCTAAATCACGATAGCCAAGAAGTTTTTCATACTTTAAATCACGTAATGTTGCTAGTGCTGGTGCGTCGCGTTCAATGTATCTTTGTATTCTGTCGCCGTGATTTGACCTCATTAAATGAAAGTCACGGTCTCCAATTGCTTTACGAAACCTACCCATAATACGAGTAGTCTCATCAAGGTCACGTTGTAGATTAGAATGTTCTGCAACATATCCTTTGGACCAGCGTGCCGGTGCTAAACAATCAGCCTCATCACCAACACAAAAAAGTTCATCAGGTTGGTAGTCTTTAACAAACTTTATTGTTGCTTCTATTGCAGGTTTATTATGTAAAGGTATTTGCATATCCGATAGCACTACTATGCGTTTCATTTGTTTTCCTTAATAGCATTTGATAGTGCTATCACTTTGATAGCAATAAAATTTGTGTAAGCAATGGTGTCTGCTAGTTCTGCGAGCAACTCATCAACTGTTTCTTTAACAGTAAAAGTTTCAAACAACTGACCTGTTGATTTCATATACTGGTCAGCACCAACACCCTTGATACGGCTCATCACATAGTCGTTGAATGATTCCATAAAGGATGTTAAGTCTTGTAGGGCTATGCCGCTTCCGTGGTCTTTGACTGCTGGGTGGTCGTAGAAAAAGTTTGTGGGAGTCTTACGGTTATTGTTTCCGTTTGTTTGTTGTGTGCCACTATCTTGAACCCCTGGTTCATTAGTAGCATTAGCACCTGTTCCCATTCCTGCTGTGTCATTACTCATTCCTCATCTTCTTCCTCTTCGTATAAATCATCAGGTGATGATTCACCTTCGTATTTATAGTTACCTGTTTCTTCGTCTTCAACATAAATGTGAACAGTGATTGTACCATTTAAGTTTATCATATCTATGTGTATTTCGTCTGTTAAGTCATCATCTTCTAATGGTATTTGTGTTCCATCCATTGGTCCGCCAACAAATTCTCTTCTCATTTTGTCTGCTTATGTGTTATGAATGGTGGTGCTGTAAACACATTGTTTCGTGCAGCGATTTGCATTGCTTGTTTCCAAGTTGCACCTGCTTGTAATGCACCTATGGCATAAGGAGAACCGGAGCCAATGCCATAGATACCGTCATCTCGCATCAGTACCGATAAGGAATCATCTATTTCAAATATGATTCCCCCTAATGCGATTAGGAATATGAAATCTGGTTCGTCTGATTCTTTGTCAGGTGTGTAACCGTTCATTGTTAAAGCAAGGCGCATTGATGTTGCTACTTCTGCAATCATAAAATGGTATAGGTCTTTGTATGATGTTGGTGTTGGTGTTGGTGGTTTCCATATGTGTTGGATGATGTCGCAAGGTTGTGTTGTTCCAGCCCCTGCAATAAGGTATTTGTTACGTTTGGTTATCTTGGTCATTGCGTGGTGTGAATATGTTCTTCCACCATCATCTGTTACACGTGAGTCAGCAATGAGTAAACAATGGTCTGGTTTTTGTATGCCAAGTATTGTTGTCATTTAATCTTTTCCTTAAACCAGTCAGCACCTTCACGTAAAAATATGTCGTTAACATCTTTGTTCTCAGGTAGGTTAACTACTACTGCACTGTTCAAATCTTCTTTAATACGTTTAGCCAATTCCATCCCAGGGTTACGGCCATCTTCTTTAACATCATTATCAGCAAAAACAAATATTCTTTTGTATCCTTCAAGCATCATAGGAAACCAGTCTTTCCACTGTGTCACACCAGCAACACCCACAGCAGGTATACCACACATCCCTGACAAAATAATTGTGTCAATCTCACCTTCACAAATACACATTGTTTCAGTGTCTAAACCTAAATCGTTAACGTTAAACATCCCAATCTTTTGCCCTGTTGGCCAAATGTATTTAGGTTGACCACCATCAGTTTTACGAAACTTAATACCAACAACACCTGCTTTAGTCAGGTAAGGAATACTCAGTGCACCTACAGCGTGTTCGTGTCCGGGTGCTGGGTTAGTCACTGTACCGAGCAGGAATGTAGCGGCCACCTCTTTGCTTATTCCCCTTGATTTGAGGTAAGAGGCTGTCTCTGCGTTTAGTGCTTCGTAGTACTGTGCTGCGGTTTCCGTTAGTAATGCTTTCTGCTCTAGCGACAGCATCTTTGAACTCTATCCCTTCCTTTTTCTTAATCAGTTCGTACACATCACCGTAAAGGTCACACACAAAACAACTGTAAAGTTGTTCCCGTATGTTCACGGTTGCTGATGCGTGTGCATCAGGATGTATTACACACTTGGTGGCTTGCCACCTTGTGCTAGTTCCTACTCTTCCACCATAGTATTTGACTACAGTTTCCAAATCGTGTTTATTGTTTATATTGTTTACTCCATTGGTCTAATGATTGAATAACCCAAGCATCTTCAATGCTTGCGTTGCGTCTTTTAACAACAACGTAACCAATAGGTCCAACAGTTAAATCTCTTGCTTCAGCATAGTTTAATACTTCTGTTTGTAGTTCTCTCCAGAACTGCGGTAGGTCTAGTTTTATTGTTGCTTTGCATTCAAACAAGTATGGTGTGCCGGCAACGTAAACTACTAGGTCGCCTTCATCTTTTGCTCCTGCTTGGCGTAAACGTTCTGCTGTGAATCCTTTGGAGCGTAACCATTTCATTACATCTGTTTCAAACTTGGAACCTTTGGCTTTATTCTTGGCTGACATTGCCTGCTCTTTTCTTAGCACGTTCCGCTAGTTTTGCAGGTGAGTATCCACCAATGGTGCGACCTGTTTTGCGTGGAGTTTTTGGATTCTTTTTCCTTGCTTTACCATTAGGTCTATCATTGACCATAGTTTTAACTGGTGCTGGTTTTAATCCTTTACCTTTAGCCATCTATTTTCACTCCTTGAAATCTTAAAGCCTGTTGCATAAGGTCTTCATCTTTTAACAACATACGACTAGCATCAACTTTTAATGCCACCCATTTGTCACCCATTGCTGAGTGTTTAGCGAACCTGTTCTTAACACAGGCAATACGAAACTCTGAGTATTCTGGTTCCATTGCAACAGTAAGAATCATTTCAGGTAGTTGTGAAACTTTACCTTGAATAGCACGCCTTGATGGTGGGCGTGTTGGTTCACCTTCTGCTTCTGATGTGTGATGCAAAATAAATATTGCTGAGTCTGTTTCACGTGCAATATGGTGACAGGCTTTCATAATGTCACGCATACCAGTCCACTCATTATCGTGCAGAGCAGACACGTTCATAAGGTTGTCAATAATAATTAGTTGTGGCCATTCACCATACTTTTCACCATAGGCTTTAACCATCAAATCAACATCATCTAGTGTTGGACTTGGGTCAAAAGAAAATTCCATATGTTTTAATGATGCAAGTTCTTTAGTGTAAAACTCTTGACCATCATTCTTAAATGATTCTTCAATAGTGTTTGCCATATGCCCTGTGATAACAGCGGCAGCACGAATACTTGTGGTGTACGCATCAGTATCTGCTGACACATACAAAGTTGGAACATTGGCTTTGATGCCATAAAAAAGTGCAAGAAGAGATTTACCTGAGTTAGGTTGACCAGCAATCATAGTTACCTGGCCGCGTCTAAATCTTATGCCTTCTTTTTTTAGTGAAGGGAATAAGTCAGGTAGCAGTTGTGGTTCTTCCAAGTGCCGGACGGCTGCTTGCTTTATGGTTAACACAACTGCTCCTAACTAGTAAGGTATCCGTATTTAGTTTTGTTTTATCTAATGAACTGTGGTTCACATTGGTCTGCTGTACCTTTAGGTGAAGGACAGAAGTAGCCCTTCCAAGGTCCTTTAGCAGATGAACCGGTGCGAAATTTCATCTCACCGTGCTTACACGCTTTAGCACCATCAGCAGGTGCTGATTGTGTGCGTGGTTGTTCAACAGGTGTAGCACCAAGGGCTTGTTTCAAAGTTCCTTGTGCGTTGTACAGTGTTTCCACTGCGTTAATCTCAGGTGTCACATTAGCAATCGCTGTAAGTGCACCCTTGATTTCTTCTTCATCATAAGAGTAAAGATAAACATTAACTAATGTACCTTGTGAGGTTTTGAAGTTAAGTTGTGTTCTCACTCCTGGTGTTTCTGCGCTCATTCTTTTCCTTCTCTATAGAGTAGCGAGTGGGTCATACTTTACTGCCAACTCCCCGCCGTAAGCGTGACAGTAATCCTTAACAGAACAGGACTTGCACATCATTCCAAGATTTGGCAAAAAAATTTCTGCCTCAATTCCTCTTTCAAACTGTGCAAATAGTTCTGTAAATAGTTGCACTGTCCAACGCGACAGGTCCCCTGCGTCTTCCATAATACCTTGACGGGCGTTATAGAAGTAACCTTTTGTTGGTCTAACACCGGTTACACTTTGGACAGCACAAGCATATAAACCTAACTGCATATTTGTGTCAGGCATATAAACACCTGACTTGTAATCAACAATAACAATATCACCATCAGGTGTAACAGCAATTAAATCAATAAAAGATTTTACTAGTACTTCACCAAACATTACGTTGTATTCTGGTTCAACTTGTAACACACCGTTGTGGTTCCACACTGACCATTTATTATTTCTCCACCATTGAATGAAGTTGTCAACCATTTGTGGTCCGTTGTCTTGCCACCAAATGTCGTTTTCTTTTTCCGGATACGCTTTGGTGGCGCGACCGCCAGCACGCCAAGCAGAAGGGATAGTGTCTGTGGCTGCTGCTTTTTCATCAATCATAGTTTGGAAATGGGTAGTCCAATACTTGATTGCTAAATCTTTACTCACAATCTGGTTCCTCTAATGTTGGTGCAGTAGCAGGGCTACCACAGGCTGAGCAAAACATATCAAGAAAGTACATTGATATTTGGTTGTCTTCAAACATTACTTTAAGATTCCACACTTTGCAACCACATACACACACGTGTGTTGGTATTCCTCTTAAATCAAATTTTGGTTTTGATTCATCAGGTACAAGTTCGTCAATCGGTTTCATATTGTTCTTTTAAGAATTGTTCTACTGCCGCGTGGAAGGCTGAGCCTCCGATG
>Ga0315909_10007085_pt1 | contig 12562 bp, 9 predicted proteins | sample LakEriMetagenome_11_FD_203527 | JGI IMG/M metagenome (GOLD analysis project Ga0315909, IMG submission 203527) | Freshwater fungal communities from buoy surface, Lake Erie, Ohio, United States - Buoy 2 MA125 | ecosystem: Environmental > Aquatic > Freshwater > Lake | place: USA: Lake Erie, Ohio...
CCACACCACTGCACTGTGCTCCCCAACGCGAGCAGCAATGCTCACTGGCCGTAATCATCACGCTGTACACATGGGCGGCATTACAGAAATCGCAAACTCATTTCCTGGTTACGACAGTGCGATTCCACCAGAAGCAGCAACCATGGCGCAGGTGTTGCGCATGTCGGGTTACGCAACGTCGGTGTTTGGCAAATGGCACCTTGCACCATCATGGGAACAAAGCCCTGCGGGCCCATTCGATCGCTGGCCAACAGGTCTTGGCTTTGACAAGTTCTACGGAATTATTGGTGCGGAGTCCTCGCAATGGGAACCGCCCGTATACGACCAAACCACGCCAATCTCTCCACACGTCGGCAACCCGGATTATCACCTGACCGAAGATTTGGCAGATCAAACCATCGCATGGATCGAGCGTCAGCAAGCATCGCGTCCAAATCAACCGTTCTTTACATATTTCTCTACTCCTGCATTGCACGCGCCTCATCATGTTGCGCGCGAATGGATCGACAAGTTCACAGGTCAATTCGATGGCGGTTGGGACGTATTGCGCGAGGAAATTTACGAGCGTCAACTGAGGCTTGGAGTCATTCCACCAAATACGGCACTGACGAAACGCCCAGAACAAGTTCCTGCATGGAGCGATTATCCAGAGCGTTACCGACCAGTTGCTTCGCGACTCATGGAAACCTTCGCGGGATTCCTTGCGCATACCGATGCACAGGTTGGGCGAGTGATTGATGCGTTAGAGCGACTCAACATTATGGACAACACCCTGGTGGTGTACATCACGGGTGACAACGGCGCATCGGCTGAGGGGACGATTCACGGAGCATGGAGTGCGCCGTCGTTCCAAAACGGAGTTCCAGAAGACCCTGAGTGGTTGCTTGAACATATTGATGACTTCGGCACAGCAAAGTGCGAAAACCATTTCAACGTTGGTTGGGCATGGGCGCTTGATTCGCCATTTCAATGGATGAAGCAAGTTGCTTCGCACTTTGGTGGAACGCGAAATGCAATGGCACTCAGCTGGCCAAAGAAGATTCGTGATGCAGGTGGTCTGCGCGAACAGTTCCATCATGTGATTGACCTTGTGCCAACGATTTATGAACTCGTAGGAATTGAACCTCCAACACATGTAAACGGCATTGAGCAGATGCCAATTCATGGAACCTCAATGGCGTATTCATTCGATAACGCAAGCGCGCCAAGCACGCACACCACTCAATATTTTGAGATTCTGGGCAATCGCGCGATTTATCATGAGGGATGGATGGCCTCGTGTTTCCATGGTCGTCTGCCGTGGATCCGCTTGCAGGGGTTGGATTTCGACGGTCCTCAAGAAGTATGGGAGCTGTACAACATCAGCGAAGACTTCTCGCAGGCTGTGAATCTTGCCGACAAATACCCTGAGAAACTCGCCGAACTACAAGAGCTGTTTCATCAAAACGCAATTCAGTACGACATTTATCCATTGCGTGATGCAGGATCGCCACGCAATGGCGAATTTGCCGTGCCGCATTCGCTGGACGGAATAAACAAAGTGACGTACACGCGAGCGCATGTGCGAATGCCCGAGAGTTCAGTGCTGAATGTGAAGAACTGCTCATGGAAGATGACCGCACAAATTGTTGTTCCAGAAGGCGGCGCACATGGAGTAATTGCCTGCCAAGGCGGAAATATGGCTGGATGGTCGCTGTATATAAATGAGACGGGAATACCTACGTATCACTACAACTGGTTTGGCCATGTGCATTCCGTGGTAGTGGACACTCAAGCGCTAAAGCCGGGAAGTCACGAGATTGTTGTTGACTTCGCATATGACGGCGGCTTTGGAGCAGGTGGAGTTGCAACGTTGTTTGTCAACAATCGCGAAGCAGGAAGTGTGCGCATTGATAAGACTGTGCCACTCGTGTATTCGATGAGTGGAGAAACGTTTGACATTGGTGTTGACACAGGATCGCCAGTAGGTGATTATCCGCACTTGTTCACATGCACTGCCGAAATTCTTGGCGTCACCATCGAACGCCTAAATGAACCAAGTGCAGCAACGAAACAGAAAATGCGTGAAGGTGAATTTAAAGCGAGCATCAGCACGCAATAACTTCTCGAAGTTGTGTATTTGTGATTGTGAAGTTGTGATTTGACAACGTGTGATTGTGCAAAGTCATGTCATTCGTCACAGACGGCGTCTAAACACGTTTCACTGTGTAATTGATCACTAGGTTAATTACATGAGAAAAATTATTACCTCCCTGTTCCTATCCGGTTTGGTGCTTTCAGTTGCTCCAATTAGTTCAGTAGATGCAAAGGAGATTCCACCAAAAACCTATTCAACATGCGCGGCACTTCGTAAGGACTACCCAAATGGTGTTGCAGTGGATTGGTACTCCCGTGGAACCTCAAAGGCTGCAGTAAAGAATGAGGTGTACAACCTCAACTACCGAAAGCTGGACAAGAAGGCCACTGGTTTGATGTGTGCCCCAAAAACTAAGTAGTTACTCAACGATACGTTCGTAAGTAACTTTTCCTCGAAAAGTTGAGAATCCCACTGCTGTGTACAAACCGTATGCACCAGTGGGATTTTCTGTATCTACGTCGAGGGCTGCATGAGTTAAGCCATCTCGTTGGTAGGCGGCTAGTGCATGCGTGATGAGCGACTTTCCGATCGACTGTTTTCGGTGCTCTGCAAGGGTAGCCAGCTTGTCAATCCATCCAATGCGCTTTCCTAATGCTTCATCGTCGGATTCATATCGATGTGACAGCAACAGGCCAACAATGTTGTGGTTGGAGTCGAGTGCAAAGAATGACTGATCAAGCCTTGCCGTAGAGCCATGAACGAGTTGTTCCCAGCCGTCCTTGCTTGTTGGTGTGGAGCCCCAATGGTCCATGAATGCAAGGTTTTTTACGACGCGCGCTTCTTCGTCGCGTGAAGAATCCCAAGCCACAATTGAGTATTCCGAAGCAGTAAACACTTCGGGCGAATCGGCAAGATCAATAATCAAGTCATCGTTCCAGCGCACTGGACTCATATTGAAACTTTGGAATAGCGATCCCGCAGATGAGTTTGTTGCACTCATATCTGACCGCAAATACTTTGGAAGAGTTCGTTTGGTGGAGCGCAGCAATGATTCGCCATGCTCAGTTGCCCATTTCATAACCGCAGTTCCAACACCATTGTTCCGATACTCAGGTTTGGTTGTGCCAAAGATGTAGCAGCGTTCTTCTTTAATTTCGGAAGGCAAGAAAATGGTGTAGCCCACGCCGATGATGCTTGATTCATAAATAGCAACAATGACATCGTGATTGAGACTGCAGTAAGTTCCATCAAACTCTTCTGCAAGTTCTTCGGCTGTCTGGACAAAAACGAGGCCGTCAAAGGACAAACCTTCTGAAAGCAATGCGGCAATCTCAGGAAGATCTGAACGAGTTGCTTGACGAAGTTGAAACTGAAACGCTGTCATTACTGGGAAGAAGTAATTCCTTGGGATTCTGCTTCTGCGGCAATGGTCAGCCAGTGTTCTTCGGCTGCATCAACAGATTGTTGGGCAAGTGCAAGTTCTGCGCTCACTCGCGCCAGTTCAACGTGGTCGCTGCCAACCGCAGATAATTCGCGTTCAAGTTTCTGTAACTTTTCGGTTGCTTGCGCAAGAGTCTTCTCGGTTTGCCCCAGTAAACGACGCAATGTGCTTGGGCTTTTTGCCGGCTTCACCTTTGTTGGTTGCACTGAATCGAGCGCTGGGGCAGACTTCAATTTTGGCGCAGTTTGGTTGGTGGTTTGCTTGCCTCGTTGTTGTAACCAACCAGCAATACCGCCAACTACTTGGCGTGTTCCACCTTCGCCATCAAGCGCCAAGACGTCAATAACAGTGCGGTCTAGGAAAACTCGGTCGTGGCTGACCACCACCACAATTCCTGGCCAATCGTCGAGGTATTCCTCAAGCGCTCGCAAGGTGTCGAGGTCGAGATCGTTCGTTGGTTCGTCCAACATCAAGACGTTTGGTTGTTCAATGAGTGTGAGCAGCAATTGCAAGCGACGGCGCTCACCACCAGAAAGCGTTGACAACGGCGCGAACTGCGAATCGCCGTCGAACCAAAAACGCTTCATCAAGTTGATGTCTTCAACCGATGGGTTTCCTTTGTCGCCCATTACGGCTTCGCGCACGGTTTGCGACAAATTGAGTTCGCGACCGAGTTGGTCGTAGTAACCAATCTTTACGGTGCTCCCTACTTCAACATGGCCACCAGTTGGCTTTAAGCGGCCAGCAATGAGATCGAGCAGCGTGCTTTTTCCTGCGCCGTTCGGTCCAACAATGCCCAATCGATCGCCAGGCTCAAGCGTGTAATCAAATGCATGGAGCACTTCGTGTTCTGCAGATTTTTCAGATGCCGGCCATGAGAATGCGACGCCTTGCAATTCAATTCCTTTTGAACCAAGGCGTTGACTGCCAAGTGACAAGCCAAGTTCACCCTGGCGTGCTGGAGCCTCTGCTTTGCGCGAGACCAATTCTTTTGCTGCGTCCATGCGAGCTTTTGGTTTTGTTGTACGCGCTGGTGCTCCACGGCGCAACCATGCAAGCTCGGTGCGTGCCAAGTTCTTGCGCACTTGTTCTGCAGTTGCTGCGCGTTCTTCGCGTTCAATTCGGCCAGCAAGATATGCGGCGTAACCAGAACCTGCTGTCTTGCTTGTTGGAACGTGCATGTATGCAGAGCCACGATCTATTTCCAACACTTTGTTGGTTACGCGGTCGAGTACGTGACGGTCGTGAGTAACAAGCAACAGTCCGCCGCGGTATTGCGCTAACCATTCCTCTAAATACGAAATGGCATCAAGGTCGAGGTGGTTGGTTGGCTCGTCCAAAATGAGCGCGTCCCACTCATTTACTAAGAGTTGAGCAAGAGCAACACGTTTTTGTTGACCGCCAGAAAGTTCGTCTGTCTGCGCATCAAGCAATCCAGACATTCCCAACTTGTCGAGCATGGCTTCACCACGCCAGTCTTCGCCAACTGCATCACGCACGGTTCCAGCGGGAAGCACAGGTTGCTGAGCAAGAATGCCAATTCGTGCACCGCGTCCTCGGTGCACGACGCCATTGTCTGGTGAGTATTCACCGCTCAAGATGCGAAGCAGGGTGCTCTTGCCGCAACCATTGAGGCCCACAATGCCAACGCGGTCGCCTTCGGAGAGCGTGAGGGAGATATCGGTGAATAACGGACGGTTAGGTCGGGATGCCGAAAGTTTTTGGGCATCAATCACGATCACAAGATGAAATTCTACGGCTATTTATTGGTGAATTGGCGAAGGGCTACCATTTAGCTATGTCTACAACCCAACTTCGTGAGTCTTTGAAACAGCGAGCATGTGAGTCAATTGACAAACTGAAAAATGATCTTGTCGGAATTAGTCACGACATTCACGCGCACCCAGAAGAGAACTTTGAAGAGCATTTTGCGCACAAGCGTTTGACCGACGCAATTGGCGACAACAAGTTGGACGTCACGCGTAAGGCATACGACATTGATACGGCATTTGATGTTGCTGTTGGTTCACAGGGAACCACTGTTGCCGTGTTGTGCGAATACGACGCACTGCCAGGAATTGGACATGCTTGCGGCCACAACATCATCGCGGCTGCTGGGCTAGGTGCAGGTCTTGCACTTGCTGGATTGGCTGAGGAAGCGGGTGGCAAGTTGCGTCTGATGGGCACGCCAGCCGAAGAAGGCGGCGGCGGAAAGATTGAAATGGCTCGTAAGGGTGCTTTCGTTGGTGTTGATGCGGCCATGATGATTCACCCCGCCGACAGAGAACTTGCTCGAATGAATGCCATTGCTATTCAACATTGCTTGGTGAAGTACACCGGTGAAGCTGCACATGCGGCCGTGTCTCCACACTTGGGTAGGAATGCACTTGACGCAGCGGTGCTTGGATACATGAATATTGCGGCCTTACGTCAGCACATCATGCCGACCGAGCGCATTCACGGAATCTTTTTAAAGGGTGGCGAGAAGCCAAACATTGTTCCGCGTGAAGCAGAAATGGATTGGTACGTTCGGTCAAACACCATCGAGACCTTGAAGCCATTGAAAGAACGCGTTGCAGGTTGTTTGCATGGTGGCGCACATGCTGCTGGTTGCCATGTTGAATTGGAATGGCAACCAAACCCATTCGCCGACATTGTTGACAACATTCCTTTGCTTGCTGCATATGTAGAGAACTCGGCAAAGTTTGGTCGCATGTTGACTACTGAATATATGGCGGGAACTGGTGGTGGCTCAACAGATATGGGCAACATCAGTTACCTCACGCCATCGATTCATCCGATGATTGCAGTTGCTCCACATGGTGTGTCACTGCACACGCCAGAATTTGCTGACTTTGCCACAAACGATGATGCAACGCGTGCAATTTTGGACGGCGCAAAGATTATGGCGATGACCGCTATTGACCTGTGGACAAACGATGCACTGGTTGCCGAAATGCGCGAAGCATTTGGCGACGGCTTCGTGCCAGAAGGCGTGCTTTAGTCGCGAGTTAGTGGTTTAGCTAAGCGTAAGCCGGCAAGTTTGTCGGGCTCGCTGAGCCCAGCCATTGCAATGTCGAAGTCGGGTAGTGCGTACACCTCGCCGTCGTCGGTGATCATGATGTAGCGATCGAATTGAGCAAGGAATGTTCGGTCATGGCTTACTGCCACCACGGTTCCTTCGAAACCATCAAGGGCTTTTTCCAAGGCTTCAGACGACTCAATGTCTAGGTTGTCGGTGGGTTCATCCAACAGCAAAACATTGTGACCTTCAATTTCAAGGCGCAAGATTTCGAGTCGGGCCTTTTGTCCACCCGAAAGCGTTTCGAACTTCTGGCGTGCGTTATTGCGCAGTCCGTAACGAGCCAATGTTTTCATGGCTTTTTCTTCTTCAGAAATGCGGTCGAGCACAATTTCAACGCACTCGCGGCCAAGGAAGTCTGGACGATTGTTCACTTGAGTAAACACACCAACAGAAGTGCGCGGACCAAAGGTGACTTGTCCTTCTGTCGGCTGATTCTCTCCGCTCAACACCTTCAAGAGGTGGGTCTTTCCCGTGCCGTTTGGACCAATGAGGCCAACGCGTTCACCGTGGTGAATCTCTTCGCTAAACGGCAAGAACAGATTGTCGATCGTTACCTTTTCAAGTTTTGCAACGCGTCGTGCGGCATCGGCACCGCGTAGGCGCACGTAAATTTGCTGGTCGGCGACAGGCGGTGGAGGAGGGCCCGCAGCAACAAACTTTTCCCAGCGGGTTTCGGCCCCGTTTGCTTTGGTTGCATTTTTGAAGTTTTGCGCAGCGCGTTGTTTCATGATTTTCATGTGATGAAACAAGCGGCGTTCTTCTTCATTCCAACGCTTCAAATCGTCACCAAGTAGTTCTTGACGTTTCGCGCGTGCTTCTGGGAACGTTTTGTACGACCCGCCGTGTACCCAGCAACCCGAACCTTCAATGACCACAACTTTGGTAGAGCACTGTTCAAGCAAGGTGCGGTCGTGACTGACCATCAAGATGGTGGACTTGCACGTCTTGATCTGTTCTTCCAACCATTTACGAGTTGGAATGTCAAGATAGTTGTCTGGTTCGTCAAGCAGCAGCACATCTGCACCGCTGGTGAGAAGTAGGTCGAGGACTAAGCGTTTGCGCTCGCCACCCGAAAGTTCGGAAACGAGGCGAACTGAGAAATCGTCAACTGGTGTTTTCACACTGCGTTGCGCAGAAGCTTGCCACTTTGCTTCGAGGTCATAACCACCAAGATCACCCCAGTCGGCAAGGGCATTTGCATAACCCATTCCATCGTCATCGCCACTGCCAAGAGCTTTTTCCGCGGCAACTAGTGCGCGTCCCGCATCACGCAAATTTTTTGGAGCAACTTCAATCAGCATTTCGCGCAACGTGTCGTTTGGTCGTGACATACCAACGTCTTGGGTCATGTTCAGCATGGTTCCACCAATGGCAAACTCGCCACCGTCGGCTTCAATCTCTTGCGTAAGAATGCGCAAGATGGTGCTTTTTCCTACGCCATTAGCACCAACGATTGCTGCATGTTCACCAGGTGAAACTTTGAAACTGACGTCAAAAAACAATTGATCTGCGCCGGGTGGGCCGTACTCAAGTTCGCTCACCACGATGCTGCTCATGCCCCTTATTCTCGCGGGAAAAGCACCCGGTAACACATGCTTTAGAGTGGCGGTATGCCACTTCATCCGCAAGCACAAGCAGTAGCCGACTTCTACGCAGCGATGCGCACGACACCTTTTGAGGAGTTGTCACCAACAGAAGCGCGAGCGCTGTACAGCGCTGGTCAAGTGCCAAGTACTGAAGTTGTGCACGAAATTCGTGACGTTCAAGCAGGTTCAATTCCATGCCGTTTGTATCGGCCATCTGCACAGACTGACCCTGGATTGCTGGTGTTTTTCCACGGTGGTGGCTGGGTGATTGGTGACTTGAATTCACACGATGGCGTGTGCCGTTCACTTGCAAACAAGTCGGGGCATGCCGTGCTTTCGGTCGACTATCGATTGGCCCCAGAGCATAAATTTCCTGCGGCATTTGATGATTGTGCAGCAGCAGTGAAATGGGCGTTTGAAAACGCAAAGACTCTTGGAATTGATAATTCGCGCATGGCAGTGGGAGGAGATTCTGCAGGCGGAAACCTGGCAGCAGCGGTAGCTCTTGCCGAAGTGGTTCCGCTGAAGTTTCAGATGCTGATTTATCCCGCAGTTGATATGCGCATGGAATCGCCTTCAATAAACGAGAACGCCAACGGGCCTATTCTGACGAAGTCGGTAATGGCGTGGTTCGTGGCTCACTACATGAGTAGTGATGCAGATAGAGCAAATATCAGCGCCTCACCGATGCTTGCCAGTGATGAGCAGTTAAAGAAAATGCCACCAGCAATTGTGATTACTGCACAATTTGACCCACTTCGCGATGAAGGCGAAGCCTATGGAAAGCGACTTGTTGAAAACGGCGTCTCAACAACGATTACTCGTTACAACGGAGCTTTCCATGGATTCTTCAACATGATCACCATTTTGGATGATGCGCAATCAGCGCATGCACAAGCATCAACTCTGTTGAAGAAGTATTTGGACTAACGAATTATTCGTTGCCCTGCACGCGCTCAAGTTGCGTGTTGTCGGCAGCAAGAAGGCCAAGTGCATCGCCGGGTGTAATTGCAGTGCAGAATTCGCCATGCAAGTTGGCAACGGTCATGTCATGTACAAGCTCTGGGTCGTAGTCGGCGCCGTCCCAACCAATTCGGTTTGATGTGGAGCAGCAGTCCGGAACGAGGTAGGTGTCAAAGCCAAGGTTTCCAGCCATGCGGGTAGTGGTTTCTACGCACATATTGGTGAAGAAGCCAACAATGACTAGGCGTTGTATACCCTTTCGACGCAGTTCAATTTCTAGGTCGGTTCCGACAAACCCGCTATTCACATCTTTTTCCACCACGATGTCGCCAGGTTGAATTTCGAATCCCGGTTTCTGATCACCGGTCGGCAAAGAAAACTTCAAAGGCGAATTGGCTTCGCGCGAATCATGTCGCGTAAATGCCACAGGCAATGCTTTTTCGCGAAAACCCGCCAGCAAGCGAAGCATGTGACTTTCGGCATCTGGGTTATTTCGACGACCAGTCGGCCCACCCCAATGTTGCAGTACGTCGACACCTTTTTGCACATCAATTAATAGCAGGGCAGTTTCTTTTCCGAACTTGTTGATCATGCATCAACTTTATGATCAACGGTTGCGCTTGTTACACTCTGCGGGTGGAAAATGCTGAATTTAACGCGTTATACGAGCGTACGAATAAGCAGATCTCGCAGTATGTCTTTCGTCGAATTTCCTTTGATGTTGAAGATGTAGTTGATGATATTTACACCACTGCATGGCGAAAGCGGGAAGATTTACCTGCCGATGATGAAGAAGCCCTGTTGTGGCTTTATGCGGTTGGACGCAAAGTCATCGCAAACAAGGTTCGATGGAAGGCACGTCTCGATCGATTCAATAAGTTGAATAATCCACTGGTTGCTGCAGAAGCACGAAGTGGAAGCCCACGAGACAATTGGGTTCAGGAAGCGCTGATTTCGATGCCTGCTATTCAGCGAGAGGCCTTAATGCTCGTTGAATGGGATGGGTTATCCGTTGCTGAAGCAGCCGTAGTGCTAGGAGTTCCCGGAACTACGTTGACGAAACGTCTTCACAGCGCACGGGAAATGTTTGCGCAGAGCTACTCGGTAATTGAGGAAAGAGAAAAATAACGGGTCTCTTGAGGTGTGCGAAGCGCCAACGGAATCACGTCTAGTGCTCCTGCGCCTTTGTGCCTCCAGCTGAACAGAGTTTTCCCTGTTTTATCTACGGGGGAGTAGACCCAGACTTGTTTACGTAGATCAATTCTCAACGTTTGCGTAATTTCTGGTGTGTTGCTGTCGTAGACCTGCACAGTCACTTTCGAGCCTTTTTTCTCCATTGCTATTGGCAAAACTGTGTGGCCCGTATTTTGGAAATACATTCCGAGAGTGGAAGTTGCACCACGCAAAATACCTCGTCGAATTTCGTCAACAAGCTGGGATGGTTTCAATGCTCGTGACTGTTTACTTTTTGCAGTAACCGTAGGAAGCATTTGCGTAGCCCACCAAAAGTCAATGTTCTGACTCACGGCTTCTGCTGAAACTTGCGAAGCTGGAGTTCCTCCTTCAGCATGAATTTTCGCCGCCAACACAGTGAGGCCCTCGCAGCGTCCAGTGGCTAGTTGGTCTTCTACTTGTGCAGCAAATTGTTCGGCGGACTGAAGCGGAATACAAGGGTCGTTTGATGAAGCATTTGTGCAAATTGAGGGTCGACCAAAAAGCTGAATGAGTAATTGAATGCCGGTTCCACGCTGTGGGTTGGATGTCCAATTAGCAAACGAAAAACCGTCACGCTGAGGTAGGAACCCTGAGTTCACTCGGAATGAAAGAACCTTCTCCGTTTGTTTTGCAGAAACTGCGCCAGGCGAACTTGCGAGTACGACAAAGAGAGCCATGCCAACTGCAACATGACGACCTTTGCTACTACGTACTTTCACCTGTAACTCCTTTTTGGACGCGCAGAAACAAGGGTGGGTAATCCCTTGTCGTGTGAGGGATATCAGCCTAGATGAACTTTTATCCCTTACTGCAACGTGGAGTCGAGACTCCTCTGGTTATCGCTCTATAGATCGGCAGCTCCAGGACACTCTTTACACAGTTTAGGGATAACCCTCAACCGTCGAGTACCAACTTCAGTTTTTGAGGGAAGTCAATTGCTCACTGCAGACATCTTGCTTATTGACTGCAGCAGCTAGGAGCACTCCTTGAGCACCAATGAAGAGGAAGCAATGAAAAATTTACGAGCCTCAAATCCCGAGTCACAGGACGTTGATGTTCGTCGTGCGACGCCTAACTTCGCACAGCGCAATCAGGCTCGAATGATTCGTCGTTTGTCAATTGGTTTTGCTGCCATTGCTGTTCTTTCCGTTCCTGCAATCTTGAATTTCGTTGGCCAAGGTGGTGCTGGCGACGAAGTGGAAATTTCAAGCGAAGTTATTGACGGCACAAAGGGTGCGACTCAAAAGGGTGGCAAGAAGAGCGGTAAAAAGGCCACCAATAGTGCCCAACCTGTTTCGTTTGCTGGTGCACCGTCACTCGAGCTTGGTGCTCTTTCTTCTGAACTAGTAGGTGCAGACCAAAACTTCCGGTCTTCTCGCGATGGTTTCTCATTTCCTAACTACTCAGGACAGCCAACAAAAGATGCAATTGACGCCACAACTATGGCTGCACTCTTCGGCAAGCCTGCCGTGTGCGCCGATGTAAATGCTCCTGTGTGTGTGATGCTGCCAGGTGCTCAAGCAATCGCAGACCAGTTAAACGAAGCAATGGCTTCAGGCCGTTGCGAAGGCATGTCTGTTTTGGCTCAGCGTTTCTATGACGGGTATGAAGCTCGACCAAACGGTGCATCTTCAACAGTTCAAGTCGCGCAAGATTCGGTAGCGAAGCAAATTGGATACTGGTGGGCAACGCAAGTTGCGCCAACAGTTTCATCAAATTCAAAGCTGTACCGAGCAATGACCCCAACTCAGGTGACAAATGAGTTAATCAATGGACTTCGCTCACGAGCCGGTTTCACCCTTGGTTTGTATTCATCTGTCGGTGGTCACTCAGTAACTCCGATTGCGGTAACAAAAGATGGAAATAATTTCAATATCTATGTATATGACAACAACTACCCAAATGAAATTCGCAAAGTAATTGTTGAATCCGCAACACAAACCTGGACGTACGGCGCTGCGGCTTTGAGCAGTGGGGCTGGTTCGAGTACCTGGACAGGAGTCGGAGCGGGGTCAATGGATCTCACATCCATGGCATCGCGACAGGGTCCATTCAATGTTTCGCTTGGTGGAACAAAGGGAGTGAAGGGAACGAGTTATTCGACTCTCATCACCCAAGAGGGAAACACCACGAAGCCAGTTGGATTCAAGTTGACCTCGCGTTTTGGAGAAGTGAACTCGCTCAATTCGCAGTCT
>Ga0315909_10007086_pt1 | contig 12561 bp, 12 predicted proteins | sample LakEriMetagenome_11_FD_203527 | JGI IMG/M metagenome (GOLD analysis project Ga0315909, IMG submission 203527) | Freshwater fungal communities from buoy surface, Lake Erie, Ohio, United States - Buoy 2 MA125 | ecosystem: Environmental > Aquatic > Freshwater > Lake | place: USA: Lake Erie, Ohio...
GAAACAAGTAGCATTAGCTACAGGCACGAACGTTAAGCTTGTTTATAACGTAGCGTCAAGGTTACGCAAGATGACCGAAGTCCATGAGAAAGAAGTAGATCGTGTAGCAGACATCGTAAATGCCGTTACACAGGGTCGTGGAAGACTAAGGATGCAAGGTGCTGATAACGTCAATCACCCAGCGCATTACAAAGTCGGTGGCATAGAAGTTATAGATTTCATAGAGTCTAAAAACTTTAGCTACAACCTAGGTAATGTAATCAAGTATGTTTCTCGTGCGGATCATAAGGGGAACAAACTTGAGGACTTAAAGAAGGCGCAATGGTATCTCACCCGTGAGATTAATAATTTAAGTAAGTAACCCCTAGGGAGTTAGGCTTCGGCTTTGCTCCCTATTTTTGTAACTATTGGTTTTGTTATTTAAGGAGAAGTGTGAATCTAATTGCATTGGACTTTGAGACGTACTACGCTCAAGACTACTCGCTAACTAAATTGACAACTGAGGAATACATCAGAGATAAACGCTTTGAGGTAATCGGTGTCGGTGTCAAGGTTGGCGAGGGCGAGACCAAGTGGTTCTCAGGGTCGCACATCGACATCCAAAAATACCTTTCCACCCTCCCGTGGAACGATTCTGCTCTCCTTTGTCATAACACTATGTTTGATGGGGCAATCCTTGCTTGGCGCTTTGGCATCAAGCCCTCTCTATATTTAGATACATTATCCATGGGTCGTGCGGTGCATGGTGTAGAAGTTGGTGGCTCTTTAGCATCGCTAGTTGAGCGTTACAAATTAGGCGAGAAAGGCAAGGAGGTTATCGAAGCCAAGGGCAAGCAGATAACTGGTTTCACCTCTTTAGAACTCGAGCGCTACGGCGAATATTGCAAGAACGATGTCGAGTTAACTTTTAAGCTTTTCCAAGTATTGTCGAGCGCGTTTCCAAAAGAAGAATTACAACTCATAGATTTAACTTTGCGCATGTTTATTCACCCCGTACTGGAGGTTGATGATGCGTTGCTGGTTCAGCGTTTGGACGAGCTAAAGCATGAGAAGTTACAGTTATTAGGGACACTCAAGGAGAAACTGAGGTGTGAGAATGAAGAAGCGGTGCGCAAGAAGTTAGCAAGCAACAAGCAGTTTGCCGAGTTACTACAAACATTTAACGTACCTGCCCCGATGAAAGAGTCCAAGACTACGGGCAAAGACACCTACGCTCTTGCTAAGAATGACGAAGGGTTCATTGCGTTGACAGAACATGAAGACCCGTTTATACAACAGCTATGTGCGGTGCGTCTTGGTACTAAGTCTACAATCGAAGAGTCAAGGATAGAAAGGTTCATTGATGTTGGTTCTCGCAATAAAGGTCGTTTGCCTATTCCTCTTAAGTATTATGGCGCTCATACTGGTCGTTGGGCTGGTTCTGACAAAGTTAACTTTCAAAATCTCCCCTCCCGTGATGTCAAAAAGAAGACGCTCAAAAATGCCGTTGTTGCCCCCGAAGACTACGTTGTAATTAATTGCGACTCCTCACAGATTGAGGCTCGTGTCTTAGCGTGGTTGGCTGGGCAAGACGACGTGGTTGAGCAGTTTGCTAAAGGTGAAGATGTTTACTCCATATTTGCTACATCAGTCTATGAGCGACCCATTAGTAAGAAAGATCCTATTGAACGGTTTGTGGGTAAGACCTGTATCTTGGGACTTGGTTACGGGACTGGCGCATTAAAGTTACAGCACACACTAAAGACAACACCTCCTGGGGTTGTGATTGACGAGACAGAATCGAAACGGATTGTGGATTTGTATAGAGAGAAGAACGCCAAGATCATCAGTTTATGGAGGAAAGCCGACAAAGCTATTGGGGATATGGCTAATTGGGAGGACACCAAACCATACTACCTTGGCAAGCACAGATGTTTGACTGTAACCAAGGAGGGTATAAAACTACCGAACGGGTTGTATATACGTTACCCTGACCTAAAACTCAATGATGAGAAAGCTAATAGTGGACACATATATCAGTCACGTAAAGGCCCCGTGTCTCTATGGGGCGGTTCTGTGGTGGAGAACGTAGTTCAAGCACTTGCTAGGATTATTGTGGGTCAACAGATGATTAAACTAACTGAGCGCTATCGCCCCGTGTTAACAGTTCACGATGCGGCGGTGTGCGTAGTCCCCGAAGACGAGGTAAATGAGGCTTGTGCTTGGATCGTCGAGGTCATGTCAAAGCCACCTGATTGGGCTAAAGGATTACCTGTGGCGTGTGAAGCGCATTACGGACAGAACTACGGAGAGATGGAGGAATGGAAATGAGAAAAGTGAGCATACAAACAGTTGAAAATACTATTGGGCTGGCACGTAGTGTCGCTAATGGAACAACCAAATTTCCTTTTATGGGTTATTGCGCAGACCTAATGGAAAAGATGTTAGAAGAAATTAAACAAGCAAGAAAGGCACAAGAGAAATGAACAATGAACCAGTAGCGTGGACTACTTGCTTGGATTGTGGCAAAAGGGTTGCAGACGATTCTATTCATACTTGCTCACCACAGTTAAAGACACTAACAGATGAGGAAATAATTAAGTTGCCTAGCGGAACGTACAACTTTAGCGGTCAACTACCAAGGGGGTGAGATGAAAAATTACACTATTAATACATTGTTCCCACTAGTAATTGTATCTAGTGATCTAGAGCGTAAATTTACGGCAAAGGAGTTAGCATTACTATCTAACTTACCATGTACAAGTAATACTGGTAATTTAAGTAGTGTAGATTCTTATGTTTTAGATAAACCTGAGTTGGCTAGTTTGAAGTCTAGTCTATTAGGCGGTGTTCAAAACTACATGGACACCGTTATTTGTGCTAACCCAAATGTGAAAGTGTATATTACACAATCGTGGGTTAATTATACGGGTTTGGGGCAGTTTCATCATAGGCATTACCATCAAAATAGTTATTTATCAGGTGTTCTGTATATCAGTGCAGACAAAGCTACGGATAAGATTGAGTTTTATAACAGTATGTACAAACAAATTAATTTAGTACCTACTGAATGGAATATATTTAACTCTGAATCGTGGTGGTATCCAGTAAAAACGGGGCAGTTATTAATATTTCCCTCGCATTTAGTTCATTCTGTTCTACCAAAACAAGACTCTAATCTACGCATTAGTTTATCGTTTAACACTTTTTTAAAAGGTAATATTGGAAGTAATGAACGTCTATCTGAATTACTACTATAACCTAAACATGGTAATATGTCAAAATGAACTTTACTTGGTCATTCTCCTCTCTCAAAGATTACATTAATTGTCCAAGACAGTATCAAGAAATAAAGGTACTTAAGCGCTACATTAAATATCCTACTGAACAGATGCGTTATGGCACGGAGGTGCATAAAGCCTGTGAAGACTATGTAAGTGAGGGTACACCCCTAGCTGAAAACTATAAGCGTTTTAAACCAGCATTAGATTCTTTAGTTGAGATTTCAGGGACTAAATATCCTGAGCACCGCATGGCGCTGAATTATGACAAAGAACCATGTCAATACGGTAAAGGTTACTGGGTACGCGGCATAGTAGATTTACTAATCATAGACGGAGATCATGCATTTATTGTTGACTACAAGACTGGTAATAATCGCTATCCTGACCCTAAACAGTTAAAGCTAATGGCGTTAATGACCTTTGCTCATTTCCCTGAAGTAATGATAATTAAAGCTGGTCTACTATTCATAGTGCATGAAAGTTTTATGAGTGAAGAATACACTCGGGACGATATAAACAAGCTCTGGAGGTCGTTTGAAGGAGACCTTGCCAGACTCCAACTTTCGTACGAAAATGATGTTTGGCAAGCTAATCCTACCCCCCTATGTGGGTGGTGTCCTGTCAAATCATGTGAATTTTATAAGGAAAAATAATGCCTTACGTTACTAAACCAAGACCTTACAAAAAAGAATATCAGCAACAAAAAACTCGTGGCGAACACGGCAATCGCATGGAACGCCAACGGGCTAGAAGAGGTATTGATAAAAAACTTCCTGATGGTAATGGCAATGGCAAAGCTGATGCACGGGAAGGTAAGGATGTAGCCCACCGCAAAGCAATGGATAAAGGGGGTTCTAATAAAGACGGAACATACATTACTACCGCCGCTAAGAATCGTTCATTTAAAAGAGACTCTAAAGGTAATTTAGTATCAGAAACAAGTAAGAAGGAAAGAAAGAAAAAGTAACTGCTGTAAGGCATGAGTGGGCAGTAGGGGGTTTATGATGACCCTACAACCATGTCAGTTGGGCGACGTTCGTGAAGACTGAGTTTTTCCCTTTAGGGTTTGTTATCTCAGCTACTTCTCCTTGGCGTGACAGGTCTGACCGACTAACCCCCGTAAGGGGTTACGTTAATAATCTAGTAAAGGACAGTTGTGGAACTAATAGAACAAGAAGCATTACGCCTCACGGTACGGTCAGATTATGTGCCTTACATAACAAATTATCTTGAAAAAAGCGAGGTACTAAAAGATAACGGTAAGACCGCCGATATTGTGGTTCATTGGGGCATCAAGGAAATGCAACACATTGCTAAGTTTTACAGTGAGCTAAAACTTCCTTCACCGATGCTAAAAGAGTACGCCTGGCCCGGATTGTTCACACCATTCGACCACCAAAAAACAACCTCTGCGTTTCTATCACTACGAGACAGGGCTTTCTGCTTCAATGAGGCAGGTACAGGCAAGACCTCCTCTGTAATATGGGCGGCTGACTATCTAATGACAAAAGGGTTAGTCAAACGAGTGTTAGTTGTTTGCCCTTTATCTATTATGTACTCAGCATGGCAAGCAGATATATTTAAAACTGCTATGCACCGCACCGTTGCTGTGGCTTATGGTGACGTCAATAAGCGTAGAAAAATTCTTAACGGCTCATATGAATTTGTTATTATTAATTACGATGGCGTAGGAATTGTTAGCGATGTAATATGTAAACTAGGGTTTGACCTAATAGTAATTGATGAAGCTAACGCTTATAAAACAGTTACTACCAAACGTTGGAAAACACTAGCTAAATTACTTATGCCCTCAACTAAACTTTGGATGCTAACAGGCACCCCCGCTTCTCAATCACCGCTAGACGCTTATGGTTTGGCTAGGTTAGTAGCACCCGGAAACGTACCTAAATACTTTACTGCGTGGCGAGACAAAGTTATGCATCAAATAACTCGTTTTAAATACGTGCCTAGACCTCATGCTAAACAAGAAGTATTTAATGCTTTACAACCTGCTATTCGTTTTACCAAAGCAGAGTGTTTAGATTTACCCCCAGTAACGTATCAAACTAGAGAGGTAGCACTTACCCCTCAAGTGAAAAAATATTACAGCGCAATTAAGAATCAAATGCTTGTTGAGGCGGCAGGTGAGCAGATTAGTGCTGTGAATGCTGCGGCAAAGTTAACAAAGCTATTACAGATTTCGGGAGGGGCTGTCTATACAGACACCCATGAAGTTGTGGAGTTTGATGTATCACCACGCTTAAATGCCCTTACAGAGGTACTAGATGAGACTGAACATAAAGTCATTATCTTTGTGCCATACCGCCACACCATTGAGTTGGTGGCTAAATACTTAAATGAACAAGGAGTCAGCAATGAAATAATTAACGGACAAGTAGCTGCTAAAGAACGAGGAAACATTATTAATCGTTTCCAAACTAATGAATTTCCACGAGTTTTAATTATTCAACCGCAAGCAGCATCGCATGGTGTGACTCTAACCGCAGCTGATACAGTAGTTTTCTGGTCGCCGGTTATGAGTGTGGAAACATACCTGCAATGCGTGGCTCGTATTGATCGTGTCGGTCAGGTTAACAAGATGACGATAGTTCATTTGCAAGGCTCTGAAATTGAAAGAAAAATGTATCAAATGTTGCAGAGCAAAATAGATAGCCATGAAAAGTTGGTTGATTTATACAAGGAAGAGTTAGGAATAAAAGATGAGTAATTTAGAAGATTTAGTAAAAGCGTACTTGACAATAAGATTTGAGCGTGAGAAGATTCTTCATGAGTATGAAGAACAAGATAAAAAATTAAAAGAAGACATGACCCTCATCGAACAGTCAATGCTTAGTGTATGTAATGATACTAATGCAGATAGCATTAAGACTCAACACGGTACTGTCATCCGTAAATTAAACGAACGTTTTTATTGCAATGACTGGGACAATTTTAGAAATTTTGTTCTAGACAATGAAGCCGTTGAACTGTTGGAACGTCGTATCCATCAGGGCAACTTTAAAGAATTTATGTCCGAGCATCAGCAAGATGGTTTGCCGCCCGGTGTAAATGTAATGCGGGAATTCGGTATAGTAGTCCGCAAACCCGCCTCTAGTTAAATTTAGTTAAAAGGAGTAGTTATGAGCACAGAATTAACCGCAGTAAATCTAAGCGCCCTAGCAACAACGGGTGGTCTTGACGAAGATACCTTAGCAGTAGCGGGTGGTAATCGCCAAGGAAATAAACGCATCTCTATTAAAGGAGGTGTATTCCGTAAATATACTGGTGGCAAAGAAATCGGTGCTATTGAAGACCGTCACATGAATGTCATCATTGTAAAGATGGCACACAAAGCCTCACGTATGTACTATGACAAAGGCTACAAAGAAGGAGAGAAGGTATCTCCCGCTTGTTGGTCTAGTGATTCAGAGACACCCGACGAGGGAGTTAAGAGTCCAGTCGCAAATAGTTGTACAGCTTGTCCAAACAGCGCAAAAGGTTCAGGAGATAACGGTTTAGGAACTAAATGTAAACTGTCATGGCGCACCGCAGTCGTGTTACCGCAAGACCCAGCAGGTGATGTTATGCAGTTAGTTCTCCCAGCTACCTCAGCGTTCGGTAAAGAAGATAATGGTCGTTGGCCTTTCCGTCCGTACATTCAGCACTTGGCGTCACACAATGTGTCCGCTGGTCGCGTGATTACTAAGATGGCTTTTGATACAAAATCTCCTACGCCAAAGGTGTTGTTTGCCCCTGTAGGTGCAGTACCTGATGATCAACTAGAGATAGTTGCCCGTCAAGCAAAGAGCGCTGCCGCAGAAGCTGCTATTAAACTCAATGTTTTCCAAACGGATAGCATTGCAGAAGAGGCAGTTGAAGTAGCACAACCTGAAGTTCCTGAACCAATTAAGCGTGACTCAGACGCTCCTGTTGGTGAGACGGCTAAGGATGTGTCAGCTATCGTTAAAAAATGGTCTAAAAAGACCGCTGCTGTTTAAGGAGTAGGGAATGCCACGGACGTACAGCCAAGAGTTTATCAATCAAGTAAAACAGCAAGACCCCAACAAGTCTGGTATTGCATTAGCACAAGCATGTGTTGGCGCTAATCTTCCAGCAAAGTATGTAGCGGTTGCGCTAAAAGTTACAAGAATGACAGTTTACAGCTGGTTCCGTGGCAAACCAATTCGTGATAAGAATAGAAAGTTAGTAGAAGTATTTACCGATCTAGTTGAAAGTGACACGGCTAAAGGGATGTTGCCTGCAAAGAACACTCAAGAAGCTAAGACATATATAGAGGAGATGATCGGGCAAAAGATTTAAACGACGGGGGAAAGTGCATTTAGTTACAGGCATGCTTCACATACATGCTGCATGAGTACCTCACCTATTAACCAAGGCGGAGCAATCCGCCTTTTTAGACTCTGCGCATATGTTAAAACAATTTTACGAGAAAGCATTACCAAAGCAGGGTGTTTATTGCGTTAGCGGAATAGAACAAGAATCTAAAAAAATAACAAACCGTTTTGCAGAAACCCTCGACGATGTATTTAAACAAATTGAGAAGATTAAAAAGCAAGGATTAAACACTTATGTAGCGTTAGGTTCATTTGACGGATTTAGTAGGAAGGCAGACAATGCGTTGTTTTATCGGTCATTCTTTATTGATTTAGACTGCGGTGAAGATAAAGCTGCTGAAGGTAAAGGCTATGCTAATAAAGACGACGCTCTAGTAGCTTTAGATAAATTTCTTGAAGAGTCTGAACTACCCCCTCCCGTAGTCCTAGACTCAGGCACGGGCATACACGCCTATTGGATATTGGAAGAAGATGTATCCATCGCTGAGTACCTTCCTTACGCAGAAAAATTTAAGTCTTATGTATTAGCAAGAATAAAAGCTGATGCAGCGGTGATGGCAGATGCGGCACGGATTATGCGCTGCCCTGAGACTTTAAACTACAAAACCGACCCGCCATCAGAAAGTAAGATTCTTAGTGACGAGATTTACACTTATAGCTTTGATGCGTTCAAAGAGTTTCTTGGTGAAGCTGAACTGTCTCCTGATGATGTATTAGCGCATGTAAAGAAAGGGTTGGACGAAGAGACTCGCAAAGCGCTAAACATGGATAACTTTAAGTACGTCTTTGCGGAAATTGCCGAGAAGAGTCTTACCGGTACAGGCTGTAATCAGATACGTTACATGCTAGAAGAACCTAATTCTGTGTCACGGAATTTATGGGCTGGAGGTTTAACCATAGCCGTGCATTGCGAAGATGGGGCGACAGCTATCCATCAAATGTCAGAAGACTACGAGAACTATAACCATAATGAAACAGAAAAAACTGCCCATTCTTTTAATGCCCCAAGAACCTGTGATTGGTTTATCAAAGAAGACTCAAGCAAATGCGAAGGATGCTCTCACAGAGGAAGAATTAAAACCCCAATCGTCCTTGGAAAAGAGTTCCAAGTTGCCGCCTCGCCAAGTAAAGAGGACGCAGTTTGGGAGGCACCGACTGCCCAAGAAGTTCCTGCTTTCCCAAACTTCTTAAACCCATTTGCACGAGGCATGCATGGTGGTATTTATTTTACACCCCCACCTAAGATAGATAAGAAAGGGGTAGTACACACCCAACAACCTATATTAATTCTGCCACACGATCTATATCCTGTTCAGCGCTTATATAGCAAGATAGATGGCGAGTGTTTAACAATGCGCTTAGTGTTACCTAACGACGGTGCGCGAGAGTTTTTGTTACCGATGAAAAATGTGTATGCACAAGAAGACTTTAAAAAGATTATGGTTAGTAGTGGCGTAATGCCTCAAACTGAACATATACCGCACTTAGCAAACTACGTAATTAAATGGGAACAATACATGATTAACTTTCAAAAAGCCGAAATAATGCGTATGCAGATGGGCTGGACTGAACCTAAATTTGATGGCAAGTGGGCTGAACGTTCTTTTGTAATTGGCAACAGCGAGGTTACGACTAAAGGCGAAGTTGTTAAATCAGCTGCATCTCCTATGGTACGTATGATCTCACGCCACTTAAAACCAATTGGTTCATTTGACAAGTGGAAAGCCGCTGCTAAAGAGTTAAATAGGCATGAGCTAGAAATCCATGCATTCGGCATGTTATGTGGATTTGGGTCGCCTTTAATGGAGTATATGTCAACTTCAGGCGTTGTATTGTGCCTTACTGGGGGTACAGGTAACGCTAAGACAGGAGCTATGTACGCAGGGCTTAGTATCTTTGGCAATCCAAAAGAGCTAAGCGTTTTTGATGCGACTGATAATGGTATGACAGGGCGTTACTTAGGATTGCATAGTTTGATGCTAGGCATTGATGAGATTAGTAACAAAGACGGTAAAGTGCTTTCTCAGTTAATTCACAAAATATCTCATGGCAAAGCTAAGATTAGGATGCAGGCTTCTGTTAACGCAGAACGTGAATACGAACAGTCCGCCGCTTTGATTGCGCTTCTTACTAGTAACCGTTCTATTTATGGCAAGTTAGAAGCAGAGTATGCAAACCCTGATGGTGAGGCAGCTCGTGTAATTGAGTTTATGGTTAATAAACCTAATCTATTACAGGGCGAAATGGGTGGTACTTTAGGGCGGCAGATATTTGATACTTTCCGTACTAACTTTGGGCACGCAGGTATCCCCTATGTCCAAGAGGCATTAAGACTAGGCGACAACTATATAGAAGACAGGGTTGGTAGTTGGCGGGATAGGTTTACTAAAGATTTCTGTAATGACAACTCTTACCGTTTTTATGAAAACTTAATTACCGCAGCTATGACAGGTGGCGACATAGCTACTTCTGCTAATTTAATATCTTTAGAGTTAGATCGTGTTTACGATAATGTTGTACAACGCATGATTAATGTCCGTGAAAATGTGATTAAGGTTAATAAGGTTGATTACGAGTCCATACTCGGTGACTTTATGAATATGCACATACCTAATACCTTAGTTATTAAAGACGGTAAGATGACATACGAACCTAGGGGCCAGCTCGTAGCGCGTTGTGTCTCTGATGAAAGTCTTTACCAAGTATCTAAAACTAAGTTTAAAGAATACCTACATCTAAAACACATTAACGTGGCTGAGTTTGAGGACTACATGAAACAGAAGAATATTTTAATTGACACCAAGAAAGTAAGACTAAGTTCTGGTTGGAGAAGCACAGGTAATCCTGAGAACGTTTGGGCTTATAACTTTAAATCAACTTTACCTGACCTGCCACATGGAACCGACGAAGATAATTGAGCCTGAATGGCTACTGCCATTTGAAAGTATGGACGTGGGGGATAGTTTCTTTATCCCTACCATCCGCCCTGCAGAGTTAATTTATTCTGTTGATTGCGGCGCTAAGCGCGTTGGCATCCGTATAAAGTCTTACGTTACAACGAACGAAGGATATCTTGGTGTGCGTTGTTGGCGTACAGGTTAAGGTTTAATACCGTATGCTTTGAAATCTTCTATTAAGAAATATTTTATAATGTTCTGTTCAAGAGTATTTTCTTTGAGTAATTCAGTTTTGTCTTTAGGCGTGTACTCTTGACTACGGCGGATTTCGTTTGCTTCTTGCCGTAACTTATTTAATTTCCCACTAGATTTGTTGTATATCTTAATAACTACTTCAGCTAATGGATCTTTATCTAGTATTCTGTAATAAGTTTCAGGGTCGTTTTTAGTCATATTGAGACGTTGTTGTTTCTCAATAATTTCTTTTTCAAACTTTTTAAACTCACGACTGTCAACGTTAGGAACCGCACCTATAAAGGAACCTAAAAATGGTAAATCAGTTTTAGCTTTATATTCTTTTGTGCCAGCAACTAAGTAACCTGCGTTAATCATAGAATCAATAACACGCGCAGGGCCGTCTATGTAGCTGTTGGCAAGAAAATAAAGAGTATTAGGCGATATATCAATTGATCCGTCAGAACGTTTAAATAAATTAGCAGCCATTAGTTTATAAATTTCTGGAATATTATCGCCCCCAAGATATGCGTCGCCCATACGGCGATTAGAATCGTTATAAATATCTTGCCCAAGACCGTTTTTGTTCATGACAAATTCAACTATAGGACGGAACATACTTGGCGTTAATGAATCTACAAACCATGCTCCCGGATTGTCTGTTACGTCCATTCTAGATACGGGAATTGGCACAAATGAGTCTAACGATATTTGAGTAACAATATTTTGAAACGCTTTTCCCATTGACTGATGCCCACTTATTACACCTGCAAACTGTGAACCTGCAGCTAAAAATGCGCCATTTCCAAAGCCCCACGGTAGTTGAAGTGGAGTCTCAAACCCTGGAATATAAATACGCCAGAAACGAGACCATTGATTCATATCATCGTTCATGACTTTATTTCTACCTAAATCATCTTCATCTGCCATCATTAAAGCCATGGCGTATGCAAAAGCACCCGCACCCATCAAAGCCGTAATCATGTAACGGGCTGATTTTTGTTGGAAAGCATAGTTAGCTTTAAACTCTGCTATGGCTTGAGGGTCTTTATATACTCTAGGACCGCCTTTTACTTGTTCGTAAGCAAAAGCTCCTTCATTAGGAAGTGTATCAATTATTTTATTTAATTTTGAAAACGCTGGCGCTACAGACTCAATTGCACGTACAGCACCCGTGGCAGCGGGGCGGAAAAACATAAAAGCTGCACCCATTTCTTTACCATATTTACCTACTTGCTCAAAGTTAGCTAAGTTTTTAGCATAAGCAGCGGCTTTTGTTCTAGCACCTTCTTCAGTGAGAGTCTTGTCTCTAGCCTTAAAGTTTTGTTTAGCAATAGCATATGCAGCAGAACGGCTAGACAATTCAAACATGTTAGTCCAAATATCTATGACTCTATTTAACTGATCTACTTTCGTCATAATGCCACTGCGCCCTACTTCTTTAAATAGTTGTTGGGCAGTAGACTTAAGAGATATACCTTGCAGATAGCTAACTAAACCACCTTCTTCTATAAACTCCACCATTTCTTTATAGATTGGGTCTTTTTCAGCATACTCTCGTATTTTGTTGTAGTCTTTAGTTTCATATAGTTGTGCAAGTTTCATACCTTTACGCAAACTATTACCTATAACTACTTTGTTTGTTATCTGCCCAATAAAACGAGCGGCTTCCTGTGGCCCCATTTCTGCGCCAAGTGTCCAAGCATTGGTTAACGCATCACGCACAAAGTTAAGAGGCGCAAAGTTGTAGTTATAACGGGTATGCATCATACCTAAACCGCTTGTAATCTGGTTAGCAAGATTAGTTAGCGT